>Ga0075017_100000800_pt1 | contig 18228 bp, 13 predicted proteins | sample AleBraG_ABR_2012_FD_71475 | JGI IMG/M metagenome (GOLD analysis project Ga0075017, IMG submission 71475) | Freshwater sediment microbial communities in response to fracking from Pennsylvania, USA - Alex Branch Run_MetaG_ABR_2012 | ecosystem: Environmental > Aquatic > Freshwater > Creek >... | reverse complement strand
TAGAATCTGCGGACTATTTCGTCGATAGTACAGGGGTGGGGAAGGACTAGTACTTTCGTTCAGCTAGTTTTGGCCGTGGGTCCAGACTTTCGCTAACTTATATATGGTTACGGGCCTGGCCATCGGGCGGGCGACACGTTCCGCTGAGAGGGAGGCGAAGCGAAGTGAATACTAGCAGGCGCTTGCCATGGGCGGGGGTTCATCTTGAGACAAAGCCTCCCCTGCGTACTATAGGCTTTGTATGTCAAATCTCTGACACTTGGTGGAATAAGGAGCTCTGCGATAACTCCAGTCGCTGAGCAAGGGTATGCATGCTCGACCAGATTGCCAAGGACAGCAACGATCCGCCGAATTACGCTTCCCAAAACAATGTTGGCGCTGGGGGCACCGCTGCCATTAGCGGGTTGCCGGCATTTCCGAGCAGGTCTTCGAGCTTGTTAGGCAGTATGTTTGGGGATTTTTGGAAAAACCCTGGAGTAGACGGTCAGAAACTGGGTTGGCCTGCCACTGCTTTCATTTTGTTCCAGGTTCTTATCGGCCTGCCTTTATTGCCGTACGCCCTCTTGCACTGGCACCCGGAAAGCGAACTGCGTTTCGTGTGCTTCTTCGCTGTGGCCCTCACCGCCTCGTTATTCAAAGTGCGCTTGCCGGGTATCGAAGCGACGATGTCCGCCAACTTTCTGTTCATCCTGGTCGGCATCTTGGACCTCTCCTTTCCAGAGACCCTGGTAATGGGATGTTTCGGAGGATTGGCGCAGACCATTTGGCAGTCAAGGCCCAGGCCCCGGTTCATCCAGGTGCTCTTCAATTTTGCAAATCTATCGATCTCCATCACCGCGGCAAATCTGGTATTTCACAGCGCGTTCGCGTACCAACATGGAGTTCGCTGGCCTTTGCTGCTGGCGGCCGCCTCCACCACGTATTTCGCCATTAATACAATGTCTGTCTCCGGCATCATTGCAATTACGCAGCGGAGGAATCCGATCGTTGTTTGGAAAGAATGCTACTTGTGGTCGTTTCCCTATTATTTGTTGGGAGCCTTGATCGCAGGAGGCGTCAGCCTGATCAATCGGGCGCTGGGATGGCAGTTCGCGATCATGGTCCTGCCGATTGTTTATTGGATTTACCGCTCTTACCGTATCTATCTGGACCGCTTGGAGGCCGAGAAGAAACATACCGAGGCCATCGCCGACTTGCACCTTAGAACCATTGAGGCGTTGTCTCTGGCGATCGAAGCCAAGGACCACAGCACCCACGATCACTTGAAGCGCGTCCAGACGTACGCGATCGAACTCGGAAAGGACTTGGGGCTGAACGACGATCAGCTGAATGCTCTGCGTGCAGCCTCCATCCTGCACGACATTGGGAAGTTGGCTGTCCCCGAGCAAATTCTTTCAAAGCCGGGACGCCTAACACCGGAAGAGTTCGATCGAATGAAGATCCATCCGATTGTAGGCGCTGAAATCCTTGATCGCGTCCAGTTCCCCTACCCCGTGGTGCCCATTGTTCTCTCCCATCATGAAAAATGGAATGGAGAAGGGTATCCGCATGGATTGAAAGGCGAAACAATTCCCATGGGTGCGCGGATCCTCGCGGTGGTGGATTGTTTTGATGCACTCACTTCAGAAAGGCCTTATCGCCGCGCCTTGTCCCTAGACGACGCCATTCAGCACCTGCACACGGAGAGCGGGACCAGCTTTGATCCCCGCGTCGTCAGGGCCATCGAAAAAAGATACCGCGAACTTGAGACGATGGTGAGCCGGGCCGCGAAAACAAAGAGTCTCTTTGAGACTGTCTCGAGAGTGAATCGTGCCGGAAGTCCGTCCGCAGGCTTTGCGGAAGTGCCAAACGCAGCTGAAGTTCGGACGACCTCGTTCCTAGCTTCAATCGTTTCTGCACGCCAGGAAGCTCAGCTGCTATTTGAACTCGCACAGACCCTGGGCAATTCGTTGAGCTTGCGCGAAACTCTGTCCGTGGTTGCAGTGCGTTTGAAGGAAATGGTTCCGCATGACTTGATCGTGGTTTATGTCCGTGAACAAGACAAGTTGACTCCGCGGTATCTGCATGGCGTGGATCATGAACTCTTCCGCGCATTGGAAATACCGTTTGGGCAAGGAATTTCTGGATGGGTTGCGCGTCATGAGAAGCCAATTATCAACGGAGATCCTGCCGCAGAGTTCAAATACCTGGGGACCACTCCGGCGGCAACACAGCTGCAATCGACGCTTTCCATTCCCCTCCAGGGCCGCGAAGGAGTGGCCGGAATTCTTTCCCTCTACGTCAAGAAGAGCCAGTCGTTCACCAAGGACCACTTGCGCATGCTCCTCGCGGCAAGCTCAAAACTTGGGCAATCCGTAGAAAATGCACTTGAATTTGAGAAGGCCAGGGACTCGGCAAGCACAGATTTCCTTACGGGATTGCCGAACGCTCGTTCTATTTGCTCGCACCTGGATAGCGAATTGGCGCGGTCCCGGCGAAGCAAGAAATCGCTGGCCGTTCTCTTATGCGACTTGAATGGCTTCAAGTCCGTTAACGACAACTTTGGCCACCTCACGGGGAACAAACTCTTGCAGGAAATTGCGAAAAACCTCCGCACTGTCTGCCGGGATTACGACTTGGTGGGGCGCCTCGGCGGCGATGAATTCATCTTGGTTCTTCCGGAATTCGATAGCCCGACTGTGGACGAGTTCCTTCCGCGAGTGCAAGCCGCCGTGCTGGAAGCCTCTCAGGCCGTCTGCAACACGAAGGCAGTCTCTGTAAGCGTTGGAGCAGCATTCTTTCCGCAAGATGGGGAGACGTCAGAAGAACTACTCTCTGAAGCAGACCGTGCGATGTACGAATCGAAGGAAGATCACTATCGCGGGGCCGGCAAGTTACTGCGGACTTAATAATTTGAAAAGCTTGGAATTATGAGGTTCGCCTGGGCGTGAGCCGGACTGCATCACCACTATGGCGCATTGGATCTCAAAACTAGGATGGAAGGTCATTCAGCTCGTGGCGCTGGCGATTCTGGGAGCGCTGTTGTGCGCCACGATGATGCGCTTCGCCCCTGGTTATGGGGTGGACGAACGGGAACTGGATTCCAGATACTCTCAAGCTTCTAGGGAGTCGATCCGCAGCGAACATCACATTAGCGATGGACTCTTTTCATACTACGGCGTTTACCTCAAGGGGCTAGTTCGCGGCAATTTCGGCACGTCCATTTTCCTGCAGCGGCCCGTGGGAGAATTGCTGAGGGAAAGAGCCCCGTTCACTCTGCGCACCGTCCTTTTCGGTTTGCTTACCGCGTGGATTCTCGCCACGGCGCTTTCACTGCTGACAGTACGCTTTCAGAGCTGGGCACTTGATTATTCGGCGACGGCGGTTACAGGCATGCTTATCGCGTTGCCTGCTGCCGTCGTGGCCCTTGGCTGCTTGTATTTGCGCGCTCCGGTCTTTCTGGGAATTGCTGTAGTGATTCTCCCGAAACTTTTTCGTTACCAGCACAATCTATTCGCGCATGCTCATTCGCAACCATTTGTTCTTGCCGCCCGTGCTCGCGGTGTGAGCCGCAACCGCATCCTCTTTCGCCATGTGATACCTGTGGCCTGGCATCCGCTCGTCGCCCTGCTCGGAGTGTCTGCGAGCATGGCGTTTGGCGCCGCAATTCCCCTGGAAGCGATTTCAGATTCTCCCGGCGTGGGCCAGCTAGCATGGCAAGCCGCGTTGAATCGGGACCTGCCTCTGCTTACGAGCATCACCCTGTTAGTGACCCTGCTGACCGTGGGGGTCAATGTCCTTACGGGCTCGATGCGTGAAGGACAGCCATGAAAGCTCGGCGTGCGCTCCGTGTCGTCTGTCTCGGCATTCTGATAGCCATATTCACACTGGGGCTACTCGCTGGGAGCATCACGCACTATTCCTACGCTTTCCAGTTTAGAGAGCTTCCGAACGCCGCGCCATCGTCGCTCCATCTGCTTGGCACTGACCCGCTTGGAAGGGATCTTTTTACCCGAGTGTTGTACGGAACCCGCATTTCCCTGTTGTTGGCGCCTGCCGCGGCGCTTCTCGCAACGATCATCGCAGCGATACTCGGCGGAATTGCTGGATTGCGCGGAGGATGGCTCGAAAAGCTCATTCTTGCATCGGCGGACCTTTCGATGTCCCTGCCACTGTTATTCGTCTTGATCGCATTGCGCGTGTGGCTGCCGCTCGATGCGTCACCCGTGCTTTCTGCGGGGGCCACATTCCTGACGCTCGGCATTCTCGGCTGGCCGGCGTCGCTCCGCGTGGTCTGGGCGACTGCGCGGAATCTCCGGGAGTCAGACCACATCCTGCTTGCGCGCTCGCTAGGATACCGAAATTCGCAGTTGCTCTTTGGTCAGATCATTCCCTGCCTGCGCCCTGTCTTCCTTGCCCAATTCTGGGTTTCCATTCCCCTGTTCATTCTCATGGAAGCAACACTCAGCATGTTGGGCTTGGGTGTATTGGAACCGCTCCCATCCTGGGGAAATCTGCTGCACGGATTCGAAGATTTTTCCGCCATGGCGGCCAATCCGTGGCGGGTTGCTCCCCTGCTGGTTCTGGTTCTAACGGTGATCTGTTTCCAGTTTATTTTTCCTGAATCGGAGGAACTTGCCTGATGCGGCGAATCCTAAATTTTCCAGCACTGATTCTCTCGATTAGCGTTGGCTGTTGCCTATCGCCATCCGCACAGGCCCAAGGCGATGCTGAATTGCATTTCTGTCTCCATGGCGAACCGAAGACGTTCAATCCAATCCTGGTGGATGATGAAGCCTCGGAAAATGTTCGCTACCTGACGGGGGGCGTACTGATTCGCGTCAACCGTAAAACTCAAGCACTTGAACCTGCATTGGCGGAGTCATGGCAATTCTCGCGTGATGGCCGCAAAATCACGTTCCATCTGCGCAAAGGAGTCTATTTTTCGGACGGTACTCCCTTCTCGTCAGAAGACGTGGCCTACACCATGCGTTTGCTTATGGATCCGCAGACTCATTCCGCGACGGGCGATGCATTCCGTTCAGGCGACGGAACCGTCGAGGTTCAGACTCCGTCCCCGGATGTGGCTGTCATTACTTTTCCGGCTCTGGTGGCGGGGGCTGGCCGGCTTTTTGATCAGGTCGCCATTCTGTCTGCAAAGTCGCCCAAAAAAGAGATGAGCGTGCTTGGCCCCTACTATGTTTCCGAATATAAGGCGGGGTCCTATGTTTTGCTTCGCCGCAATACTAATTATTGGAAACATGATTCCACGGGCCATGCTCTGCCCTACATCGAAACGGTCAAGCTTGATATTCAAAGGAACCGCGACGTTGAGTTGCTGCGGTTTCGCCGCGGCGAGCTGCAACTGATCAATCGGCTCGACGCTGAACAATATGACAGGCTGCAGAAGGAAAACCTGGGTGCTGCTAAAAACGCGGGCACAGGGCTTGACGGAGAGGAGATGTGGTTCAATCAGGTTGCTTCCTCTAGTCTGGCCGACTACAAAAAGAATTGGTTCCACACCACTGCATTTCGGCAAGCGGTTTCGATGGCCATCAACCGGGCCGACTTGGCAAGGGTGGTCTTTAGCGGTTTCGCCACACCTGCCTATGGTCCCGTGTCTCCATCCAATCACTATTGGTTCAACGAATCCCTCGCCGCTCCCAAACACGATCCCCAGGGAGCATTGAAGCTCCTCTCGCGTTCGGGATTTCGATTGGAGAACGGAGTATTGAGAGATAACAGCGGACACGCTGTCGAATTCACCGTCATCACAAATTCCGGCAACACCGCGCGCGAAAAAATGGCGGCCCTGATTCAGCAGGACCTTTCCCAGGTTGGAATTTCCATGAAAATCGTGACGCTGGATTTCCCCTCCTTGATCGAAAGGATCACCAAGACTTTCGACTACGACGCCTGCATTCTCGGGCTCGTTAACACAGATCTTGATCCAAATGGTCAATTAACTGTGTGGTTAAGCTATGGCGAAAACCACCAGTGGAACCCGAATCAGAAAACTCCGGCAACGGCCTGGGAAGCGGAAATCGACAAGCTGATGCGAGAACAAGCGTCGAACCCAGACGAGAAACTGCGCAAGGCAAAGTTTGATCGAGTACAGGAAATCGTGTCCGAACAGCAACCGTTCATCTATCTGGTGAACAAAAACGTGCTCTGTGCATTCTCTTCCGACGTGATTGGGGCTTCGCCGGTTGTGCTTGGTCCCCAAGCGTTCTGGAACATCGAGTCGCTTCGGCTGAAACCATCGCGAGAAATGGGAGCGAATAAGTGAAATTGGAAGACCCGTTGCTCTCGGCAAATCTGTCAGTCGATTACCGGAACAAGCCCGACGTGCTGCGCGATGTTTCGCTGCAGATCGCCCACCACGAGATTCTGGGATTGGTGGGTCAAAGCGGTTCCGGCAAGAGCACGATTGGCTTGTCGCTCATGGGCTTGCTGCCATTGAAGGGAGGCGGCGTTCGAGGTGAAGTGCTATTCCTCGGCAAAGATCTATTGAGGAGCTCGGACAAGGAGCTTAGAAAGGTACTGGGGCGCGACATGAGCATTGTGTTGCAGAGCCCGCTCTCAGCACTGAATCCCGCGCTTCGCATCGGCTCTCAACTGAACGAGGCCTGGAAGGCGCACGAACGAGGAAAAAGCGACCAGGGCACCGCAGCAATCCAAGCCGCGCTAACTAGCGTCAGTCTGCCTTCCGACAAGGAATTCCTTCAGCGCCGGCCATCTCAGTTGAGCGTTGGCCAAGGTCAGCGCGTGTGCATTGCCATGGCTATCCTTCATCGGCCTGCACTGCTTCTTGCGGATGAGGCGACTAGTGCGCTCGATCCAATCACGCAAGCCGAAATTCTGAAATTGTTCGCGCGCCTAAACCGTGAATTGGGAACCGCCATCCTTTACATCTCGCATGACCTTCTCTCCGTCGCGGCTCTCTGCCATAGGATCTGCATTCTCCATGAAGGGCAGATTGTGGAATGCGGCCCGCCGGAAGTCATTTTCAATTCGCCGCAACATGAATATACGCGGAGGCTTGTTGCCGCTCTGCCAAGCGCGCCGCGCAGTATAGGGTCGCCGGCTAGCGACAACCGGACCGCCTCGCCGCATCTTGTCGAACTACATTCATCATGAAATCCTCTGAAAGCCTAGCACCACGAGCGAGGCAAATGAGAAAACCTTCCTCTGCCTGACGGATTCTTCCAGTGTGACAAGATCTTCAAGTCTTTCGATCTCTTCAGGTCTGGCAGAATCCCGTGCTAAGTCTATTTGGAAGCAGTGTATTCAGTTTGTAGGACCGCGCTGCGCTGCCAATCAGATTTTGGGCCGTCACTCCAGGACAGCGCTGCTTCGCAAACGACAGCCGCGGACACCAAGAATCTAAGCCACCTCACTGCCCGCTTGGTTCAATTGGAGGTCTAGTATGCAATCCACACTGTTCAAGGCCGGGGTTCCGAGAGTAGGTAGTACTAATAGGAAATTGGATTGGACCATAGTGCTATTGCGACCCATACCGGCCTCGGATAATCTGCACCGTGAAATTTCGCTTCTGAACAGGGCAAACTCGGGGAAATCCGGGGGCGCAAAGCAACGGGACTAAGTCGGGAACATGATTCCTGATAAGTTAGCCGAGCCGCCAGAAGAAGTTCTTCTGGCGGCTCTTTTTTTTGGGTCCGCGAGCAAGAGATAGCAAATTCCGACGCAGGAAATCTCAATTCGCATTACCAAAGGTGTCAGTGTGAGAATTCAAAGATTGGTGCCTTGGATCGCTGGAATCGCGCTTGTTTGTGCCCCGCTATCCGAAGCCCAAACAAAAGCCAAGGGCAAGAAGGACGCCACGAGCGCACTGCAAAGTGCACCTCAGCCGTCCGATTTGATCTGGCCAGCCCCGCCTGATCCGGCGCGAATTCGTTGGTTAGCCGCGTATACGGATTTGGCTAAGGTGAAGAGCCCCAGTGCCAAGAAATCAAACTGGCTCGAGAAGATCGCCGGTTCGAAGACTCCTGATGAAAAGCTGGAACTCCGCAAACCTTACGGCATTACGACGGATTCACGGGGTCGAATTTACGCAGCGGACACCGAACTAAAGACCGTCTTTCTGATCGACCCTGCAACCCGGGTTGTAGAGCAACGCTCAGGAGACAGCCGTGCCCCGATGGGGCTCCCGGCAGGCGTCGCCGTTGATTCCCAGGATCGCCTGTTCGTCTCCGACGCTGAGCTTCACTCGATCACCTGCTTCAAGCCGGCTGGTCAAGTGGTCGCTCGTTTTGGCACCTCGTCACTTGGTCGTCCGGGAGGAATCGCGATTGATAAGCAGCGGAACCGGCTTTACGTGGCGGATGCCAAAGCAAGCCACATCGTCGTGTTCGACACCACATCATTCGAGTTCATAGACTCCTTCGGCTCTCCCAGCAAACCCGGAAAAGCCGAAAATGGCACTTTCAACGCGCCCACCAACGTTGCCGTCGACCGGCAAGGAAATCTTTACGTCGCTGATACATGGAATTACCGAGTCCAGGTGCTGGACCCTGCCGGAAGATTCCTCCGCGCGTTTGGAGCGCAAGGAGATCGCCCTGGCGAGTTTATCCGCCCTAAAGGCATCGCGGTGGATTCAGAAGGCCACATTTACGTTGCTGACGCTGAGTTTAATAACTTTCAGGTGCTGTCACCGGAAGGTCAGCCCTTGCTGGCAGTAGGTCAGCTTGGCCGGGAGCCCGGCGAGTTCTCGCTGATCGCGGGATTGTATATCGATTCAAAGGATCGCATTTACACAACCGAGATGTATTTCGGGCGGATTCAGATCTTTCAATATCTTGCTCAGCCTGGATCTGCGCAAGGAAGGGAGGCGGCAAAAAGTGACAGCAATTAAGAGCTGTCCGCCGACAAGGGGGCTCGGAATCGCACGGAGATGATTTTTCTAAATTCAATAGCTGAAGGGAGAATCTATGAAAGGAAAATATGCTGTATTAACCAGCGTGCTGATTGGATTGGCAATGCTGCCCGCACTCGGCTCTGTGACGGACTTACCCAAGACAGGTCTGGCCGGTTCAACACATGACATCGGGGGCAATGGTTGCAAATCTTGCCATGCTCCACACAACGGGGCTACGGCAAACGGAGGACCGCAAAGCAGCGGTCTTATTTTGCTTTGGTCGCGTAACTTCCCTGCAGCGGCCAATACGTTCGGTGTCTACGACTCTGCTACCATGGGGAACAAGGCTGTCGAACTCGGCGGCTCTGCACTCTCAACGTCCTCGGATGTCCGTATGTATTCCCTGCTCTGTTTGAGTTGCCATGACGGAGTAACCTCAAGCTTTTCTCCTGCCATGAGGACCCAGAACATGGTGGGTTCGAAAGCTGCGTTTGGCACAGGCGCGTATGAGTCTCTCGGCCTCACCAACGATCATCCGGTGAACATGAGTTACGATCCGACGAAGACTACAGAGTCCCTCCAAGCGGTTGCCACAGTGGCCGCGGTTCTGCCCCTATACGGGACAACAAACACGGTTCAATGTGCAACCTGCCACGATCCCCACAACGACGTAAACACCAACTATCTGCGCCAGGCCAACAATACGGCACATTGCACCACGTGCCATCTGTAGCTAGGTTGTAGCTATGGGACCGGACTTAGGCCGGTCCCGTGGTTGCATCTGTATCTGCCGAACTTACAAGTGGAGGACTCGAATGCCGAGAGCCTGGATCTATCTGGGAGCCTCCATCCTGTGGTTTGCCTGCAGCTTGCCCGCCCAGGAAAAGCCGCTTACGATCAACGGCACATTTTCTTCCGGTTTCTATAATACCTTCACGCAGGGCGGCGGGAACGGGAACCAAAGCATCATGTTTGTTCCGGTTGGAGCAGCCTTTGACATCAATGCTTACTACCTTACGCCCGACCTTGTGCAACTGTCTCTTCAACCGGAACTGAATGCCGGTCCACAGGCAAGTGACGCAGGCTTTCAGGGCGGCAATGGCGTCCGGATGAAAATCAGCCTGCTCCGCAAGAGGGCATTCCCGCTCACTTTTCGTTACTCCAACGTCCAGGTCGAGGATGCCTACTTCGGTAGCCTCACACAACTTTCTTCCTTTACCTTGAAGAACCGCAGCAAGGAAGTGGGTCTCTCAACCGAATTGAAACACGCCGGCCTGCCCACCGCATTAATCGACTGGGGTTCGAGTTCGGTCGATTCCCAGTCGGGCCTTACCGCGATCCCCGACTTTCGGTCCCACAGCAATCACCTGAGCGTGGACAGCCACTACCAGAGATGGGGCTGGGATTTCCAGGGTTTTACTCACTACCAGCAACAAACTTCGGATCTTTTCGCTCCTCTCGGCGGCACCATCAATTCATCTTCGCTTGAACAAAAAGTCGCACAATACCAAGCTTATGCCCGGCGGAGCTTTCCGCGGGATTCGGAATTGTTCTTGGATGCGGGGAGCCAATCGACGGCCAATCTGCTGTTCAATCAGCCCATTGATTTGAGCGCCCGATATCTTAACGCGAACCTGCGGGTGCTTCAAAAAAGCAGGTGGCGGAGTTCGCTGCGAGCCAGCTATAACTCCAACATCGCGGGTCTTTTCCTGACCCAACTCCTCGGCGGGCTCGGTGGTAACGGCTCCATAGCACCAAATTCCAGCGCGCTTGATCCCTTCCAACACTCCATTTCAAATCTCAACTTTAACGGGTTTACGTCCGTGACTCTCTGGCATGGATTTGGTCTGTTCGGCAGCGCGGACCGGACCGGCGTAACCGTGGGCGGCGACAGCGCCCTCAGTTCAACGTATTTCTCATCGGCGGGCGGCCTGAATTATTCGGGCAAGTTCCGATGGGGAAGTTTTTCCGGCCAATTCGGACGCGAGTTTGGAATTGGTTCGGTCACCGGGCAAACCGGAACCATCGCCGGTCAAAACTATGCTGCAACAATTCAACACGGGGACCGCGACGGGCTTCAGCTTGACTTTTCCGTTCATGGAACAGATCAGAGTGTCCGCAATGCGCTGCCCGTGAACGATCAAAGCTTCGCCTGGGATGGTGCCGTAAGCCGCCGCGTGTTTGGCCAGTTCAGCGGGAGTGTTGGAGGAGGCTGGCAGCAGAGCAGATTTACTAGCACTGGCAACGACTTTCACACCAACGGATACACCGTCCATGGCGGCATCGAGCATCCACGGTTCCAGCTCAGTGGCTCCTTGAATTCCAGCGTCGGAAATGCACTCCAGGCCTATAGCCAGCAGTTTGGCGGTATTGGAGTGCAATCTGCCTTAGCCACTCCTCTGCCGTTTATCCCCAGTGATTTTCGGGGAACTTCGTTCACGCTGCACGCAAATCTCACGCGTAAGCTTGAACTGTCGGCACTCTGGACACGCTCGGTTCAACATATAGAAGGAGTCGTGTCAAACAATCTTAAAATTATTGACGTGCACGCCACATATCATTTCCGCAGGCTCCAGATGGAATTCGGCTTTTTCCGGTCCGATCAGATGTTCAACAGCTATTTCCTAAACTATCCCCAGACACAACGGGGGCGTGTCTACTTCCGGGTATGGCGGTCCGCTAAACTCCTCTGACGATGCCCGGGCAAAATTATCTCTGTGCGCTGCTGATGGCCGCTGCAACGTTTTGGGAGTTCAGGCTCGAAGCAGCCACCGCTTCACGCCCTCGGGTCGAATATTTGAGGACAGTTCCTTCTGTCAGGGAATTTACAAAACCACGCAAGTTTTTCTCCAAGATGATCATCTGGTTAGCTGGTGCGGACGATGAAAAACCGGAACTTCTCCGCCCCTTCGCGGTCACGCATGACAGCGCCGGCCGCTTGCTGATAGCCGATCCCGGCGAGCACGGAATTCACATTTACGATTTCGAGAAACAGAAATACCAGTTTTTGAAAGGTCCGCGAGGGAACACGCTGGAATCTCCCATCGATGTGGCGTGTGATGCCAATGATGATATTTACGTAAGTGATTCCGCTCGCAAACAGATCTTCGTCTTCGATACGAAAGGCCATTTGCTCCGGACAATAGGAGGTGCTACTTCCGACGCGCGCTTCGAACGGCCAACGGGGATGGCGCTCGATCGCGTAGCGCGGCGCATTTATGTCACCGACACCTTGCGCCATCAGTTGCTCGTTCTTGGAATGGACGGTTCCCTGATTCGCACGATTGGCAAACGAGGACGGGAGCCGGGAGAATTCAATTTCCCCACTGCGGTTACACTCGCCGCGGGGAAAGTCTACGTCGTGGATACCATGAATTTTCGGATCCAGGCATTTACACCAGACGGCAAATTCATCAACACATTCGGACAGCTCGGGATACAGTCAGGGACTTTAAACCGGCCCAAGGGCATAGCAGCCGATACAGACGGCAATCTTTATATTGTGGACTCGCTGTTTGAGACGGTCCAAGTTTTCGATTCCGCCGGACAATTGCTCTATTATTTCGGTTCCTCTGGTACCGGGCCGGGGCAATTTCAACTTCCAGCCGGGATTTCCATTGACAACCGCAACATCATTTATGTGGCCGACTCACAAAACAGAAGAGTTCAGGTCTTCCGATACCGGAGGGCTGGCGAATGAAGCGTTTGCTCATCGCCTGCATCTTTTTTGCTCCTTCTCTATTTGCGGATGGCAACAAGCAGGCCATAGTTGGAAGCAAGCACGATCTAGGAGTCTCAGGTCGCGGCGCAGTTAAATCGGCTGCGTCGGACTCCTGCGTGTTCTGCCATGCACCGCACAACACGCTGGGCGGCGTTACGCCGCTTTGGGATCATGAGCTCTCATCGCAAACTTACACGACCTATACCAGCAGCACTTACGGTTCCGGGACTCAGACGCCTGCGACGGGCTCTGCTAAGCTCTGTCTCAGTTGCCATGACGGCACGGTGGCAGTCGGCCTTACCGTTGCTCAAGGTTCGATTACCACGTCGGGGACTATGGCCACCCCAGACATACTCGGCACCGATTTGTCTTCAGGTCATCCGGTAAGCATGACTCCTGTCGACGACGGACAATTAGTCAGTTCTTTGTTTAGCACTCCTCCATCGACAAAAGACGCAGGGGTAAAGTTAGCAGCCGGAAAAGTTGAATGCACCACCTGCCACGATCCGCACGTGCCGAACAATGACTCGGTCGTGCCGATGTTTCTTTCGCGCTCGAATGCAAACGGCACGCTGTGTCTCGCCTGCCATGATCCGGCACGTGCCCAGCCGAATGCATTGAATGGCTGGACCAACGGATCGCACGCAACAGCAACAAATAGCGTGGCGCCGGTTGTTGGCGTCGGAGCATACGGTGAGGTGGCGGCGAACGCCTGTTCGAGCTGCCACGGCGCGCACAAGAATTCGGCGGGTGCAAGAAATCTTAAGGGCGCGGAGGAAGCTGATTGCACACCCTGCCACAGCGGAAGGAATGTCGTCCCCGCGCTCTTGAACGTGACGGCTGAGTTCAGCAAGACGTATCGGCACCCGACCATGACTGTTTCGGGAGCGCACGATCCGGCAGAGTCCTTGCCTGTGAATAACGCGCGTCACGCGGAGTGCCCGGACTGCCATAACCCGCACGCCTCCTCCTCCCAGAGTGGTACCGCCGTCCCGCCGGTTATTCAATCTGCGCTTGCCGGAGTCAGTGGGTACGATGGGGTCAGCCCGCAGAAGCCCGCGACGAGGGAATATCAAGTTTGTTTTAAGTGCCACGCAGACAGCGCAAACAAACCTCAAAATACGACATATTCGACATACGGCCGCACAGCGAGCCGCTACCCGCACGGGCTGATGCCTGCCGGACTTCCGATTTCGCCTCCGCTCCCGCCTGACCAATACAACGTCCGGCTCCAGTTCACCAGTAGCATCGGCCACAATATTCTGGGAAACCGGATCGTTACGACATCGAATGTAACTCTGCGGCCTTTCATGCTGAATGTAGACGGCAGCAACGACACCAGCCGTCCCCTATCCGCCTCTTCTCAGCTCTATTGCATCGATTGCCATAATAATGATCAAGCGCGTTTGTCCAAAGGCACGGGGCCGAACGGGCCTCACGGCTCCTTGTTTCCTCACCTCCTGCAGTTGAATCTGTTTCAGGAGCCCGTAGGGGGCGGAGCCGGAAACTCGATCGCCGGTCATTCCTTGTGCAGCAAGTGCCACAATTTAACGAACCTTAGGAACATCGCGCCGCATTCTCCCCATATGCGGTTCGGCTGTGGAACTTGCCATGACCCGCACGGTGTAATCGGCGGAACTGTAGGATCCAATCGCGCGATGATAAATTTCGACACTGCGATCGTGTCCAAGAGCAGAGCTTATTTGGGATACTTTGATGTTGGTGGAGGCCCTGGTCAGAGAGGATGCTATCTCACGTGCCACGGCCATAACCATGGCCCGAGTACCTACTAGCGCCCGCCACGGGTCCTTGTCCTCATTCTTCCTGGCCTGTCTGAGCCATGTTGACGGTATTCAGGCTCGCAATAACTAGAATCGCGCCGGCTCTCGCCATCGGTTCACGAGGAGGGCGCCAAAATCTTCACCCCTCGCTCGCGTACCCCAGGCCTGCCAGAATGCCTCGCATGTAAGCAAAGCTGCTGATAACGCCTGGCATCGGATCGTCGGGATGAATCTCATACTCCAAATCGACAAAGCCCGTGTACTTCGTCGCGACAAGAGCTTCAAACATCCTTCGCACCGGCATGAGGCCGTCTCCCACTGCAACCTGGCTGTCCCGGTTTTGGAAGTCCGTCAGGTCCTTCATGTGTACGTTAAACAGCCTCGGGCCTGCTTCGTGGATCGCCTGAATCACATCCGTGCCGGTACGCGCCGTGTGCCCGACGTCGATGCAGCACCCAATGCGCGAATCCATGCCTCTTACCACCTTCAGTACATCCAGCGGCGAATGCCACAATTTATCTTCTGGCCCGTGATTGTGGATCGCAATACGGATGTCGTATTCCTTTACGAGTTTCTCAATTCGCGGCAGTGTTTCCGGCGCGGGGTCGCCCGCAACAATGACGCCAATACCCGCCCGCTTGCAGTACTCGAACTTGGTCCGGATGTCCGCATCTTCATCTTTCTCGAAATAGATGGTTCCGGTAGCGTGCAGCCGGATCCCCGCCGCAGCGTAGTCCGCCAACGCAACCGCCTCCGCTTGCATGTCCATCGGAAGATGATCTTTGACGTCCTTCGCATTCAGCTCGAACACATTGAGCTGCTTCATGAAGCCGATTACCTGCGTACGACTGAAGTTACGAAACGTGTAGCTAGCCAAGCCCAAACGAACACGCGAGGCTACGTCCGCCGACCGGCGTTCCTGGGCTCGGGCGAAAATATCGCTCGCAGCGGCTAATCCTCCAGCAACGATCGCACCGGATCTGAAGAAACTGCGGCGGGAAAAGATGTTTGTCATAATCGGCCATTCACTGGTTTACTTCTCAGAATGCCTGCTTTTCGAGGATTGCTCCTGGATTATTATTCTCAAACTAGTAACCCATGGGATGAAGCGCGCACCTTAGACCTTCGGCGCCCAGCCCATCTCATACTCGCGCCCCCACAACTTCATCGCTTCCGCGTCGTCCTGAATCCGCCCGTCTTTCGTGTCGAGATGCAACTCCCGGTTGACTTCCCAAGCGATATTCGAAACTTGGAGCATTGTAACCGCGACGTTGCCCACAGAGATAGGCGCGTTGAGCTTCTCGCCCTTGCGGATTCCCGCGATGAAGTTCGCGAAGTGAGCATCAGTCATGGAATCGCGCCCAAGCAGGTCGGAAGAGGAGGTTGCACCGCCAGCCTTGAATTCGCTCGTCTTTTTCCCTTTGAGGTCGTAGATCTCGTAGCCATCGCGATCGACTAGCACCGTGCCATTTGTTCCCATGATTGCCGAGCCACGATCGCGGCCGTAGGACTTCATTCCCTCGCAGCTCTTTCCCTCCCACGCCAGCATCTTGTCTTCGTACTCGAAACTGGTCACCAGCGTGTCATAAAACTGCCAGTCGTCCTTGAAATGGTAGCGGCCGCCTGCCGCTGTCACTCGTCTCGGAAAATCGACCCCAAGCGCCCAGCGGCACACATCGACCTCGTGCGTCCCATTGTTTAGCGCTTCGCCCGTGCCATAATTTCTGAACCAATGCCAGTTGTACGGGTGCACGTTGTCTTTATAAGGACGGCGCGGCGCAGGGCCCTGCCACAGGTCCCAATCCAGATGTACGGGCACGGGCACTTCTTTGCCTGTGCCAATGGACTTCCTCGAATTGCTATACCAGGCCTTCGCGAAGTACGGCCTCCCAATGCCTCCTTCTTGAATCTTTTCGACAACCTCTATGGTGTGTCGCGAAGAGCGCTGCTGAGTGCCCATCTGCACCAACTTTTGATACTTCTGCTGCGCATCTACCAGCATTTCGCCCTCTGCAGGGTTGTGGCTGCACGGTTTTTCCACGTACACGTGCTTCCCCGCCTGCAATCCAGCGATGGCCATCGGTGTATGCCAATGGTCGGGAGTGGCTATCGTGATGGCGTCCACATCCTTCAACATGAGAATCGTGCGAAAGTCCTTGACCGCCGCGGGGGCCTCCCCCATCTCCTGCCGCGCGGTTTCAGCGAACTTCCTCAGAATTTCGCCGTCCACATCACAGACATGCGAGATACGCGCGGCGCTTCTGTTCGCCTTCAGCGATGAGAGGTGAGCGTAGCCGCGTCCGTTAAGCCCGATCACCGCAAAATTCAGTCGATCGTTAGAGCCTAGGATCCGGCCATAGCTCTTGGCCGAAGTTCCCACTGCCAGTCCCGCTGCGCCGACTGCTAATGCATCGAGAAACTCACGTCGTGTAACCATAATCTTCCTCGCAGCGGACTGCCCGTGTCGCTCCGTCACCAGCCGACAGCATAGCTTGAACCCCGAAGCTTTCAAAGCTCCGGCGTTCAATTTTATCTGCTCTAATTTACGTGGCATTTCGCTAATCGGATGAAAGATCTCGAGGGTTATACGAACATCGCCATGGCGGAGCTGATCCCCAAACACTGTAATCTCAGGTTCCCATTCGATTAAATCCGATGCGACCGCATGCCGGAGTTCTCCGTGCTACCGGCTTGCAATGGATTATCCAGCGCCCTCCTGGACCTTCGTCACTTCAGATTGATTTCCGCTCTCTGCGTGGTTCGCGCTGAGCAACGCCGCTGCCCAACGGCACTGAGCCTTATAAAATACTTACGATCTCTTCGCGACTTCTTTAGCGCTCAAATGCCACAGTCCTCATATCCGCTCATTCCCAGCCAAGAGTGACCACTGGAAACACGTAATCGAGGGTTCGGCGGACAGTATCGATGCAAGATGTGGCTTCTTGAGATTCTTGCATTTCTCGGTGTTGTGTTTCTGTGATATGGGTTTGTTCTGTTTTTGAGTGGCAAAGACAGGACCAACAAGCGTCCGCACAGTTTCAATCCGAATCCCGAGAAACCGCAATTGACACAAGGCCAAGATGGGTTCGCGCAATCGGCGCGGCGGCAAACTTATTCCAGAAGTCTGACTGACAAATAAAGTCAGAGTAATGGGAAATGCAGATCCCTATTACTTGGAGTAGTGGTCGTCCGGTTCGGACAGCGAAGAGTCCATCGAGAAGATGCGGTCTCGGTTGCGGTCACAGTGAAAGGATTGTGTTCCTGAGAATTGCAAGATCACTGAGCTTGGGAAGAAGAGCTAGGAGAGAGAAATGACCTTGTTCGGAAGGAAGCAAGACCTGTTGTGGATTTTTCTAGCCTTAGCCTTGTCAAGCAGCGCGGCTCCCGGCCTTGTGATGGCCGACGACGAGGAAAAGGGTAATCCTTCGTCAAAAGCAGCGCCAATCAAGCCTGACGCGCCTGTTCCCGGATTGACCGAGCGCGAACTATGGCTCCTCGACCGCATGAAGCAACTCGAAAAACGTGTCGCCGAACTTGAGTCCAAGGGCAACTCTACTGCGGCTCCTGCCGCGGATGCGCCCGCAGCGCAGCCGGAGTCTGCGAACTTGGCAGCATCAGCTATCGCAGGTGTTGGGCCGCAAGCGACCGATAAAAGCCAGTCGGGTGCGGCTAAGACGCCACGCACCGAACCCTTTTCCTTCGCCGATTTTACCTGGCTGAACGGCAACGCCCGCACCAAGGATCTGGCATTTGATTCCAAGTTTTTCACTCCCGAAATACGGGCGGACATCAGTTACATCTACGATTTCAATCACCCGAAAGATGATTCCATCGGCGGATCCAGCGAAGTTTTTCGTTCCAATGAAGTC
>Ga0075017_100000799_pt1 | contig 18261 bp, 12 predicted proteins | sample AleBraG_ABR_2012_FD_71475 | JGI IMG/M metagenome (GOLD analysis project Ga0075017, IMG submission 71475) | Freshwater sediment microbial communities in response to fracking from Pennsylvania, USA - Alex Branch Run_MetaG_ABR_2012 | ecosystem: Environmental > Aquatic > Freshwater > Creek >... | reverse complement strand
TGCTATCAGACGCTTTGGCCGAGACCGCCGGTTTCTTCACGATGGTGGTTACATCAGAGTCGTCGTCCGCGCTGTCGTCGGCCTTCGCGGTGGTTGTGGCTCTGCCGCTACTGCGCGCAGTTTTCGGCGCTGCATTCACCGGCTCGTTACCGGCACTCTCATCACTCGTTGCTGGACCATTGCCGGAGGCCGTGCTGGATGCACTCGCAACCGAATTGCCCTGCTTGCCGTGAATATCGACAATCAGCCGCGACGGGTTCGACAACAGAAACGCGTTGTAATCGGAAAGATCGTCGACATCCAGAACTACGCGCGTCTTCCCCCGCTGATACTGCGAGACGCGAATCTTCTTCAGCAGGCCATCATCCACGTCCAGCGTCTTGCCCACCAGCGTCGAAGCCAGCTTCGTATCTGCGAGGTCGAAGAAAATTCTTCCGGGATTCGCGATGCGCTGCGATTCGAACTTTACGTCCTGCTCCAGATCGATGGCCACGCGCGTGTAGTCGGGCGTGGACCAGTGGCGGATTCCCGTCACCCGGACCGGTTTGTCAGCTTTGCTCTCCGAGACTGCGCGTGATTCATCACTCTCCGAGCTCTTTCCCGCGTGAACAGTTTTTCCCGCCTGTGCCTTCGGCTTGCGCTGCGACTCCTTCTCTTTCCGTGCTTCCAGCTCTTTTTGCGCAGCCTGCTGGGCAAGTTCGTTCAGCGCGGCCTGAGCGTCGTCAGCGAGATGATGACGCGGGTAGTGGTGCAGGAAGTCTTCAAAACTCGACCGCGCCTTGGCGGGATCGTCGAGATCGTCCTTGTATATCTCACCGATTGTAAACAGCGCCTCGAACCTGTACTTGCTGCCAGGATATTCGCGCCGCAGAAATTGATATTGATCGATGGCCGAATGCAGAATCTTGTCGTCGTCGAAGCGACGCCCCATCTCGACCAGCAGTTCCGCCGCCGCTACGACACTGGGGTCGGCTTTGGTGGAAGCTGGCGCTCCGAAATACACGCGGCGATAGGCATCGATCGCGCGTTGATAATCGTGACGGGAGCGGTCGGCGGAGGGGCGGCCATTCAGCGCTTCACGAATGCGCTCGGCGGTAGCGAATCTTTCGCGCGCCCATGTGTCCCCATGAGTCACGCGCGCGTACGCAGGCAAGCTGAGGACCAGCAGCCCACAAACAGCAACACCGCGCCACAACCGGCGTCGATTCCTACCTGGGATCTTCAATTTATCGTGCCCGTAACCGCCTGAACAAACCGTCGGCTGCTGACTCTCGATGCCCGGCTCCCTTCCATCAAAAGCCGGTGTCTCTCAAATTCGACAATCTGCAACCAACACTGGGTCTACGTACCTACCTACAGATGCGCTTACTCTTACTCGGTGTTGCTGATGTAAAGCACGCCCCGTACATCTCTTTGAACCCGTACGGGATCGTGCACAGGATTGCCAAGAATATGGGTGCTGATGCCGCGTCCGCCGTAGTAGAGACTGGTGATCCGCTTCACGTAGTTCTGCGTCTCCGCGAAATGCGGAACGCCGCCACTGCGCGCAACATTACCTTCTCCGGCGTTGTACGCCGCCAGGGTCAGCTTCACGTCCCCACCATAGCTTTCGAGCAGCTTCTTCAGATGTCGAACCCCGGCGTCCACGTTTTGTTCCGGATCGAAGGGATTCGTCACCTTCAGCTGCCGTGCGGTCGAAGGCATAAGCTGCATCAGTCCCATCGCACCCTTGCGGGACACGGCATTGGGATTAAAGTTCGACTCCACCTTGATCACCGACCGAACCAGGTTCGGATCCACGTTGTGCCGGGCCGCTGCTTGCTCGATCGCGGCATCGACTTCGAGCGAACTGAACGCCCGGGAGCCGTCCAGGCCTGGAGTCTTCGAGGTGCCCGCTGGTTTCCGCAGATACCGGTCCACTTCTGCCGCCGCCGAACGCGCCGCGCGCATGATTGCGCCATTTGCGGGCGGTACCGGCTTCCAGCGGTGTTCGGTCGCGCTCCAGTACTCCAGATTGGTGGTCTTCACCGGCTCAGGTGCGGGCGCCGGTTTGGCTACAGGAACGCTTTCGTTCACGTAGACCTTGTGACCGCCCTCATTCGTGGACGTGATCACTCCAGACGATTCGCTGGCGGATTCCGCCTGCACGATGGGCGTGGTGAGAGAAAGAGAGGTCGCGATTACGGTACTTGCCATCAGGGCGAGTTGCAGGCGTTTTCGCATATCCGGGTGTCAGTTGTTGCCAAAAGCCACAAACACACTTCCAGCACTGCCTACCCGGAGCCTGACGGAGAACTTAACCAGAGTTCCCCGATTATAGGACCGGCGGGGTGTACGGGCAATCTATCCAAGGTCCATAGAACCACCGTAGTAACAAAGTAACCTGCTGAAAATATGTATGTTAATCCGACAGTAACCACCCCAGCGTCGCCCCATTTTGACGCCTTTCGAAGGTCCCTGCGGCTTTTCTCGAAACCGCCGCTGTAGTAGGCTGCGTTGTTCTCCGAAAATCACTGCTCATGACTCCAATCACTGAATTGGAAAGCCCGCAGCGCCAGGCGCCTGACTCCCTCATGCTTTTCGGGTTCTGGTATCGCTCCCTGCCCAGCAACAAAATCGGACGAGGCGAACTCGTCAAAGCGATGCTGCTGGAAATCCCCTTTCTGCTGGGCCGCGACCGGCAAGGCCGGGCTTTCGCTTTGCGCGATGCCTGCCCGCACCGGGGGATGCCGCTCTCCTGCGGTCACTTCGACGGAGAGCAGATCGAATGCAACTACCACGGCTGGAAATTCGACGCGCATTCGGGACAGTGCCGCGTCATCCCTTCGCTGACCGCCGATCAAACCCTGAAAGTCGACCGCATCTACGCCGGCAGCTTCGCCTGCGAGGAGCGCGACAGCTACGTCTGGGTCTACATCCCCGAACCTGCACCTGCCGGAGCCGGTTTTACGCAGGCTGCGGCGCCGCCCGACCAGGCGCCCCAGGTTCCGACTTTCGGCGGCGAATACAAAACCGCGTACCTCACGGCCGATATGCCGGTGAGCGTCGACCACGGCATCATCGGCCTGATGGATCCCGCTCACGGGCCGTTCGTTCACCAGGCATGGTGGTGGCGCAGCCGACACAGCATTCACGAGAAACAGAAGAACTTCGAGCCCATCCCTTACGGCTTCCGCATGAGCGCCCACACGCCCAGTTCAAACAGCGCGCCGTACAAGCTCTTGCGCTTTTATGCGGAGGCCGACTCGATCACGACGACGATCGATTTCATCCTGCCCAACTTGCGTCTGGAGACCATACGGGCAGGGAAGTGCTGGTTCTCCAGCCTGACAACCGTCACGCCCGTTACGCGCAATCACTGCCGCATCGACGTCGTTGCCTGCTGGAATCTGTTTCGCTGGCTGCCGTTTGGCGCGGATCTGCTGAAGTTCGTCTTCGCGAAATTTGTGGAACAGGACCGCCACACCATGGAGCAGCAGTCGGAAGGCCTGAAGTACAACCCGCACTTGATGCTGATCGACGACGCCGATCGTCCCGCCAAATGGTACTTCGGCCTGAAGAGCGCCTACCTCGAGATGAAACGCAGTGGAGGAGAATTCCGCCACCCCATGTCCGGGCCGGTCACGCTGAAGTGGCGAAGCTAACGCCGCGCCCAGGGTGCGCGGTCGAAATCAAGTTGACACAAACTAATGTTGTCATCCTGAGCGTAGCGAAGGACCTGCTTTTCAAAATCGGAGCGCAGCGAGAGCCTGCCCTGAGCGGACCCGAACTCGCGCGAGGGGAGTCGAACGGGGACCTGCTTTTCTGTAAGAACCGAAACTCAGCTCCGTCGTGCGCCCCATTCTTCTTGTCTGCGGGAGGGCACGACTTCAGTCGTGCCGCAGTGACCAGAGGAAATTGCCGGGCTTTCAGCCCCTGAGGGTTTCCGATTCGTATCAGGGCATGCCTTCAGGCATGCTGAAATGAACGTCATCAACGCGCCTTCAGGCGCTGCGGGCATAATCTTTAGGTTGTTGTCATTCCGAGCCGCCCGTAACCGCGCTTGCGCGGCGAGGGGGTGCGAGGAATCTGAAGCTGGGTTTGTGTGGAATCCAGTAGGGAATGTCGGCTTTTGATCCGGAGCAGCGCCGAAGGGCGCGACTTGCGCGGACCGCGAGAAAATCGCTTTGTATCAGGGCATGCCTTCAGGAATGCCGAAATGCGCCGTCATCAACGCGCCTTTAGGCACCACGGACACAGCCTTTAGTTCTTTTCTCCCTCCGCACTGCGGGAGGGAGCACTGCGGGAGGGCACGACTTCAGTCGTGCCGCAGTGACCAGAGGAAATTGCTGGGCTTCAGCCCCCTGAGGGTTTCCGATTCGTCATTAACGCGCCTTTAGGCGCTGCGGACACTCTTTCTCCCTCCGCACTGCGGGAGGGAGCACTGCCGGAGGGCACACTGCGGGAGGGCACGACTTCAGTCGTGCCGCAGTGACCAGGGGAAATTGCCGGGCTTTAGCCCCTGAGGGTTGCCGGTTCGTATCAATGCATACCTTCAGGAATGCCGAAATGCGCCGTCATCAACGCGCCTTTAGGCGCCACGGACACAGCCTCTAGTTCTTTTCTCCCTCCGCACTGCGGGAGGGCACGACTTCAGTCGTGCCGCAGTGACCAGGGGAAATTGCCGGGCTTTAGCCCCTGAGGGTTGCCGCTTCGTATCAATGCATGCCTTCAGGCATGCTGAAATCTGCCGTTACGCGCCTTTAGGCGCTGCGGACACAATCTTCACTCCTCTTCTCCCTCCGCATATTCCGGACGTTGCGCCGCCGCCCGTCGCGGTAACTCTCGCTCGAGTTTCCGCAGCCACCGCAGCTCTCCCCGAAACTGCTCGATCACCAGGCTCACCATCCACACCGCTTCGTGAAATTCGTGTCCTACTTCTTTCTTGATCGCTTGCAGCGTGGCGTCCTCGCGACCCAGTTCTCCTTCCAGGAACTTTCTGCGCCGCTGAATCTGCTGCCGGAACACCCCCGGTCGCGCCTGCCACGACAGCGCAATCCAGGTTAGAAAAGGCGGACGCTCCCGTTGCGTCGTCCAGTCATCGCGCTCCAGTGCGTCAGCGAGCGCGGCACGGCCTTTCGCGGTGGTCGCAAACACGCTGCGTTCGGGACCCGCTGCCGGCACATCATCCCCCGAAGCGCGGATCATTCCCAGCCTCGCCAGCTTCTCGATCGAGTAGTACACCTGAGGCCGCGAAATGCCCGCCCAGTCGCGCACCTGGCGGCGTTCCAGTTCCGCGTTCGCCTGATAGCCATGCAACGGGCGCTCCGCCAGAAGGCTCATCAGCACGAGGTCCGGGATGGTCAGCGCCCGCTTTCTAGTGGCGGGCATCGCTCGCCTTTCGCTTGCGGCTCCAGTGCCACCAGTCGCACTGCTCGGCGGGCAACTTCGGATTCTTCGCCTGCTCGACCGCCGCTCGAAACACATCGAGGCAGCAGATGTCCTGCGCCTGGCCGGTAAGCGCGCACAGCTTCTCGTAGAGCTTCTCGGGATTCCGGCGCGCGAGTTGCGAAACGGTGCGCACGCCGAGAAGCTCAAAGTCCCGTAGCATGGCCGGTCCTACCGAAACCAGGTCGCGCAATTTCCGTTGATCGGTCTGCATAAAAATCTCCTTGACGAATTTTCTGGGCCAGTTTAGATTAGCAACTAGTCTAAATGAGACTAGTGATGATGGCAAGCACAAAAGTTCAGTATGAGCTGGCAAAGCCAGACTCGGAAATACGCCATCGGCTTCCCGGACAAACAAAATCGAAAGGTGACACTATGACGGTAAAAAAGACTACGGCGGTACTGCTGGTTGAGGAGGTTGAACCTTGCGTGAAGTTCTGGAAAGAGCGCCTGGGCTTCGAGGTCACGATTGAAGTGCCCGAAGGCAACAAGATCGGATTTGTTTCGCTACAGAAGGGAAGTGTCGAACTGATGTACCAGAGCTACGCCAGCGTGGAAAAGGACGCGTCGTTCTCAGCCCAGGGCCACGCCAAGGGGCCGACGTTCCTTTACATCGAAGTCGACAGCCTCGACGATGTCATCGCCGCGACGAAGGGCTCGAAGGTGGTCATGCCCGAGCGCAAGGCGTTCTATGGCGCGCGCGAAATCGGCATCACCGATCCGGCGGGACACGTCTTGACCTTCGCCCAGTTCGGCGCGTAATTGAAACGAAAGAGACTCGCCGCCGCAGGGTAGGTCCAAACTTTCAGACGGCGTGAAATAGAGTTTTTCTAATGATATAAAACGGTCCGTGGGAGGGCACGACTTCAGTCGTGCCGCCACGAACCGCGTAACAACCGGGGCTTTAGCCCCTGAGGACTTGCCAGTCTCGTATCAGGGCACGGCTTCAGCCGTGCCGTAACTGGCGACCGGTGCACGCGCCTTCAGTCGCCGGGGGAACAATCTTCCGTACTTCTCTGCCGGGAGGGCACGACTTCAGTCGTGCCGCCACGAGCCGCGTAAGAACCGGGGCTTTAGCCGCTGAGGATTTGCCAGTCTCGTATCAGAGCACGCCTTCGGGCCTGCGATAACCGGCGGGCCGGTGCACGCGCCTTCAGGCGCCGGGGAAACAATCTTCCGTACTTCTCTGCCGGGAGGGCACGACTTCAGTCGTGCCGCTACGAGCCGCTTAACAACCGGGGCTTTAACCCCTGAGGATTTGCCAGTCTCGTATCAGGGCACGACTTCAGTCGTGCCGTAACTGGCGGCCGTTGCACGCGCCTTCAGGCGCTGAGGGAACAATCTTCCGTGCTTCTCTGTCCGGAGGGCACCGCTTCAGCCGTGCCGCTAATCACTTCCTTGTCATTCCGAGCCGTCCGTAACCGCGCTGGCGCGGCGAGGACGAGCGAGGAATCTGCATCTCTGCACGTTTTACAGCGAGGCTTCTACTCCCCCACCAGCCACTCCATGGCCTCTTCGCGCGTTTTAAAGGCGGGCAGCTCGCGCCGCGAAAAGCTCCTGATGTTTTCAAACAGCGCGTGCGGTATCGCGTCGGTGCCCACCCAGGCCGAGCGCTTGAGGTAAGGGCGGTCAAAGACCGTGTCCTGCTTTAGCCTCTCCGCAGTCTGCTTTGTGACTTCGGCGCCCGTGAAGTCGCCGAGCAACAGCACCGATCCCTTGGGCTCGGAGGCGAGAAAGGAGGGAACCAGGCGGGAAATCCTTTCGACCTCTGCCGCGCTGCAGTGGGAGACGTCCACCAGGAGAATCTGCTTGCCCTTGTGCTCGATGAAACGGACGCGGTCTCCTCCCATCGCTACCTCCGCTGAACACTAAACGCAACTGCGGGCCTTGAGCCTTGTCATTCCGAGCGCAGCAAACGCCCGAAGGGCGCTTTGCGAAGTCGAGGAACCTGCTTTTCCGAAGTGACCTCGAACCATTCGCTCCGAGTTGACACACGCGAATAATCAACGACTAACGACGGACGACCAGTCTATTTCAGCAGCGACTCCACCACCCCGTAAGCCTCGCCCAGAGCGGCATCCAGAGCGCCAGGTTCCTTGCCACCCGCTTCCGCGAGATCGGGCCGACCGCCGCCTTTGCCGCCTACCTTCTGTGCCACCGGGCCAATGACTTTGCCCGCCTGAATACGCTCAGTCAGATCTTTGGTGACCCCGACGATGAGGGACACGTTACCATTCGACGCCGAACCGAGTACGACGACCCCCGATCCCAGCTTGTCGCGAAGCTGGTCGACGAGTGTCCGCATCTGCGCGCGCTCCAGATTGTCGACGCGATGCGCGAGGACTTTGATGCCCTTCACATCCTTGATTTTATCGGTGACCGATGCGACCGAGGACGATGCCGACTTCATCCGTGCTTGGTCGAGCTCCCGCGTGAGCCGCTTGATCTCAGCATCTTTCTTCTCCAGTTCCGCTTTCAACGCTTCGGCAGGAGAGAGGGAAATCTCTTCGGTTTCGGGTGCCCCATCCCGCGCGGGCGCCCCATCCTTTCGCGTTTTTTGCGAAAGGGTGGGACCGACGAAGCTTGCCACGACATTCTCCAGTTGATGATCTTTTCTGAAGTGCCGCACCGACCCCTCACCCGTTATCGCCTCCACACGTCGCACGCCCGACGACACGCTGCCTTCTTTCAGAATCTTAATGAGGCCGATCTCGCCGGTCGCGCCGGTATGCGTGCCGCCGCAGAGTTCTGTAGAAAAATCTCCGATCTTGATCACACGCACCTTGTCGCCATACTTTTCCCCGAACAGAGCCATGGCATGATACTCGTTCACCGCCACGTCGATGGGCACGTTCTCGATGATCTCGACTTTTTCGTTGCGCAGCACTTCCTTGTTGATGATGTCTTCAATGTCCTGCAACTCTTCGTCAGCAACCGCCGTGAAATGCGAGAAGTCGAAGCGCAGATGCCCGGGATCGACTAGCGACCCCGCCTGCTTCACGTGCTTGCCCAGCACCTCGCGAAGCCCGGCATGAAGAAGATGCGTGGCGGTGTGGTTGCGCATGGTGGCTTCGCGAATGTCGGTGTTGACGACCGCGTCGACCTTGTCGCCCACGCGAATCGCGGGGGTGCCCCGTCCCTGCTCGCGGGTGGCCCACCCTTCCGCGCTTTTTGCGGAGGGTGGGGACTTCACGATGACCTTGTGCGCTCTCACTCCCTGAATCGGGTAGTAGCACCCGACAACTTCAGCAACGACCGTGTTGTGATCGTCCGAGTAAAGCCATCCACGATCGCCAACCTGCCCGCCGGATTCTGCATAGAACGGCGTGTGGTCGAGGATAATCTCACCCTCGTCGCCCGGCATGAGTTCCTGCGCGCCTTGCCCACCTTTAAGGATCGCGAGCACTTCACAATTTTCCGATCGCGTCTGTCGATAGCCTTCGAAGGTGGATGTTGGCAGTTTCTGATAAGCAGGATTGGCCGTCTGCTTGGCCGCTCCTTTCCAGGAGGCCCGAGCGCGCTCTTGTTCTTCGGCTCGGGCCTGCTCAAAGCCGGCATCGTCGAATGGAATCCCCGCATCATGGCAGACATCTTCGATAAAGTCCTTAGGTAGACCCCAGGTTTGAAATATGTCGAAGGCCTCTCTTCCCGAAAGTCTCTTGGGAGGAATGTCTTCAGTTGCATGCCAGTCTTTCGTGAATAATTCTGCCCGGTCCTTACCAAAGAACCTTTCAATTGCCCGAAACAAAATTTCGATATCTCCGGCGTTTATCGCATTCTTGAACGCTTCCATTACCTGCGCGTGCCTTTCCGGCTTCTCCTCATCGAGTTCGTCCAAGAGGTTAGATTTGGCATCAATTCGCGGCCGAAATAGTTCTTGCTCCAGGTATTGATTCCCCATGTTAATCGTGTGAGCAAAACGACTCTCCTCGTCGTGTATGAGTTTGCTAACGCGCTCAGCGGTTTCGTTTAGCTCGGGATATGCATCAAACATCAATTCCCGAACCGCGTCTGCCATCTCGTACATGAAAGGTTTTGTCTGTCCAAGAAGCCGTCCATGCCGAATCGCACGTCGAATAATCTTCCTCAATACATACCCGCGCCCTTCATTCGACGGAATTACTCCATCCGAAATCAAAAACGTCGCCGCCCTCGAATGGTCCGCAATCACGCGCAGTGACGCCGCTGACTTCGCCTTCGCCTCTTTCTCCAGTTCCTTGGTCAGCGAGGTTCCCGTCAACTCCGCCGCCCGCTTGATCAGCGGCACGAACAAATCCGTGTCGTAATTCGAAATCTTCGTCGGATCCTGGAGGTTCAGCACGACCGACGCCAGCCGCTCCAGTCCCGCGCCCGTATCGATCGACGGCTTCGGCAGCGGATTTAGCTTGCCGCTGGCGTCGCGATCAAACTGCATGAACACGAGGTTCCAAATCTCGACGTAGCGTCCGCAGTCGCAGCCAAACTCGCAATTCGTGTGTCCCTGATCGGACGCGATTACGCCCATGTCGTAGTGAAGCTCGCTGCAAGGACCGCAGGGACCGGTGTCGCCCATCTGCCAGAAATTGTCTTTGGCGCCGAACTCGTAGATGCGTTCTTTCGCAACGCCCCGACCGACCCACAAATCGTAAGCTTCCGCATCGCGCGGCACGCCGTTCTCGCCCTTAAAGACGGTGGCGTAGAGCTTCTCTTTAGGAATGCCGAACCACTCGGGCGACGTGATCAACTCCCAGGCATACGCGATCGCATCTTTCTTGAAATAGTCGCCAAAGGAAAAATTTCCTAGCATCTCGAAGAATGTGTGGTGCCGGTTGGTGAACCCAACGTTCTCGAGATCATTGTGCTTACCGCCCGCCCGCACGCACTTCTGCGACGTGGTGGCGCGGTTGTAATCACGCTTCTCCAGGCCGAGGAAGACGTCCTTGAACTGGTTCATGCCCGCATTGGTGAAGAGCAGCGTCGGATCGTTTGCGGGAACGAGCGAAGACGAATGGACCTCTTTATGTCCGTGCTGGACGAAGTAATCCAGAAACTTGCGACGAATTTGCGAACCCGTGAGCATAGGAGACAGTCAATTCTAAATTAAAACCGCATGCACGCGGGGCGAGGTCCGACAACGAGACCACTTGAACCGTGGGAGATCAGCACGCCACCGGATGTGTGTTTCCGACCATACGCCGGTGTGAGACGGATCACAGCCTGGCGATTTGGGATTGATCAGATTTAGAAGGCAATGCCTTGGCGAACCGTCTCGACTCAGCGGAGCGGTGGTGACTCCCCGGAGCCAACGATCGTGGTTGGTTCCACTAGGGCGATTGCGTCGGCGCTTGAACAAGGAGTGATTGCGGCGATTGGTTCCAAGCGACGAGGATTCGGCACTCCGTCCCGGCGTAGGTCTCTGAGGAGGTTTGTCGTGTCCCAATTGTCGCCTCTGCGGCAATCACTGGTCGCGTCCCGCATACGACGATACTCGCAGCTTGTCCCGCAGGGACAACTGCTAATAGCCCGCCGCTTCAGCGGCGGGTAGACGGACGCATGCGAGCAAGTCCCGTAGGGACGCCTGGACCAAAACTGCTTCTTGTGACGGAGGTGTGGTGCATCAGGCTCTCGACATTTTGGGCGTGTGTTGAACTCGCTGTCTTTATATCCGCCCTGTGGGGCACGACTTGTCGCACAGGTACAACGGGCCATAGCTTGTCCCGCAGGGACATCCCCATGGCTTGTCCCGCAGGGACAACTGCTAATAGCCCGCCGCTTCAGCGGCGGGTAGACGGTCGTTCACGAGCAAGTCCCGTAGGGACGGCTGGACCAAAACTGCTTCTTGTGAAGGAGGCGTGTGCATCAGGCTCTCGACATTTTAGGCGTGTGTTGAACTCGCTGTCTTTATATCCAGCCCTGTGCGGCATGGCTTGTCGCACAGGTACAACGGGCCTTCTCCCGCAGGGACATCCGCATAGCTTGTCCCGCAGGGACAACTGCCAATAGCCCGCCGCTTCAGCGGCGGGTAGACGGACATTAGCGAGCAAGTCCCGTAGGGACGGCTGCAAAAAGAAGGAAGGTCTTCATGTCTCATACCTATGTTTCCGAACTATTTCATTGTGTCTTCTCGACCAAAGGCCGCCGCAATACGATCCCGGCCGATCGCCAGACGGATCTCTGGTCTTACCTTGGCGGCATCGCGCGTAAGAACGGGTTCAAGGTCATCGCCGCTGGGGGCACCGAAAATCACGTGCACGTTCTGCTGTCTCTCCCGGCAACCCTGCCTCTGGCCAAATCGGTGCAACTTCTGAAGGGTGGATCCTCCAAATGGCTCAACGACACGGGTGCAGACGGCTTCGCCTGGCAGCAAGGTTACGGCGGTTTCAGCGTTGGACTGTCACAACAAACGGCGACCATTGCATACATCAATGCGCAACCCACGCATCACGCTAAACGCAGTTTCGAGGAGGAGTTTGTGGCCTTCTTGAAGAAGCACGGCATCGAATACGACGAGAGGTACGTTTTGGGATGAGTTTGCAGTCGTTCCTACAGGACTCGCTCCCCTGCGTGCGCGTACCCGCCACTGAAGTGGCGGGCTATTGGAAGCTGTCCCTGCGGGACATTCTTCGCAGCTCTCCCAGCGGGACACTCGATGTCAAAGATGCGTGCGGTTCCCACCCTTCGAAAGGCGCGAAGGGTGGGGCAGCCCTCAGTTGTAGTGATTTCCGAAATCGGAGAAGGAACGCGGGCCATCCCAAGACGACTGGAAAGTTGGACTGTCATTTCTGCACGGTGCGATCCTCACAAGACAAAAGGCCTCTCCACTGCTCGAGATGACAAGGTCTCTAAAGCGTGTTTTCCCCCGGACCAAGCGTTTGAAGCTAAGAGCTAAGGACTGCCGGCTGACAGCTGAAGCTCCAAATTAGAAAGTGCGCCCCGAGAGGCGCCCATCTAGTCATGACGTGAAACAGGAGAAACTACTTGGCTTCGGGTAGTGCGGTGGTGCCGAAGTCCTTGCGGTTGGAGATCGGCCGAACTGTACCACGGGCGGCGGCAACCTGCGGCGCTCCTGCGGCCGCGCCGTAGCGCTCGAGCAGGACTGGAACCATAGCGCCTTCTGCTTCCTTCACGAACAGCATGCGGCCATCAGGACCGAGATCGATGCGGACAAAATCACCGAGCTTGACCTGGCCGGTGGCTACCAGATTCGCGAGCGGGAAAACCAGGTGGCGTTCGATGGCGCGCTTCAGGTGGCGGGCGCCGTATTTCGGGTCGGTACCCTCGTGGAGCAGGAAGCTCTTCACCTTGGGCGTGCAGTTGAAGACGAACTGGTTGGCGCCGGCTGCGAGAAGGATGCGCTGCTGCACCATGCCGAGTTCGATTTCGAGGATCTGCTGCAGATGTTCAGAGCGCAAGGTCTTGAACACGACGGCCTTGTCGATACGGTTCATGAACTCGGGCGTGAACTTGCGGCGAGCGGCGTCGACGGCGGTGCGGTTGATCTTCTCGTCCAGGGTTGAGTCGATCACGTTCGCCCGGGGTGCGAAGCCAAAACCGCCCTCAACCAGGTTCGTCATCTCACATGCCCCCAGGTTTGAGGTCATGATGATGATGCACTGCGAGAGGTCGACACGGCGGTTGTCGCCGAGCGTGAGCGTGGCTTTGTCCAGAATGCCGAGCAGAAGTTGCCACAGGGCATCGGAGGCCTTCTCGATCTCGTCGAACAGAAGAATAGAGAGCTTCAGCTTGTCGGTGTGCCACTGATTCAACGCTTCCTGGGTGAGGAGCGGATGGGTCTCGCGGTGGCCGAGGTATCCCGGAGGCGAGCCGATCAGTTTGGCGATCTCATGCGAGTGCTGGAACTCGGCGCAGTCGATCTTGATGCAGGCGCGAGCGTCGCCGAACATGGCTTCCGACATCGCTTCGACGACCCGGGTTTTGCCCGAGCCGGTGGGCCCCAGAAACAGGAGGTTTCCTACCGGACGTCCGGGCGGGTTCAAGCCTGCCAGGAACATCTGGTAGATTTCGACCACTTTTTCAACTGCCTGGTCCTGACCGACGATCTTGCGGCGAAGGGCGGCTTCAAACTCCCGTGCATCGTTGGAGCGACGCGTTGGATCGAGCATAGTGGCGAGATTCGTTCTCATAGGGTTCCGTTGGCCCCACCTTTCCTGGGCCTAATACCTCATCCTGGGGAGCGTGCCAAGTACTTGCGCACCGGCCAGATCGACAAATTTTGTCATCCCCCGGCACATAGGTTACTGCAAGCGGCTCGCCATCCTATCCGAGCTGCCCAATTCTTACTTTCTATGCATTTAGATGCAGGTAGAAGCTGGTTGGCCACAGATGTGACGTTTGCTCGAGGGCATCTAAAGCGAAATTGTTTGCGCATCCCAAGGAGGTCTTGGGGAACCTTACCGCAAAGCCTGTATCTAGTTGGGATTGGCCCGACGTAACTGGCAGCCCTTTCGACTCCGACATACGATCTGGCTGGATCGCTAGGGGAGGGCAAATTGCGTCGCTTCAGCCATATCACCATCACTGTTTTATCCATTGCATTCATGTCGGCAGGAATTTCGGACGCGTTTTCCGCCTATGCGCAATCTTCCCGGCCAAAGGTCGTGCCGGTCTCGAAGACATCGGTCCCAATGACGAAGCCGGCAGAGCCGCCAGCACTCGTTCCCCCCACGCCCGGCACGGTGAACTACGTCGCGAAACGTGGCGACAGCATTCCGTCAGTTGCCCGGCAGTTCCTGAAACAGACTTCGTACTTACACTCCGTGCAGCTGGCGGATGCGATCCGCAAAGCCAATGGAGACCGCCGGGGCACCCTCCTGAAGAGCGGCGAGTCTATCATTATTCCCGGTATTTTGAGCAGCCCGATTGTCGAGAAGCCGGTGCCCGTGGCACGCGACTTTGAAGTACGGGCGATTTACCTGACGGGCGTGATGGCGGGGAGCGAGCATGGCGACCGCATCGTTCGGCGGTGGCGTGAACTCGGCGGCAACTCTGTTGTGTTCGACATCAAAGACAGCGATGGGATCGTGAACATCGCTTTCGATCACCCGCTGGCTGGTGGCGCCCATCATCCTTATATTTCGGATCTGCCGAAGTACACCCACTTCCTGCACTCGCAGGGGATGCACGCGATCGCGCGTGTGGCTATCTTCCGCGATGAGCACCTGGTGACGACTCATCCCGAGCTGGCGGTGAAGTCGCGCCGAACGGGCCAATCATGGCGCGAGAACGGCAAGCTGGTGTGGACAGACACCTCACAAGCTAAAGTTCAGGATTACGACATTGCGCTGGCCAGGAAAGCCATCGAGGGCGGAGCTGACGAAGTGCAGTTTGACTACGTTCGCTTCCCTGCCGAAGGCGATCAGAAAGACGCCAGCTTCGTATATCAGACTGAACATCCCGAATGGCATCGGTCGGATGTAATCGTCAGCTTCCTGAAGAAAGCCTATGCAGAGATTCATCCCACGGGCGCGCTGTTGTCGCTGGATGTGTTTGGTGTAATGGCGTGGCAGCGTCCGGTGGATCTCTCGCACACGGGGCAAGACATCGTCGGCATGGCCAAGCATTGCGATGTGCTTTCGCCGATGATCTATCCTTCGCACTTCTTTGGCATGGACGGTTACGCGCACCCGGGGGACGCGCCGGAACACTTTATCGGGGAATCGATGGCTCGCTTCGAGCTGATCACCAAAGGAAGCGACGTGGTGATCCGGCCCTGGCTGCAGGCGTTCCGCTGGAAGACCAAGACCTATTCTCCGCAATACATCGAGACACAGGTTAAGGTCGCGAAGAACAAAGGTGGAGTCGGGTTCCTGTTCTGGAATGCGAATAACGATTACAGCAAGCCTTACGCGGCGATGCCCGAGATGCGAGCCGCCAAGGGCGAGTATTTCCGCGGAGACGAAGTATCGGGACGTTTGACAGCCGGGATCACTCCGGCGGCGAGTCAGCATGTGGCAGATGAGGTACCAACACCCTAGGAAAGAAACTCACGCCGCGGCGAAGGCGCACTGCTCGCTGCCCTCGCACCGAGTCCGGCACACCCCTATCTACCGACCGATCCGTCTGACCACGCCTTTTTTCTCAGTTATAATTGACGCCATTCGCGGGCCGCACCGTTCAGCCCTGACACAAACTAAGGTCCGCGTTCGCTCGTTCGCGCTGAGAGTTACAGCAGGCCTTGAAACCCTCCAAGCCAGGCCTGCGCATGTGTACTGATTTCGACTTAAGGAGTGTTCATGGCGATTCAAAAGACGGAGAAAGTCTGGCATAACGGGAAGCTCATCCGCTGGGATGACGCGCACATCCACGTGATGTCGCATGTGGTTAATTACGGCTCGTCGATTTTTGAAGGGGTTCGCTGCTACGCGCTTCCCAGCGGTCCAGCCATTTTCCGCGCCCAGGAACACATGCAACGCCTGCTCGACTCCTCCAAGATTTATCGCATAGACGTCGAATTCACCCGCGACCAACTGGTGAACGCAATGGTGGAACTGGTGAAGAATAACGGCGTGTGGCCATGCTATGTGCGTCCGATCGTTCTGCGAGGTTATGGGGAAGCTGGCGTGAATCCTTTTAATTCGCCCACCGAGGTCTATATTGCAAACTATCCGTGGGGTAAGTATCTGGGCGCCGATGCGACGCAGGGCGTAGACGTCTGTATTTCCTCCTGGACACGCCTAGCTCCCAACACGCTGCCCACGATGGCTAAGTCGGGTGCGAATTACATGAACTCGCAGTTGATCAAGATGGAAGCCATCGTCAATGGCTACGTCGAAGGAATTGCGCTGGATTCGAACGGTTATGTCAGCGAGGGGTCGGGGGAGAATCTGTTTGTCGTGCGCAACGGCGTGTTGCAGACAGCTCCGCTCGGCAACTCGGTGCTGCCCGGAATTACGCGCGACTCCGTGTTGCGCATAGCGCGCGAACTTGGTATCCCAGTCGCAGAACAGGGCATTCCGCGCGAGATGCTCTATATCTCCGACGAGGTGTTTTTCACGGGCACGGCGGCGGAAATCACACCGATTCGCTCTGTCGACAAGATTACGGTGGGAAAAGGTACTATCGGCCCGATGACGCGATCGATCCAGAAGGAGTTTTATGGGATCGTTCGCGGGGAGAAGCCCGATTCATTCGGCTGGCTGACGCCGGTTCCCGTGGGCAGCAAGCAGCCGGTCAGCGTTTGATTTAACTTCAAAGTTAGCTTAAAGTGAGGGCGCTCATTCGAGCGCCCTTTTCGCTTTTTGTCCGAAAATACATAACAGCTAGACAGTCCAGGAGGACGCAATGGCAACACCCCAGCAAGGCCCCAGCCCCGAGTTCGCTGTAGCGTACCGTGAAACCCTGCTGCAAGGGTTCGAAAACGAAGTCCAGATTACCAAGAGAGTGATCGCAGCCATCCCTGATGACAAGAGCGACTACAAGCCGGATCCTAACGCCCGTACGGCGTCGGAACTGGCCTGGCACATAGCCAACACTGACGTGCAATTCCTCGACGGCATCGGCGACATGGAATTCAAAATGGAAAACCCGGAGAGCAAGCCCGCGACCTCTGCCGAAGTCGTTGCGTGGTACGACCAGAATTGTGCACGCGCCATCGCGAAGGTTCGCGGCCTCAGTGCCGAGCAGTTGCTTACGCCCGTGAATTTCATGGGGGCATTCAACCTTCCGGCCGTGTTTTATCTAGGTTTCCTCAACAACCACAGCATCCATCATCGTGGGGAGCTGGCGACTTATCTGCGCCCCATGGGCTCTAAGTGCCCTTCGATTTATGGTGGCAGCTACGACGAACCCTGGCAGGGAGCGTCAGAGGAATCGACCGCCGCTTAGACTTCGTTCCGCAGAACAGAAAGCCGCCCGCCATGGGCGGCTTTTTGGTTGAATCGAATTTCATTTCCGCCTCGCTCTCGCGACCACCGATTTCGTGGGTGGTACTGTCGACTCGGCCATCCCACACCCGTTACTTAGGTCATCTTGGGCTGGGTGACTTTCCGGTCCATCATAGGAGAGTTATCAAGGGGATCGTGTCGAATGAATATTGATGACCTGCTACGCATCGCCATGGAACGGCGAGCTTCCGACTTGCATTTGAAGGTCGGCAACTATCCCCACTTGCGCATTGACGGCGACCTGGTGCCCTTGACGGACCAGCCGCGTGTGAGCGCCGAGGACATGCTGACCATGGCCTTCAGCATGATGTCGGCACGCCAGAAGCAGAAGTTCAAAGAGACCACGGAAATCGATATGGCCTACGGCGTGGCCGGTCTGGGCCGCTTCCGTGTGAACGTGTTTCAGCAACGCGGCAACGTGGGACTGGTGCTGCGCGTCATCCCTACCAAGATTCGCGCGCTCGATGAACTCTACCTGCCGAAAGTTGTGGAGCAGGTCTGCGACATGCCGCGAGGGCTGATCCTGGTCACAGGCGTCACCGGCTCCGGTAAATCGACGACCCTGGCGGCCATGGTGGATCGGATCAACTCGACCCGAGCGGAACACATCATCACGATTGAAGACCCCATCGAATTTCTGCACCGCGACAAGAAAGGCTACGTCAACCAGCGCGAAGTGGAGGTGGATACGCCCACCTTCTCGACTGCGTTGCGCGCTTCTTTGCGTCAGGATCCGGACGTGATCCTGGTCGGCGAAATGCGCGACCTGGAAACTATCAGCACCGCCTTGCACGCCGCGGAAACCGGTCACATGGTGTTCTCCACATTGCACACGCTGGATGCGGTCGAAACCATCAACCGTATTATTGCGATCTTTCCGCCGCCGGAGCAGAAACAGATTCGCTTACAGCTCGCTGCCGTGCTGCGCGCCGTCATCAGCCAACGCCTGGTG
>Ga0075017_100000798_pt1 | contig 18261 bp, 21 predicted proteins | sample AleBraG_ABR_2012_FD_71475 | JGI IMG/M metagenome (GOLD analysis project Ga0075017, IMG submission 71475) | Freshwater sediment microbial communities in response to fracking from Pennsylvania, USA - Alex Branch Run_MetaG_ABR_2012 | ecosystem: Environmental > Aquatic > Freshwater > Creek >... | reverse complement strand
CCGACGGCCATCGGTGCCTACCGACTGAGGGTGGCGCCTCGAGGCGCCACCCTCAGTCGGTAGGCACCGATGGCCGTCGGTGGCGGAGCGAAGCGACGCGACGAGCCCCGCGGAGCGGAGGCGTGAGCCGCCTGGCGACGCCAGACCGGCGGAGCTCAGCCGCGTGGCAGCGCCACAGGCACAGGTACCCTGGTGCCCATGTGCGGAATCGTCGGGTACGTCGGGGAGAAGCAGGCCTTGCAGGTCGTCGTCGACGGGCTGCGGCGGCTCGAGTACCGCGGGTACGACTCGGCCGGTGTCGCCGTCGTCGCCGACGGCGTGCTGGACACGCGGAAGAAGGCCGGGAAGCTGGTCAACCTGGAGACGCTGCTCGGCAGCGACCCGCTGCCGCAGTCGACCATCGGCATCGGTCACACGCGCTGGGCGACCCACGGCGGCCCGACCGACCGGAACGCGCACCCGCACGTGAGCGAGGACGGCAAGGTCGCCGTCATCCACAACGGCATCATCGAGAACTTCGCCGAGCTCCGCGACGAGCTCACCGAGGCCGGCGTGAGCCTGAGCTCGGATACCGACTCGGAGGTCGTCGCCCACCTCATCGCGGCGGTGCTGCCCACGGTCGGTGGCAGTCTCGCGGATGCCATGCGCACGGTCTGCCGCCGGCTGTCCGGTGCGTTCACCCTCGTCGCCGTCGACTCCGACCAGCCCGACCTCGTCGTCGGTGCCCGGCGCAACAGCCCGCTGGTCGTGGGTCGAGGCGAGGGCGAGAACTTCCTCGCCTCGGACGTGGCTGCGTTCATCGCGCACACGCGGTTCGCGATCGAGCTCGGCCAGGACCAGGTCGTGGAGCTTCGCCGCGACAGCGTCGTCGTGACGGACTTCTACGGCGAGCCGGCCCCCGTGACGGAGTTCGAGGTCACGTGGGACGCCTCGGCGGCGGAGAAGGGCGGCTACGAGACCTTCATGGCGAAGGAGATCGCCGAGCAGCCCAAGGCCGTGAGCGACACGATGCTGGGGCGCATCGACGCCGACGGCCGGCTCAAGCTCGACGAGATGCGACTGTCGGAGACGGACCTGCGTGAGATCGACAAGGTCGTCGTCATCGCGTGCGGCACGGCGTACCACGCCGGCATGGTGGCCAAGTACGCGCTCGAGCACTGGACCCGCATGCCGTGCGAGGTGGAGCTCGCCAGCGAGTTCCGCTACCGCGACCCGGTCGTCGGCCCGCGCACGCTCATCGTCGCGATCTCGCAGTCGGGCGAGACCATGGACACGATCATGGCGCTGCGCTACGCGCGGGAGCAGGGCTCGAAGGTCCTCGCCATCTGCAACACGCAGGGATCGACGATCCCGCGCGAGTCCGACGCCGTGCTCTACACCCACGCCGGCCCCGAGGTGGCGGTCGCGTCGACGAAGGCGTTCCTCACCCAGCTGGTCGCGTGCTACCTCGTCGCGCTCTACGTCGCGCAGGTGCGCGGCAACCAGTTCGGCGACGAGATCGCATCAGTGGTGCGCGAGCTGCAGGACATGCCGCAGAAGGTCGACCTCGTGCTCGACACCACGGAAGAGATGAAGGCGCTCGCGCAGGAGCTCAAGGACGCGCGCTCGGTGCTGTTCATCGGTCGGCACGTGGGGTTCCCGGTTGCTCTCGAGGGCGCGCTCAAGCTCAAGGAGCTGGCCTATATGCACGCAGAGGGCTTCGCCGCCGGCGAGCTCAAGCACGGCCCGATCGCGCTGCTCGAGGACGGCCTCCCGGTGATCTGCATCGTGCCGTCGCCCGCGGGCCGCAGCGTGCTGCACGAGAAGATCGTCAGCAACATCCAGGAGGTGCGCGCCCGTGGCGCCCGCACGATCGTGATTGCGGAGGAGGGCGACGACAGCGTCGTCCCCTACGCCGACCACCTCGTGCGCATCCCCGCCTGCCCCACGTTGCTGCAGCCGCTGGTCGCCACCGTCCCGCTGCAGGTCTTCGCCGCCGCGATGGCCGCGGCCAAGGGCCACGACGTCGACCAGCCGCGCAACCTCGCCAAGTCGGTCACGGTCGAGTAGCCGGGATCCGCCGCCGCGGCCATGTCGACCGGGTCGGACTGAGCATTCGCGATGAGTTTCGTGTGATCGTCCGGAGGGCACCGACCTGGTGCTTACCGTGTCCGTCCGACGTCGTCTCGAGAAGCGGTAGTGCACGTGCGTGATGTCCTGCTCAAGATCACCGGTGCGTCGGCGGCATTCTTGCTCGCAGGGTGCAGCGCGAGCCCTGCCGTCAGGACAGCCGTCCTCGGCCGCCGCCGTGGTGCGATCGGCTGTGACTCACCGGGTACCTCCGACCGGGATCGCGTGGCAACCGCGCTCGACATGAACACGGGTTGGCCCGCTGCCCTGACCTTCCGCCACGTCGGTGCGATGGTCGCCTCGACGCGGCTCAGTCCGGTGATGACGCAGTACCTGAACGCCTACTACTCCGGACCGCAGAAGGACTTCGTCGCAGTGGAGGTCATGCCGTGATCGGGCCGAGCCATGCCGACGTCGGTACGGATGCCGTCACCCTGGGTGTCCGGAAGAACGCGAGGCTCACGTCCCTCACCGGTGTCGTCCTGCTGGTGCTGCTGTTCCTCGAGGGCGTCACGGTCCTTCAGGTCGGAGCGCTGATCGTTCCGCACCTCGTGATCGGCACCTTGCTGCTGGCACCGGTGGCGTTCAAGCTCGGGACGACAGGGTGGAAGATCATCCGCTACTACGCGCACTCGCCGGAGTACGTTCGTGCTGGTCCGCCTCCGCTGCCCCGTCGGTTGCTGGCCCCGGTCGTCATGGTCGCGACGGTCGGCCTGCTCGGCACCGGCGTCGCGCTCATGCTGCTCGGGCCCTCGTCGACGGGACAGCTGTCGTTCCTGCACAAGGCGTTCTTCGTGCTGTGGTTCGCCGCGATGGCCCTGCACGTGCTCATCCACGCGTGGCATAGCCTGCGGTCGGTCCTGGCCGAGTACGGAGCGGCTGCCGAGGCGCTGCCCGGTCGAGGCGGTCGTCTGCTCGCTCTCGCCGGAGTGCTGGTGGTGGGGGCTGCGCTCGCGATATGGGCGACGGGATTCACGGCGCCTTGGACGGCGGTCTTCCACGGCTGAGCGGCCTCGTCGTGATCGACGCCCTCACGAATCCGGGCGGGCGAGACCTACCACCAGGAGCAGTAGGACATCAGCAGCGTGTCGTGCCACCCGTGGCCGTCGGTGTTGCGCTCACGGCCGTGCAGGACCCCGACCGGCCGGAAGCCGCACGCGGTGTAGCAGGCGATCGCCGCGGCGTTGCTCGCCGCGGGGTCGGTCTGCACGAGGTGGTGACCGCGGTCCTCGACGAGCCAGTCGCGCACCATCATGACGACCTCGGAACCGAGACCCTGCCGGTGCACCGACGGCGCGAGGAACAAGTCGATGCCGCAGTCGTCGTAGTCGGGATCGTCAACGTCGTAGGCCTGCACCATGCCCACGACGGCTCCTGGCGGTCCCAGCTCGGGGGCGTGCGCGATCTCGATGACCCAGCGCGTCGTGTCGTCGTCGTGGCCGAGCGGGAACGCGTCGTCGGGCGCGTGCCACCACCGGGCGACGGCCGGCGTCGCCACGATGGCGCGCAGCGTGGGCGCGTCGTCAGGCGTCACGGGTCGCAGGCGGGTCCTGGCGGAGACGAGCAGCGGCGTCGCGTCCATGCCGCCCATGCTGCCCTGCCGAGTGGCAGGCTGGCAGCCATGATCGGGACCCAGAGGTGATCGTCGGGATCGGTGCGGACGTCGTGAGCGTGCCGCGCTTCTCCGCGTCGTTGGCACGTACGCCGGGGATGCGCGACCGTCTCTTCACGGCCCGCGAGCAGCTCACCGACGACGGGCGTCCGCGCACGGACACGTCCCTCGCAGCGAGGTTCGCGGCGAAGGAGGCGGTGGCCAAGGCGCTCGGGGCCCCGCACGGGCTGGACTGGCACCACTGCGAGGTCGTGGGCGACGGCGACGGCCGGCCGTGGCTGACCCTCTGGGGAACGGTGGAAGCCGCGGCCGCCGTGCAGGGCATCGACCGGTGGCACCTCTCGCTCAGCCACGACGGCGACCTCGCCGTCGCCTACGTGATAGCGGAGTCCGCATGATCCTGCGTCCGGCCACCGCCGCGGTCCGTGTCGCGACGATCCGCGAGCTCGAGTCACGGGCGATGGCGGGCCTGCCTGACGGCACACTGATGCAGCGTGCTGCGGCCGCGATCGCCGTGTCGGCAGGCTCGATGCTGCGCGACATCGCCGGGCGGGTCAGCGGCTCGCGCGTGGTGATTCTGGTCGGCAGCGGCGACAACGGGGGTGACGCCCTGTACGCCGGTGCGCGGCTGGCTGCTCGCGGAGCGCGGGTCGACGCCGTCCTGGTCGCGGCCCGCCACCATCCGGACGGCGCTGCCGCGCTGCTGCGCGCGGGCGGTCGGTTGCACGGCACCGACGACCTCGTCGCGGCGGCCGAGCTCGTGGCTGCGGCCGACCTCGTGGTCGACGGCATCCTCGGCATCGGGGGCCGCGGCGCGCTGCGGGAGCCGGCCGCGACCCTCGCCGCGGTCGCCCGCGAGACCGACGCCTCGGTGCTCGCCGTCGATCTCCCCAGCGGCGTCGACGCCGACTCGGGGTCGGTCGCCGACGCGGACCGCGTCGTGACCGCGGATCGCACGGTCGTGCTCGGCACGCTCAAGCCCGGGCTACTCGTGGGGGCGGGCGCGGGCCGCTCCGGCGACCTCGAAGTCGTCGACATCGGCCTCGACCTGACGCTCGTCCGCGCTGTCGACGTCGTGGTACGGATCGACGACGAGTCCGCGGCCGGGGCGTTCGACCGGCCGGCGTCGGGCGACGACAAGTACTCGCGCGGCGTCGTCGGTCTGTCCTCCGGGTCCGGCGGCTACCCGGGCGCGGCCGTGCTGTCGACCGGTGGCGCGCGGCGCGGTGTGGCCGGCTACGTGCGCTACAGCGGTCCGTCGTACCAACAGGTGGTCTCCGCGTGGCCGGACGTCGTCGCCACGCCCGGCCGCGTGTCGCTCGCCGGCCGGGCGCAGTGCTGGGTGGTTGGGTGCGGCCGCGGCACCGACGAGGAGGCCCGCCTGGCGATCCTCGACGCCGCGAGCCTCGCTGGGCCGCTGGTGCTCGACGCCGACGCCCTCACCATCCTCGCCGAGGACGCCGACGTCCGCGACGCCGTCGGCTCGCGGAACGGTCCTACGGTGCTGACCCCGCACGACGGCGAGTTCTCCCGACTCGCGGGGCATGACGTCGGTGGCGACCGTGTCGCGGCCGCTGTCGAGCTGGCTCAGGCGTTCTCCAGCGTGGTGCTGCTCAAGGGCTCGTCGACCGTGGTCGCCTCGCCGTCGGGCGCGACGTGGGTGGCGCTCGCCGCACCTCCGGAGCTGGCCACCGCCGGCTCGGGCGACGTGCTCGCCGGCCTCCTCGGATCGCTGCTCGCGCACCATCAGGCTGCGGGCGAGGTCGACGACGACGCTGCCGGGTGGCTGGCCGCCTGCGCCGCTCACGTGCACGGCGTCGCGGGCGGGCTCGCGGCCGGGGGCGCTCGCCCGATCACGGCGTCGGAGGTCTCGGCCGCGCTCCCCGACGCGATCGCCCGGGTCCGCGGGTGGGCGCGGACCGACGACTGACGCGGTGCCGCGCGGGTGTTGCCGCGCGCGGTGGGACAGACTGACCCGGTGAGCACCGTGGACGTGACGCCCTCCGGTGCGTCCGCCGTGAGGAGCACGGCCTGGACGCCCGAGGCGCTCCAGCGCGGAGCCGTCGCGTCGGTCGACCTCGACGCGCTGCGCTCCAACCTCGCGCGGGTCCGCGAGATGACCGGGGACGTCGACGTCATGGCCGTGGTCAAGGCCGACGCGTACGGGCACGGCCTGGTCCCCTGCGCCCGTGCCGCTCTCGACGGCGGAGCAGCCTGGCTCGGTGCGGCGCTCCCGACCGAGGCGCTCGAGCTGCGCGCTGCAGGAGTCGGCGGGCGGGTGCTGACCTGGCTCCAGACGCCCGGGGCGCCGTGGGCGGCCTGCCTCGACGGGGACATCGACGTGTCGGTGTCGGCGCCGTGGGCGCTCGCCGAGGTCTGTGCCGCGGCCCGCTCGACGGGCGTTCGGGCCCGGGTTCATCTCAAGGCCGACACCGGGCTCTCGCGCAACGGCGCGACCCCGGGCGAGTGGCCGGCGCTCGTCGGGGCGGCGCGTACGGCCGAGCTCGAGGGGCTCATCGAGGTGACCGGGCTCTGGTCGCACTTCGCCTGCGCCGACGAGCCGGCGCACCCGTCGGTCGCCCGGCAGCTCGCCGTCTACGAGTCCGCCCTCGAGATCGCCCACGCGGCCGGCCTGCGTCCCGAGGTGCGTCATCTCGCGAACTCGGCGGGTGCCCTCGGCGTGCCGGCGAGCCGGTACGACCTGGTGCGGATCGGCATCGCGATGTACGGCCTGTCGCCCGGAGCCGAGATCGGCTCGGCCGGACAGCTGGGGCTGCGGCCGGTGATGACCCTGCGCGCCCGGCTGGCGTCGGTGAAGCGCATCCCCGCCGGGTCGGGCATCTCCTACGGCCACACCTACGTCGCCGAGCGCGACACGAGCGTCGGCCTGGTCCCCCTGGGCTACGCCGACGGCATCCCGCGGTCGGCCATGAACGTGGGACCGGTGCTGGCCGCCGGTGCCGTCCGCGCGATCGCCGGGCGGGTCTGCATGGACCAGGTCGTCCTCGACCTCGGCGACGACGTGGCCGAGGCGGGGGACGAGGTGGTGCTCTTCGGCGAGGGCGGTCCCTCGGCCGACGACTGGGCCGCCGCCTGCGGAACCATCGGGTACGAGATCGTGACGCGTATCGGTCCGCGGGTCCCGCGGGTCCCGGTGGGAGCGCAGCCGTGAGCCAGGACTTCATGGGGATCCCTGCCACCCCCGGTCGCGTCGCCGGGATCGTCGGCGTGCTGGGCGCGGCCGCCGCGGTCGGCGCGGCGGTGGGCGTCGCGGCCGAGCGCGTCCTCGTGCGCCGGGCGATCCGCCCCGACTCCGAGCGCGACGAACCGTTCGGCGGGCTGCGCGGCCGTGTGGTGCCCGTGGTCGCGACCGACGGCACTCAGCTGCACGTCGAGGTAGAGGATCCGCCCGAGGGCTCGATCGCCGATCGCGCGGGAGACGGCCTCACGATCATCTTCAGCCACGGCTACGCGCTCGAGGAGGACTGCTGGCACTACCAGCGGCGCGACCTGCGCGCCCTCGGAACACTGGTCTTCTGGGACCAGCGCAGCCACGGGCGCAGCGGCCGCGGGCCGAAGGAGAACGCGACGATCGACCAGCTCGGCCGTGACCTCGCCGCAGTGATCGAGGCGACGGCGCCGACGGGTCCGATCGTCCTGATCGGGCACTCGATGGGTGGCATGACGGTCATGTCGTACGCCGCGCTGCACCCCGAGTCGTTCGGGGACCGGGTGCGCGGCGTGGCCCTGCTGGCCACCACATCGGGCGGGCTTGCCGACGTGCCGTCGCTCGGGCTGCCGACACCCGTGGCGAGGTGGTTCCACGCGGCCGCGCCGGGGATCGCCGGTCAGCTCGCGGAGCGCAAGGAGCTCGTCGAGCGCGGCCGCAAGGCCGGCAGCGACATCGCCTATCTGTTCACCAAGATCTACTCGTTCGGCTCGAACGTCCCGCCGTCGCTCACCAGCTTCGTCCACCGGATGCTCTCGGCGACGCCGATCGACGTGGTCGCCGAGTTCCTGCCGACCCTCGAGGCTCACGACAAGACCACGGCCCTCGACTCCATCGGCCGCGTCGACACGCTGGTGATCGTCGGCGACGCCGACCTCCTCACGCCGAGCGAGCACAGCGACGAGATCGTGCGCCACGTGCCGGGCGCCGAGCTGGTCGTGATCCCGGACAGCGGCCACATGCTCATGCTGGAGAAGTACCCCGAGGTCAACCAGCACCTGCGTGAGCTCGTCGCGCGGGTGCGCAAAGGGATCGTCGCCGAGACCGGGGCCATTTCGTGAGCCCGCTGGTCGTCGCCGACCGCCAGGCGATGCACCGGCTCGGTGAGGTCCTTGCACAGGTCCTGCGGCCCGGCGACCTCGTCGTGCTCTCGGGTGGTCTCGGCGCCGGGAAGACGACGCTGACGCAGGGCATCGGTCGAGGTCTGCGGGTGCGTGGCGACGTGACGTCGCCGACGTTCGTCATCGCGCGCGTGCATCCGTCGACTGTCGACGGCGCTCCGCTCGTGCACGTGGACGCCTACCGCCTCTCCTCGCTCGACGAGGTCGACGACCTCGACCTCGATGCGTCCCTCGAGGACGCCGTCACCGTCGTCGAGTGGGGCGAGGGCAAGGCCGAGGGCCTCGCCGAGGACCGGCTCGTGGTCCACCTGGAGCGCCCGACGGGGGTCGGAGCCGGGCCGTCCGAACCGTGGGACGACACGGCTGAGCCGCGCACCGTCACCGTGCGCGGGGTCGGTCCGAGGTGGATCGGCGTCGACCTCGGTGCGCTGCTGGAGTCGGCGGTGGCGACGTGAGGCTCCTCGCGCTCGACACATCGTCCGCCGCGATCACGGCCGCGGTGCACGACGGCAGCTCGGTCGTCGCGCACGCGACCGAGGTCGGCGCGCAGTCGCACGGCGAGCTGCTCGCACCGATAATCGCGCGGGTCCTGCGCGACGCCGGCGTCGCGGTCGGCGACCTCACGGACGTGGTCGTGGGTGCCGGGCCGGGTCCGTTCACCGGGCTGCGCGTCGGGCTCGTGACGGCGCGTGTGATGGCGGAGGCGCTCGGCATCCCGGCGTACGGCGTCTGCTCGCTCGACGCACTCGCGGCCGAGGCCGTCGCGACGGTCGGCGTCGACGGTCCGTTCGCGGTGGCCACCGACGCGCGGCGCAAGGAGGTGTACCTCGCGGCGTACGACGCGGGCGGGTGGCGCATCGACGAGCCGGCCGTCGTCCGCCCTGCCGAGGTCGATCCCGGCGTCGCCGGCGGCGCTGTCGTCGGTGCTGGTGCGTGGCTCTACCCGGACGTCTTCACCGACCCGCGCGACCCGAGGCTGGTGTCGGCGGCGTGGCTCGCGACGTACGCCGTCGCACGGCTGGCGGCCGGCGAGGCGCTGCTCGACACGACGCCGCTGTACCTGCGTCGGCCCGACGCCGTCGAGGGCGCCGGTCGCAAGCGGGTGAGGCAGACGTGACCGTGCGTGCGATGCGCTGGTGGGACCTCGACGAGGTGGCGGGTCTCGAGCGCGACCTGTTCGCGCACGACCCCTGGTCGGTCGAGCAGTTCTGGAGCGAGCTCGCGCACGTACCCGAGACCCGTTGGTACGCCGTGCACGAGGACGGCGACGGGATCGACGGCTACGTCGGGCTGTTCGCCGTGCCGCCCGAGGCGGACGTGCAGACGATCGCCGTGGCGCCGCGCTCGCAGGGCCACGGGCTCGGCCGCGAGCTGCTCGCCGCGCTCGTCGCGGAGGCGGCCCGGCGCGGCTGTTCGCAGCTGTTCCTGGAGGTGCGCGTCGACAACGAGCCGGCGATCGCGCTTTACGAGCGCACCGGTTTCGAGCGCCAGGGTCGTCGGGCGAAGTACTACGGCGACGGCGTCGACGCCCTCATCCTGCGTCGCCGGCTGAGCCCCGCCGAACCGGACGAGGAGGTGGCGACATGAGCCGGGACCAGGCTCTGGTGCTCGGCATCGAGACGTCGTGCGACGAGACGGGCGTTGGGCTCGTGCGCGGCACGACGCTGCTCGCCGACGTCGTCGCCAGCAGCGTCGACGAGCACGCCCGGTTCGGTGGCGTCGTGCCCGAGGTGGCGAGCCGCGCGCACCTCGACGCGATGGTGCCGACGATCCGCCGGGCCTGCGAGATCGCCGGCGTCACGCTGCGCGACGTCGATGCGATCGCCGTCACGGCCGGTCCTGGGCTGGCAGGAGCGCTGCTCGTCGGTGTCGGGGCCGCGAAGGCGCTCGCGCTGTCGCTCGACCGGCCGATCTACGGGGTCAACCATCTCGCCGCGCACGTCGCCGTCGACCAGCTCGAGCACGGACCGCTGCCCGAGCCCACGATGGCGCTGCTCGTGTCCGGCGGGCACTCGTCCCTGCTCCTCGTGCCGGACGTGACCGCTGACGTGCGACCGCTCGGCGCCACCATCGACGACGCAGCAGGGGAGGCGTTCGACAAGGTCGCGCGCGTCCTCGGGCTGCCTTTCCCGGGCGGACCGCAGATCGACCGCGCCGCGCAGGACGGCGAGATCGTCATCGACTTCCCACGCGGCCTCACGTCCGGTCGCGACCTCGAGCGGCACCGGTTCGACTTCTCCTTCAGCGGGCTCAAGACCGCGGTCGCGCGCTGGGTGGAGGCCCGAGAGGCCAGCGGTGAGCCGGTGCCGGTGGCGGACGTCGCCGCCTCGTTCCAGGAGGCAGTGGTCGACGTGCTCACGCGCAAGGCGCTGCTCGCGTGCACGGAGATCGGCGTCGACCACCTCGTCGTGGGGGGCGGGGTGGCGGCCAACTCGCGGCTGCGCGCGCTGGCGCAGGAACGGTGCGACGCGGTCGGAGTGGTGCTGCGCGTGCCACGTCCGGGGCTGTGCACCGACAACGGCGCGATGGTCGCCGCGCTCGGGGCGGAGATGGTGGGCAGGGGGCGGCTGCCGAGCTCGTTGGGCCTCCCGGCAGACTCGTCGATGCCCGTCACGCAGGTGAGCGCGAGCTAGCCCCGAAGGAGCCCGATGATCGTCCGGATGTGGGAGGCCACCGTCGCCACGGGCCGTTTCGACGACGCCGTCGCCTGGGTCCGTCAGGACCTCGTCCGTCGGGCGCTGCTCACCGAGGGCTGCCTGTCGGCCGAGATCCTCGTGCACGAGGGCACTCCCGAGTCGGTCGTGCTGCTCACCCGGTGGGACGTGGCGCCCGTGTTCGAGGAGGCGCCGGACGACGCGTTGTTCACCCGCGCGCGCGCCCAGCACCTGCAGACCCTGCGGCCCGAGATCGGCTGACCTGATGCCCTCCCTGCGCGACCTCCTCCGGTCGGGCCCCGCTCCGATCGACGGCGGGCTCGCCTCCGAGCTCGAGGCGCGCGGTCACGACCTGTCCGGGACGCTGTGGTCGGCTCGTCTGCTCCGCGACGACCCGTCGGCCATCCGCGACGTGCACGCCACGTACTTCGCCGCGGGTGCCACGGTCGGGATCTCGGCGTCCTACCAGGCCTCTCGCTGCGGCTTCGAACGCAACGGCTCGAGCGCCGACGAGGCGGACCGCCTGCTGGCGCTCTCGGTCGCCCTCGTCCGCGAGGCGCGTGACGTCGCATCCGCCGGAGGCGCGGAGCAGCCGATGCTCGTCGCCGCGTCGGTCGGTCCCTACGGTGCGACCCTGCATGACGGCTCGGAGTACCGCGGGCGCTACGGCGTCGCGCACGAGGACCTCGTCGCGTTCCATCGTGAGCGGCTCGACGTGCTCGTCGCTGCGGCGCCGGACATGCTCGCGATCGAGACCGTCCCCGACCTCGACGAGGCGCGGGCGATCGTCGAGGCCCTGCAGGGGTACGACGTGCCCGGATGGCTGTCGTTCTCGTGCGCTGGCGACGCCACCACGTGCGCCGGCCAGCCGATCGAGGACGCGGCGGTCCTGGTGGCGGCGGCACCGACCCTGGAGGCGATCGGGATCAACTGCACGAAGCCGGCGCACGTCGGGGGTCTTGTGGCGCGGATCCGGGCCGCCGAGCCGGACCTGCCGGTCGTCGTGTACCCCAACGCCGGTCGCGTCTGGGACGGCGCGGCGTCGGTGTGGCTCGGCGACGGAGCCGACCTGCTGCCGCGCCCGGCCGTGACCGGCTGGTTCGCCTTGGGTGTCTCGCTGGTCGGCGGCTGCTGCGGCCTCGGATCGGCCGCGATCGCCGACATCTGCGACGTCACGGCCGCGATCTGAGCACGGCGGACGGTCTCTGGCGACCGTGACCACCTGCGTCGGTGGCAACGCAGTCGCTCGAGGAGCACGCTGGTGGCGTGACGTCGCAGACGTTCGCCGACCTCGACCGGGTGGTTCTCCCCGCGGCCCGCCTCGACGACCTCTTCGACGCCCTGCACGCTGAGGGCTACCCCGTGCTCGGTCCCACCGTCCGCGACGATGTCATCGTCATCGCGCCGGTCACGAGCTGCGACGACCTGCCCCGTGGTTGGGGCGATATCCAGGACGCGGGCGTCTACCGCCTCGTGCCGAGGGAGGACGACGCGTACTTCGCGTACGCCGCGCCCGCCGGCACCTGGAAGCGCCATCTGTTCCCGCCGCAGTCGGTGCTGTGGCGCGCGCGAGTCGTCCGTGGTGCTCCGGTGATCGAGGAGAACCAGGATCGGCCGGGACGCCGTGCCCTGCTCGGCATCCGTGGGTGCGACCTCGCCGCCATCGCCGTTCAGGACCGCGTGCTCCTGCACGGCGCGCACCCTGACCCGGTCTACACGGCTCGGCGTGCCGACCTCCTCCTCGTCGGCGTCACCTGCGGCACGCCAGCGTCGACGTGCTTCTGCACCTCGATGGGCACGGGTCCGTCCGTGGGGGGTGGCGCGGACATCGCGATGACCGAGCTCGACGCCGACGACCGGGCACGTCACCGGTTCCTCCTGGAGGCCAGGACTCCGGCAGGCCAGGTCGTCGTCGCACGCGTGTCGGCGCAGCCGGTGACCACGGCGGACGACGCGGCCGCCGACGCCGTGGTGCGGCACGCCGGCTCGCTCATCACGCGATCGGTCGACAACGACGGCCTCCCCGAGGCGCTGCGGGCCGGAGCGGAACACCCGCAGTGGGACGACGTCGCCGAGCGCTGCCTGGCATGCGGCAGCTGCACGATGGTGTGTCCCACGTGCTTCTGCACGGACGTGCGGGACGAGCCGAACGTGCTGGCCGGGGTGGACGAGCGGGTACGCGTATGGGCGTCCTGCTTCGAGCTGGGCCACTCCTACCTCCACGGTGGCGCGGTCCGGCCGTCACCGCGTGCCCGGTACCGCCAGTGGGCGACCCACAAGTTCGCGACGTGGTGGGACCAGTTCGGCACCTCCGGCTGCGTCGGCTGCGGACGATGCATCGCCTGGTGCCCGGTGGGCATCGACGTGACCGAGGAGATCCGCGCTGTCGCGACGAGCACCACCGACGGCTGAGGGAGGCGGGCAGATGGTCGTCACGACGATGGCCGAGGAGCTGGCGGCGCACCGCTTCTTCCGGCTCATCCCGGCAGAGCTGCGCGAGCGCCTCGCGGGCTGCGCCAGGAACGTCGTGTTCGGACCGGGGGAGCGCATCTGCGTCGAGGGGACCCACGCGTCGGGCTTCTTCGCCGTGCGCAGCGGTCGGGTCAACGTCGGCATCTACGTGCCGCACCAGGGGCTGCAGGTGCTGGAGACGCGGCACGCCGGCGACGTGATCGGCTTCTCGTGGCTGTTCCCGCCGTACCGCTGGCAGATCGACGCGGTGGCCGGCGATCAGGTGCGGGCGGTCGAGCTGCACGCGGACTGCCTGCTGCCCTACCTGGAGGAGCACCCGGCCGACGGCTACCTGCTCGTGCGGATGTTCGCCCAGGAGATGGAGGAGACGATCCAGTCCACGCGGCTGCGGCTGCTCGACGTCTACGGGAGGGACCGTGTCCGCCACCCCTGAGACCGTCCCTTCCCGTGCCGGGCGCGGCTCGATGACCCCGGTCCCGCACCGCGTCGTCGACGTCGTCCACGAGACGCGGGAGACCGTCACGCTCGCCCTGGAGCCGTCGTCCGACGCGATCGCGCCGCCTGTGGCCGGCCAGTTCACGATGCTGTGGGCCTGGGGCGCGGGCGAGGTGCCCATCTCGGTGAGCGCGCTGGTCGACGGCGGCCGCCTCGTGCACACGATCCGCGACGTCGCCGGCGTCACGAAGACGCTCTGCGCCTCCAAGCGGGGCGACGTCCTCGGTGTGCGTGGTCCGTACGGGCGTGGCTGGGACGTCGAGGCCGCACGCGGCCACGACCTGGTGATCGTCGCGGGCGGTATCGGGCTGGCGCCGCTGCGCCCGGTGGTGCACACCGTCCTCGCCGACCGCTCGGCGTTCGGCCGCGTGTCTCTCGTCGTCGGGTCGAGGACCGAGCAGGAGCTGCTGTTCCGCGCCGAGCTCGACGGGTGGTGGCACAGGCACGAGATCGATGTCCGCACGATCGTGGACCGCTCGTCACCGGGGTGGTCGGGCAGCGTCGGCGTGGTGACCGGCGAGCTCGTCGGCCTCTCCATCGACCCCACCACGACACGCGCGATGGTGTGCGGACCGGAGGTCATGATGCGCGTGGTCGCGCAGCACCTGACCGACCGCGGGGTCGCCGCGTCGGCCGTCGAGGTCTCCGTCGAGCGCAACATGCAGTGCGCGGTCAAGACGTGCGGTCACTGCCAGGTGGGTCCGTTCTTCGCCTGCACCGACGGCCCGGTGCTGACCTGGGACGTCGTCGAGTCGCTCCTCACGGTGCGTGAGCTGTGAACGCGCCGACGCGCCGCGTCGCCGTCGTCAAGTTCGCGTCGTGCGACGGCTGCCAGCTGACACTGCTCGACTGCGAGGACGAGCTGCTCGGCATCGCCGGCGCCGTCGACATCGTGCACTTCCTCGAGGCCGGCGGCCCCGCGCTGTCGGGTCCGTACGACCTGGCGATCGTCGAGGGATCTATCACGACCGCGCACGACGCCGCCCGGATCCGAGAGCTGCGCGAGCAGTCGAAGGTGCTCGTCTCGATCGGTGCGTGCGCCACGGCGGGCGGCATCCAGGCGCTGCGCAACGTCGCGGACGTCCACGAGTACGCCGCGCACGTCTACGCCAGCCCGCAGCACATCCAGTCGCTCGCGACGTCGACGCCGATCTCGTCGCACGTGCAGGTCGACGTCGAGCTGCGCGGCTGCCCGGTCGACAAGAGCCAGCTCCTCCACGTGGTGTCGTCGTACCTCCTCGGCCGCCCGCCGCGGCTGGACTCGTCACCGGTCTGCGTGGAGTGCAAGCGCCGGGGCACGGCCTGCGTGCTGGTCCTGCACGGCACTCCGTGTCTCGGCCCGGTGACGCACGGCGGCTGCGGTGCGCTGTGCCCCGCGTTCGATCGCGGCTGCTTCGGCTGTTTCGGGCCTGCCGACACCGTCAACTCCGCCGCGCTGGTGCGGCGGCTGCGTCGTGGCTCGTCGGCGGACGCCGTTACACGCCTGTTCCACACGTTCGCGACGGACGCTCCCGGGTTCCGCGAGGTGCAGGCGAGCGACGAGGTGGAGCCATGATGCGCGAGACGCGCGGCCGCGTGCTCGATGTCGCGGCGCTGGCCCGGGTCGAGGGCGAAGGCGCGATGCGCGTGCGCATCGACGGCGACACCGTCGTCGGGGTGGAGCTCGACATCTACGAGCCGCCACGGTTCTTCGAGGCGTTCCTGCGGGGTCGCGGCTACGAGGAGCCGCCGGACATCACTGCGCGCATCTGCGGCATCTGCCCAGTCGCCTACCAGATGAGCTCGTCGCTGGCGATTGAGCAGATCTGCGGCGTCACGCTCGACCAGCAGCTCGCCGCCCTGCGCCGGCTGCTCTACTGCGGCGAGTGGATCGAGAGCCACGCGCTGCACATCTACCTGCTGCACGCTCCGGACTTCCTCGGCTATGACGGCGGAATCGCGATGGCGCGCGACCATCGTGACGTCGTCGAGCGCGGGCTTCGTCTCAAGCAGGTGGGGAATCGGCTGATGGAGCTGGTCGGTGGCCGGGCCGTGCACCCGGTGAACGTCCGAGTCGGCGGCTTCTACCGGCTGCCCGAGCCCGACGCGCTCCGTGCGATGGTGCCGGACCTCGAGTGGGCCTGCGGCGCGGCCCTCGACACGGTGTCGTGGGTGGCCGGCTTCGAGATCCCCGACCACCACGGCGAGTGGGACCTGGTCTCGCTCGCCGGCGACGGCGAGTACCCGATCATGGGACGTCGGATCGTGACATCGGCGTCCCCGGACGTCGTGCCGATCGAGGAGTTCAGCATGCACGCGGTCGAGGAGCACGTGCCGCACTCGAACGCGCTGCACGCCTCCTGGGACTCAGGCACCTACCTGGTCGGGCCTCTCGCCCGCTACTCCCTCAACCACCACCTCCTCCCACCTGTCGCGCGGGAGGCAGCGGCTGCCGCGGGCCTCGGTGCGGAGTGCCGCAACCCCTTCGCGAGCATCGTGGTGCGCGCTGTCGAGCTGCTGACCGCCTGCACCGAGGCGCTGCGCATCCTCCGCGAGTACCAGCCACCACGTGCGCCGGCCGAGACCGTCGTGCCGCGTGCAGGCATCGGCCACGGCGCGAGCGAGGCACCACGGGGACTGCTCTACCACCGCTACGAGCTCGACGAACGCGGCCAGATCGTGGCCGCCACGATCGTGCCACCGACGTCGCAGAACCAGCGTGCGATCGAGCGCGACCTCTGGCAGGTGGCCCAGGCCGGCATCGCGCTCGACGACGCGGCACTCACGGCGCGCTGCGAGCAGTCCATCCGCAACTACGACCCGTGCATCTCGTGCGCCACGCACGATCTCGACCTCCGCATCGTCCGGACATGACGGCATTGGTCGTCGGCGTCGGCAACCGGGCTCGGCGTGACGACGGTGTGGGTCCGGTGGTGGCGGAACGGGTCGGGGCCGCGCGGCCCGACCTCGACGTGGTCGAGGTGAGCGGCGATGCCACCCGGATGCTGGACCTCTGGGCGGGCGCCGACCTGGTTGTCGTCGTCGACGCGGTCCGGACCGGCGACCCGGTCGGGTCGTGTCGTCGTTGGTCCTGGCGGGAAGGAGGGTGGGACGGCGCGCCCCCGCCGTCCCAGGTGTCCAGCCACCTCGTGGGCGTACGGGAGGCGGTCGACCTTGCGGCGGCGCTCGACCGGCTGCCGGCGACTCTCGTCGTCGTCGGCGTGGAGGTCGCCGACCTCGGTCTCGGTCCCGGGCTGTCCCCCCTCGTGGCCGATGCGGTCGAGGATGCTGTCGCGCTCGTCGTCGCGACTCTCGGCACCGCCTCAGGGGTGTGTCCTGGTCCCGGTGGTCGGTCGCCAGCCCACCCGGGCGATGTCGCTGGTCCGGTCTGACTCGCGAATCGGTGAGTCTCGAATCGCGACCTTGGATGGGCCAGCAGATGAAGGCGGTGGGTTGTCGGGTGATCGGGCGACGGTCAGGGTGCAGATGTCGGGGCGGCACGGCACACACCACGATCACCCGGTGCTGGGCGGCCGCTCGCAGCAGGGGCGAGATCGTCGGCATCGAGGTCGATGCTCCCGGCCAGCAACGGACGGTGGATCTCGGAGCAGAGCGCGTGGTCCTCAGCAGGTCGACGCGACCAGGTCCACGCCGGGTACCCGGGAAGGAGAGTCTCGGGAACCACCACCAGGCCAGCACCCTGCCCGGCTGCCTCGGCGATCGTCGTCACGCCACGTCCATCCTCGCTGCCCGATCGAGGGGAACCGGTCTCACACACCGCATCCGTCCAGGCGAGGACATCCGCCATCCGCGACCTGGGCGCGAAGCCGCCGGGCATGGGGCGGCGTGAATAGGGTCGAACCGTCTGAGCCGAAGCGACGCCGCGGCTAGCCTGGGCCACCGGAGGAAGTGCCATGCCAGCCAGGTCCGTCGACGAGTACCTCGACGCGCAGCCCGCGCCGGCGCGCGCCGCGCTGGACGAGGTGCGCGCCACCCTCCGTGCCGCGGTGCCGGACGGTGAGGAGTCGATCAGCTACGGCATCCCGACGGTCAAGCTCGGTGGCCGCGTGCTGCTGTCCTACGCGGGCTTCGCGAAGCACTGCAGCCTGTTCCCCGCCAGCCGCGACGTCATGGCCGCGCTCGGCGACGAGCTCGCGCCGTTCTTCGTGGAGAAGGCGACGCTGCGGTTCCCGCCGTCGGCGCCGATCCCGCGCGACCTGCTCGAACGCGTGATCGCCGTCCGCGTCGCCGAGGTGAGGGCATGACCTCCGGTTTGCCATGGTCGCGCACGACGACCATCGCGCTCGCGTTCGCCGTCGCGTGGTCCGCCCTGCTCGTCGCCGCCGCGATCGTGCTCCCGGCCTACGGAACCGCGACCAAGCCGGCGTCGGTGGACTCGTCGGCCGGATCCACGACGACGACCGCGACCACCGGCGCCGCCACGTTGGTGGGGGTCAACGGCGCAGGCGTGCTCATCATCGTGTCCATCCCGCTCGCTGTGTCGCTGCTCGTCGCGCTGGCGCTCGCGGGTCGTCGTCGGCGCGTCGGCTGGGTGCTCACGGCCCTGCTCGGGTTCTTCAACCTGCTCGC
>Ga0075017_100000797_pt1 | contig 18268 bp, 15 predicted proteins | sample AleBraG_ABR_2012_FD_71475 | JGI IMG/M metagenome (GOLD analysis project Ga0075017, IMG submission 71475) | Freshwater sediment microbial communities in response to fracking from Pennsylvania, USA - Alex Branch Run_MetaG_ABR_2012 | ecosystem: Environmental > Aquatic > Freshwater > Creek >... | reverse complement strand
TACGACAGCACCAAGGACGAGGAAATCGAGTACAAGCTGGTGACCAGCGAAGAGGCGGATGTAACGGCCGGAAAGATTTCGACGACATCGCCGATCGGTCGCGCCCTGCTCAACAAGAAAGTCGGCGACAGCGTGGAGGTTGTATCGCCCAACGGCAACCGTGAGCTCGAAATTCTGACGCTTTCCACCATCCATGACGAGGTTGGGGACGAACCGGAGGCGAAGGCGCAATGACCTGGACCGCCGGGGTCGGCCGAGTCTGTGGGGTGCTGCTCGACGCGATCGTTCGGATGCTGGCGTTGACCCGCATCAACCCCAACGTCCTGACCGTAATGGGGTTGGTTGTCAACACCTACGCGGCCTTCCTCTTCGGATACGCCAACGGCGAAAACCAGCGCCGCATGTTCCTCTACGCCGGGCTGGTCATTATCGGCTCAGGATTCTTCGATCTGGTCGATGGCCGGGTGGCTCGCGCTTTGAACAAAGTCAGCCTGTTCGGCGCCTTCTTCGATTCGGTCGTCGACCGCTACAGCGATGCTTCACTCTTCTTCGGGCTGCTGGTTTTCTATGCCCGCGGCAACCGCTTCTTCTACGTCGTGCTGACCGCGCTGGTGATGATCAGTTCCATCATGGTGAGCTATGCCCGCGCCCGCGCCGAGTCGCTGATCGGCACGTGCCGCGTCGGCTTCATGGAGCGCCCGGAGCGCCTGGTGCTGCTGATCATCGGAGCCCTGTTCAACGTGATGGCCCCCGTGCTGTGGGTGATCGCGGTGCTGTCGACCGTCACCGTCATCCACCGCATCACGCATACCTGGCAGCGCACGAAAGAGATGGAAGCCACAGTTCCAGGCCGCGCCGCCTGAGCTATTCAGTGGTGGGGAGACGGGCGTCCCCGCCCGTCCCGTGTGGCGCGGACATTCCTGTCCGCGATGCTAAACTACTTCCCGCAACTTCCTGCAAGGAATGACGGTGCCGACAAATCCTGTTCTGGTCGTTCATGGCGGGGCATGGGCGATTCCCGATGATATGGTCGAGGCGCACCTGAATGGCGTGCGTAATGCTACCGCCGCCGGGTGGCGTGTGCTGGAGCGGGGCGGCTCCGCTCTCGACGCTGTCGAAGAAGCAGTGGTCGTCATGGAAGACGACGAGACCTTCGACGCCGGACGCGGCAGCTTCCTCAACCGCGACGGCAAAGTCCAACTCGACGCCCTCATCATGGACGGAGCCACGCTCCGCACCGGAGGCGTCGGATGCGTCGAGCGCCTGCGCAATCCCGTGCGCGCCGCCCGCAAGATTCTCAGCGAGAGCCCGCACGTTTATTTTGTTGCGGAAGGAGCGGAGCGGTTCGCCGCCCAGCACGGCATCCCGCTCTGCAACAACGAAGATCTGATCATTCCGCGCGAAGTCGAGCGCCTGCGCGCCTATCAGGCCGAAGCAAAGCAGCACGGCAACGATCTCTTCGCGCCAGACTTGGCCGATAACAGCTCTGACGATCCGACGATCTCGCACGACACGGTCGGCGCGGTCGCACTCGACCGCAACGGCAACATCGCCGCCGCCACGTCCACCGGCGGCACGCTGAACAAGGCTCCCGGACGCCTCGGCGATTCGTCACTGATCGGCTGCGGCTGCTACGCCGACAACCTCAGCGCCGCCGCGTCAACCACGGGTTGGGGCGAGCCCATCATGAAGCTGGTGCTGGCGAAGTGGACCGCCGACCGCATCTCCGCCGGCAATCTTCCCGAGTGGGCCGCGCAAGAAGCGATGAACTATCTCAAGCAGCGTGTCAACGGACACGGCGGCATCATCGTGCTCAACCCCGAAGGCCACATCGGCATCGCCCACAACACCCCGCGCATGGCCTGGGCTTACCAAACAGCTAAGACGCAGGACGCAGGCGTGGTTCGCGAGACTTAGCCCCTTCTCATTCCGAGGACGCGCGAAGCACGTTGGCGGCATTTTTTCCGCTTGACACCCGCTCGTTTCCATACCAATATTGAACCGTTTTAATAGGCGGATTTCCCCCTGAATCCGCCTGGCTTCGCCCCCAGCCACCTCGTCTCGACTCCTCGATTGTGCGGGGAGGACTTCGTCAAGTTCGTGAGGAGGACGTATGTCGTTGACCCACCGCTCTCACTCGATTCGCTCGGCTATCAGCCTGGCCGCACTTGTCTGCACAACTCTGTCCGCCTCCGCGGTGACCGGCTACATCCGAGTCAATCAAGTTGGCTATGAAGCCGGACTCTCGGCGCGCGCATACCTGATGACCACCAGCGCGGTCAGCGGCGTGAGTTTCAGCGTGAAGAATTCCGGAGGAAAGATCGTTACCTCGGGATCGGCGGGAGCGAAACTGGGATCGTGGGCGACCTACAGCGTTTATCCCATCGACTTCACGCTGAGCGCGGCCGACACTTGCACCATCTCGGTGAGCGGCCCGGTGACGGCGACGTCTCCCAATTTCCGCGTGGACACGCCCACGAATCTGTACACCACGCCGCTGGCAAATAGTCTCTACTTCTACGAGAACGAGCGCGACGGGCCGAACTTCATTTCCACTCCCCTGCGCGCCGCTGCTGGACATCTCAACGACGCCAGCGCCACGGTCTACAGTTCACCAACGTTCGACAGCAACGACCTGATTCTCGGCAGCCTCAGCCCGACGGGCGCGACCATCAACGCCGAAGGCGGCTGGTGGGACGCCGGCGACTACCTCAAGTTCGTGCACACGCACAGCTACGTCGTGGCGCTGATGCTGATCGGCGTGCGCGATTTTCCCAACCAGATGGGCAGCCTCTCGACCACGTCGAACTTCACCAACGAAGCGCAGTTCGGGCTCAACTGGCTGCAACAGATGTGGAATGATTCGACCAAGACGCTCTATTACCAGGTCGGCATCGGCACCGATTTCAAGAGTTCCAACTACCAGAGCGATCACGATATCTGGCGCCTGCCGCAGGCCGACGATACCTATGGCGGCACCAACTCTGTGTTTCAGTACATCCGCCACCGCCCCGTGTTTGTGGCGGGAGCAGCCGCCTCAAAGATCAGTCCGAATCTTGCGGGGCGCCTCGCGGCCAGCTTCGCCGAGTGCTTCCAGGTGTTTCAGGCGACGAATCCCACGCTGGCGAATCAGTGCATCTTCGCCGCCGAACATATCTTCGATCTGGCAAACACTTCGCCGACCGGAAATCTGCTCACAACCGCGCCCTACGATTTCTATCCTGAGTCGGAATGGCGCGACGATCTGGAACTGGGCGCAACTGAACTCTATTTTGCCATTCAACACGGCAATCTTCAGCCCGGCCTGCCGCACACCGATCCCCTGTACTACCTGAAGCTGGGCGCGAACTGGGCCAATGCCTACATCCACGGTCCGAACGACGGCAGTGACACGCTCAATCTCTACGACGTCAGTGGACTCGCGCACTTCGAGCTCTATCGCGCAATCACGCTGGCGGGAAATCCTCCGGGCCTCGCCGTGACGAAGGCGCAGTTGCTCAGTGACATGGCCAAACAGATTACGAATTCGATCAACAGCAACGCCAAAGATCCCTTTGGCTACGGCCTGCCGTGGAGCACCTACGACAGCGTTTCGCACGCAGGCGGACTCTCCGTGATGACCGCGGAATACAACTACCTGAGCAGCAACAGCGCCTACGCGACCGACTCGCGCCGCTGGCTGGCGAACATGTCCGGAGCGAATGCCTGGGGTGTGACCTTCACCGTCGGCGATGGCGACACTTTCCCCGACTGCATGCAGCACCAGGTCGCGAATCTCGCCGGATCGCTGAACGGCCAGCCGCCGCTGCTGGCCGGCGCGGTGGTCGAGGGATCGAACAGCGCTCCCACCTCGGGATCGCTGTCGGGCATGCTGAAGTGCCCTCCAGGCGGAGGCGACAAGTACAAGCCGTTCAACGGCAACGGCGCAGTGTACAAAGACAATGTGCAGTCCTACTCGACCGACGAACCGGCGATCGACCTGACGGCCACGTCGTTCCTGATGTATGCGTGGAGGATTTCAGGAGGACCGAGTCAGCGCGAATAGTAGCGAACGGAAAGCGCGATGGGCAGTCCGACGCAAAACCAGTGCTCAACAAGCTCGCAGGCCTGGTAGTCTCACTTGACGTCGAGCCAGTCGCTCAGCTTGCGAACCAACCAACCACATGAAAAAGCTCGGGAAGATTTTGGGATGGATATTGCTCACGCTTGCGGTGGCCCTGGCCGCCGGCATCACGTTCACCATCGGCTGGCGGCCGTTCCTCGGACCGCGCGCCAGGACCACCACTGCACGCACCATCGAAGGCACGCCGGAACGGCTGGCGCGCGGCAAGTATCTGGCGGAAAACGTCAGCGGCTGCATGGAATGCCACACGCCGCATGACTGGTCCTCCCGCGGATCCGTGGTCGCCTCAGGAAATCTAGGCGCGGGCGAAGAGATGCCGTTGAAGGGTTTGCCCGGAAAAATCTTCGTGCCGAATATCACCCCCGACGTCGAAACCGGCGCGGGCTCCTGGACGGATGATCAGCTGGCGCGGGCGATTCGAGAAGGCGTTGGGCATGATGGCCGCGCGCTTTTCAATCTGATGCCCTACGAGCACTATCGCACGATGTCCGACGGGGACCTTGCCTCTTTGATTGTGTATCTGCGCGCGCTGCCCCCGGTGAAGCATGAGGTTCCCAGGACGGAAATGATTTTCCCCGTGAAGTACCTCATGCGAAATGTGCCGCAGCCCGTGATCGATCCGGTGCCGGTGCCGGACCTTTCCACGCCACTGAAACGCGGGGCGTATATGACGAATATCGCCGGCTGCACCGATTGCCACACTCCGATGGACGCCCACGGGCAAAGGATCGCTGCGCTGGATTGGGCCGGGGGCTTCGTCCTGGAAGGTCCCTGGGGACGGGCGGCGAGTTCCAACCTTACTACCGATCCCTCTGGAATTCCTTATTACGACGAGAAGGTGTTTATGGATGCGATCCGCACGGGACACGTACAGGCACGCGCGCTGAATCCCATTATGCCTTTTGCGTTTTACAGCGGGATGACGGATCAGGACTTATCCGCAATCTTCGCTTACGTGCACCAACTATCACCAGTCAAGCACCGCGTGGACAATAGCCTGCCGCCAACATTTTGCAAGGTCTGCAAGCAGATGCATGGGGGCGGTGAACAGAACTAATCACAACGTGACAGGAGTTACAGCCAGCCCTTGGTCCTCGCGATGCGCGCAGCTTCCACACGATTGCTCGCGCCCAGCTTGCTGATCGCTTCGGAAAGATAATTCCGCACCGTGCCTTCGGACAATCCCAGTTCGGCGGCGATGTCGCCGCTCTGCGCGCCTTCGCCGGCCAGGCGCAACACCTGGCGTTCGCGTTCGGTGAGTGGATCCATCTCGCCCCAGGCTTCCGTCGCCAGTTCGGGATGAATCACCCGCAACCCCTGATGCACGCGGCGCACGGCGTCGGCCAGTTCTTCGGCGCGCATGTCTTTCAGAAGGTATCCATTGGCGCCGGCTTCGAGCGCGCGGCGCAAATATCCCGTGCGGGCAAACGTGGTGACGATGACAACGCGCGTCCCGGTTTTCCGCCGCTTCAATTCCGCGGCCACGTCGAGCCCGCTCATGTGCGGCATTTCGATGTCGGTGATGAAAACATCGGGCTTGTGCGCGAGTACGGCTTCGAGCGCTTCCTTGCCGTTGCGGGCCTGCGCGATCACGGAAATATCGCCTTCGATTTCAAGCAGCGCGGCGAGCGCGCCCAGCACCATGCCCTGATCCTCGGCCAGCACCACGCGGATGGTCTTGCGGCCTTCTTTTTCTCGCGCGGCTTCGCGTGCGCCTTCTCTCGCGTTCTCTCGGGCGTTTTCTCGTGCTGGAGGATTCAATTCTGTCCACCGCTGGGCACTGTTATTTCTTTCAGGGGCAGGGTAATGGTGAGCCTGGTTCCACTCCGCGTCTCACGCTGCAGCGTGCCGCCGAGCGTCTCCACGCGTTCCCGCATGCCGCGCAAGCCGTTTCCTTCGTCACTGGTACAGCCCAGTCCATCGTCCTGGATTTCCAGACGGCAGGACCCGTTCTGCTGCTCCAGGCGCAACCGGCAGCTGCGAGCCTGGGCGTGGCGCACCACGTTGGTAACCGCTTCGCGCACGGCCATAGAGAGGACACTCTCCTGCACGGCCGGCAACTGCACGGTGCTGGCAGCGTCGCACTGCACGGTCAGCCCGGCGGTTTCCAGCGTTGTCTTGGCCTGCGCCAGTTCCGCCACCAGCCCCTGCGAGCGATAGCCGCGAATCGCGTCCCGCACCTCCGACAACGCCTGCCGGGAAATTTCCTCGACCTCACGGATCTCTTTCCCCGCCCGTTCGGGATCGCGGCTGATCAGCTTGCCCGCAAGCTCCGACTTGAGCGTGATCACCGACAACGTGTGCCCGAGAACGTCGTGCAGATCGCGCGCAATGCGTTCGCGCTCGGCAACCTTGGCCAGATGCTCGATCTCTTCCTGCGCGCGCAGCAGTTTCTTGCTCGCCCGCATGCGCTCCGCGAAATGGATGTTGCCGACGGAAACCACCGCAGCGAGAGCCCCCGCAAACACCAGGAACCACGCATTCTGGTGGAAGACCCGCCAGGTGATGAAGACGACCGTTTCCACCCCCAGCAGAATCTTGAACGCGTCCGCCTCGCTGTCCACCAGGAAAGGCGAAACCGCTGCCGCAAAAATGAAAAATGTTGTCGATCCCCCGTTGTAGGGCGTGTACACCACTCCCAGCACGACCAGGCCCAGCACGTGCAGCAGCGCCCGCCGCTGGCTCTTTGCCCAGAACAGCCCGAAGTACAGCAGGAGAAACGCGATCGTCCCCAGGATCGTGAAAAACCATTTCAACGGGCTGAAATGGCTGGTGATCGGATCAATGAAAAAAAAGCCGAAGTAGAAGACAGAGAACACCGCCCAGTTGTATTCGCTTTTCTTGGGAAGGAGTCTCATGAGCCTGGCTTGTCCTCGGTCTCTATTATCGTCCTTATATTATTCTCCACCCGGCGTCAATTGAGGCTTCTTCTGGCGGCTGCGGCCGCATACCACACCAGCACGGCAGCGGGAATCAGCACCAGAAGCCAGCTTGTGCCCCCGTACAAGGCCAGCAGGCCGAGCATGAGCAGCGCCAGCGTTGATCCGTAACTTTTCTTTGCTTCCGCGCTCATGGTGCTCCTTCCCGCCGCCGTCTCTCGCTAGCCGCCATCTCGCACGCGGTTCCATCTCAGCCGTACAGTTTTCCCTGGTCGCGTTGGAATCCGATGCGGGCCACGCCCAGGCAGATCATGGTGAATGCAGCCAGCACTTCCCAGTGCATCGCTGCCGATTCATGATTCCCCGCCTCCACCACTCCCAGCGCCAGTTGCGACAAGTGATACGGAGGCAGCACGTGCGCGATCTGCTGCATGACTCTGGGCAGGAACATGATCGGCACCCACAATCCGCTGCAGAACGACATCGGAAGGTAGATCAAATTGATCATGGGAGGAGCCGAGTTCGGTCCGGCAAAATATCCCAGCGCCAACCCCATCGCTGAAAAAGGCAGCGACCCGGCCGCCAGCGTTCCTAACAGCTGTGCGAATTGGGCCACCGGCATGCGAACTCCGCCGAGTGTCAGTCCGAGCGCGAAGAGCGCCAGAACGACGGTGGTGCTGAAAATCATGCTGGTAACCACCTTCGCCGCGAAGTAGGCAAACGGCGGCATGGGACTGGCGCGCTTCACCTGCAGCCATCCCAGGCCCCGGTCGGAAGCCAGGCCCGCCGCCGTCCCGAACAGCGATGCGCCCATCACCCCGAATGTGCCGTAGCTGGCGATCAGATACGTGGGGATGCGAATGCCGCCGATCGACTCCTTCGAGTTCAGCACCAGGCCGAACAGCACGTAGAACATGACGGGGAAACTCAGCACCGACGCCGTGTACACGCGGAGACGAAGGTTCTTCAGGAATTCGTACTTGGCTTCCTTGAGATAGATCGTCGCCGTGTGCCGCGGCGAACGCGCGATGTGTGTGTTGCTCAGTGTCATAGTGGTGGTGCTCATTTGCATCTCCTCGTTTCTTCGCTCAGTTCGAACCATTGCCTTCTTGCGCCGTGTCCTGGGTCAGAGCCAGGAACGCCTCTTCCAGGCCCGCGCTTGTGATTTCCAGTCCCGCGAGTTTCGTGTCGAGCGCCAGCAGTTCGCGGACGACCGGCTCGGCCTCGCCCGCGTGAATCTCCACTGCCTCGCGATCATCCTTCACCTCGGTCACGCCCGGAATCTGGCGCAGGCTGGCGAGGCTGAGGCTGGTGATGCAGCGAATCCGCTTGCCGCCGGTCTTCGCTTTAATCTCGGCCGGCGTTCCCTGGGCAATGATTTCGCCCTGATTGATGACAGCGATGCGATCGGCGAGCGCATCGGCTTCCTGCAGGTAGTGCGTCGTAAGCAACACGGTCTTGCCGCGCCCGACCATCCGGCGAATCTCATCCCACAACATGCGCCGCGCTTCGACATCGAGTCCGACCGTCGGCTCGTCCAGAAAGAGCAGGTCGGGATCGCCGCAAATGGCCAGCGCAAACAGCACGCGCTGTCTCTGCCCCCCCGAAAGCTCTCCGAACTTGCGGTCGGCCAGCTTTTCCAGCCCGGCGGCGGCCAGCACTTCCGCCAGCGGCATTGGGTTGTTGTAATAGGTGGAGAACAGATCGATGTGTTCGCGGACGCGCAAAGTTTCCGGAACCCGGCCCACTTGCAACATGGCTCCCGTTCTCATCCGGTTTTCAGGATTCGTGGGGTCGCCGTTGAAAACGCGCACCCTGCCCGAATTGGCCGGCAGCAATCCCAACAGCAGCTTCACCGCAGTGGTCTTGCCCGCGCCGTTCGGCCCCAGCAGCGCCACAACCTCGCCGGCGCGCACCCGGAAATCCACTCCGCGTAACGCCCGGACGTCGCCGTAGTTCTTGTTCACGCCCTCGAGACTGGCTACGACTAAGCCCGATCCTGCGGCCGCCTGCCGGGCCTGCGGTGCTTCCACGGTTGCGATCATCTTCAATCCTCCCGGCGCGCCTGGCGCCGTCCGGCGGGAATCGTTTTCGTTCCCCCGCCCAGTGACTGCATCATCGCGGAAGGGCAACGAGCCCGCCAGTGCCATCCATCACGCGCCCAGCGTGACAAATGTCATGCTTGAGGTTGGAAGTGGGTCATCTTTCTCCAGTCCGACGAAGAGCGTGGACCACCAAGGACACGAAGTATCACGAAGGCGTTCACTTGCAAGGTTTTCCTTCGTGTACCTTCGTGACCTTCGTGGTTGCTTCTCGCGAACTGACCCATTACTGTGAATTTCTTTAGGATGGAATCGCGGCTTTGTGGGATAATCTGCTCGACCATTGAGGACGGGCCAGCGTTTCCGCTCAATCCCGACGAACAACTTGGGATTCGGTCTTCCTCCGCGCTTGTTACGAAATCCGAACACACACAGAAAATCCACAAGGTGGGAGTGGGCGCTCCGTCCGCGTCATCGAATGCAATGCAGTCGCGATTCCGCGCGTCCCACAAGGCTCGCCGCGTGTTCGGAATTCGTAACAAGTTGCGCGTGCTAAAATTTTTGCACAATTCAGCGCCACAACCCGCCCGCCTTTGATATTATTCCCCCACTTTCCCGGAGGCCGCGCTCATGTTGCCCGCTGGAAAATCCCTTCGTACGCTGCGCGAGAAACTTGGCCTGACCATGCGCGACGTGGACAATTACAGCGCGCGTCTGGCCGACCGCTACCGCAACGACGAGTTTGCCATTCCGCCCAGCCGTTTGTCCGACATTGAGACCAAGGGCATTCTGCCCAGCATTTACCGGCTCTACACGCTGTCGGTCATTTACCGCCGCGACCTGCGCGAACTCATGTCCTGGTACGGCGTCGACCTGAACAACATGGCCGCCGACCTGGGCCTGGTTTCCCCGCCAAAATCGCACGTTTCCGACGCTCTGGCCGGGCTCTCGTCGGTGCAGGTTCCGCTGCGCATGGATCCCAGCTTCGACGAGCGCCGTACCACTAACCTGGGCCGCATGGTCGAGCAGTGGGGATTGGTCCCCCTCTCCTACCTCGCGCAATTTGCCAACAGCGATTTCACCTACGGCTACGTGGGCACCCAGGATTTCACCATGTATCCCATCCTGCCTCCCGGCAGTTTCATCCAGGTCGACGAATCGCGCAACAAAGTGACGGAAGGATCCTGGCGCTCCGAGTACGAACGTCCCATTTATTTTGTGGAGACCCGCGAGGGCCACACCTGTTGCTGGTGCGGCATGCGCCGCGAAGAGATCATCCTGCAGCCGCATCCGCTTTCACCCGTCGCGGTGCGGATTCTGCGGCACCCGCAGGACGCCGAAGTGCTCGGCCAGGTGGTCGGCGTGGCTATGAAGTTAACCGAGTGGCGCGCCCTCGAGCCTTCTCCAGGCTCGAAAGCGCCACCAGCACTGAATTAAGGTGGCTGGCGGCCGGCGAGCCCTTGCGCTCCCCCGGCAGTAAATCGTCAAAATGGCTGCGCATGTCTTCGACATACGCGTGAGCCGCTAACCCGCTGCCCCGGCTCGATTCCTCCAGATCCGCCATCAGCGACGTCATCGGCGTCCGCAGGACTCCCGCCACAATCTCAGCATGGGCCGTCTTCCAGGCCCGCTCGGCAGACTCGGGTCCGTGGATCATCTCCACCCCCCAGTGTTGGTAGCGACCTATCGCTCGCCGCAATGAGGCCAGATAGGCCAGTTTCCCCAGCAGCCCGGAGACCGCCGCCAACGTGGTTTCCTTCACGTCCTGCAGAGCTGATTTCAGAGTCATTTTTGTTACGAATTCCGAACGCTTAAAGGTTTGCAGACGCCCGTTGCGCCCGCTCCGCACCCATGAAACTATCACGGTCCAATTCGCAGTCACAAGGAGAACACAACCGTGAAACGTTTGCTACTCGTCATCGCCACAGCAGTTTTGCTGCTCAACACGTTGGTAGTGCCAACCGTAGCCCGTGCCGACGGCGGCGGAACCGGCACCAATTGTGACGGAAAGATGTGCAAACCGTAGCACAGGCTTCGCTTTCTTACGAAAACAGGACAAGATTGACGAGTCCATTGCTGCCTACAGCATTTGGCGGTATAGTGCCCGATTACTGCCATGCTGCAGGCACACTCACCTCTGTGGAATTACCTCTGGGTCGCACCCAACGTTCTCCTCCTCATTCTGGCGGCGCTGATCTGGGGACGCGGACTGCGCAGACTTTTTCCCGCGTTCCTCGCCTTCGCCGTGCTGAGCGCCATCGGTCAGTTGGCCGTGTTTGTAGCGGACGTTGCCCCCTCTGTGTCGGCCGAGAATTTCTGGGTTGTCGACTGGGTCAGCCTTCTGACCGAGGGAACGTTGAAGTTCGTCTTGATCGCTGAGATTTTTGCCTGCGTCTTCGATCCGTATCCTTCCGTCGCCAAGCTGGGCAAGTTCCTGATCCGCGCTGTGGGCGTCGCTCTTGTGCTCACGTCTGCCGTGGCCGCAGCGTACGCGCCCAAGGGCACCTACGCTCTCATCAGCGGCGCGCATCTCCTGGAGCAAACGATTTATTTGATCGAGTGCGGACTCCTCATTTTTGTTTTTCTTTTTTCCTCTTATTTCCGTCTTTCGTGGGACCGCCCACTCTTCGGGATTGCCCTCGGCCTGAGCGTCTCGGCATGCGTGCACCTTGCGACTTGGGCGGTGCTGGCCAACACCAACCTGTCCACCGCGAATCGTCACTACCTCGATTTCCTGAACATGGCCACCTACCACGCTTGCGTCCTGATCTGGTTCTACTACCTGCTGGTTCCCCAGAAAGCTGTCATCAAGTCCGCGGTTCCGTTGCCGGAGAACAATCTTGCCGTCTGGAACCGGGAACTGGAGCGTCTTTTACACCAATGACTCTAGCTATCGTTCTCGTTATCGCCGCTGTCCTGGCGCTGGTGTTTATCCTCCGCGTCGCGCTTTCCCGCAGCCTGCAGATCTCCGCCGATGCCAGCCTCGCCGGGCAGATTCAGCCCATGGACGTCGCGGCCTTCCGCAATCTCATCGACCCCGCGGAGGACCACTACTTGCGCCGCCGCTTGCCCGCTTCCGATTTTCGTCTGGTCCAGCGCGAGCGCCTGCGCGCCATGGCCAATTATGTGCAACTGGCGGGAAGAAACGCCGCGGTTCTGGTGCGTATTGGACAAGAAGCTCTCACCACCAGCGACGCCCAGACAGCCGAGGCCGCACAGCAGTTGGTCGACCAGGCGCTGCTGTTGCGCCGTAACGCCGCGGTCGCTCTTCTCCGCATCTATGTTGCGCTCGCCTGGCCGAGCCTGGGCCTCGCCGCCGCGCCCATCCTCGATGGCTACGAGCGATTGAATGGCTCCGCCATGCTGCTGGGCCGGCTGCAGAATCCAGCCGCCCCCGTGCGGATTTCGGCGACCTGGTGATCCCAATCACAGACGCTCGCCCTTTGTTCTGCCATCCTTCCGCCGACCCCGGGCAGGCTCAGGAGCGTTCCACCGGAGTTACTCCGAAACGACCCTTTTCGATTCCTGACTTGTTTTCCGGGTACATTCTGTTATAAAAAGCGGGATTCAACTCGGTCCACCTACTTCGTGCGTACTTCGGCAATCTGCCGCGGGAATCGATTCAGCCGTCTACTCGCCTCCGCGAGTCCAAGGGAGAACCCTATGAACCGCATTCTGAGAGCTGCGCCCGTCTCCGTCTTTTTTCTGCTGCTTGCGGCCATGGCCTTCGGCCAGGGCGGTGCTGCCACTGGCGATCTCCACGTTACCGTGAAAGATCCCAAAGGAAGCTTCGTCACGAATGCGACAGTTACGGTGCAGGACGTGGCCAAGGGACTGGAGCGCGCCGCGACCGGTGACGGCGAGGGTGGCTACAGCGCTCGCCTCCTGCCTCCGGGGACGTACTCGGTCACGGTGGTGGCCGCGGGGTTCACCAAGCTCGAGAATACCGGCGTCTCGATCACCGTCGGAGGATTGGTGGATCTGCCCATCTCACTCTCGGTATCGGGCGGCAAGCAGATCATTGAGGTCAGTGCGCAAGGGGAACTGGTGGAAACCTCCCGCAGTTCCACCACCGACACCATCGGGCAGCGTCGCATCGACAATCTGCCCATCAACGGCCGCAACTACATCAACTTCACTCTGACCGATTCGCAGGTCGTGCACGACGCCGCCCCCAACCTGGGCGCGGCTCCCACCTCGGGCCTGAACATGAGCGGCCAGCGTGCTCGCTCCAATCTGGTCAACGTCGACGGCACCGATGCCACCGACAACTCCGTCAACGGCGTGCGCTCCACCGTGTCGCAGGAGGCGGTGCAGGAATTCCAGATCATCACCAACAACTACGCCGCCGAATACGGGCGCGCTTCCGGAGGCGTGGTCAACATCATCACGCGTTCCGGCTCCAACGATTTTCACGGCGACGTGTATGGTTATCTGCGCAACCGCAATTTCCAGGCGGTCAACCCGTTCAGCACGGTGAAGAATCCGGCCTACACCCGGGTGCAAGCCGGCGTCGCCTTCGGTGGCACACTCAAGAAGGACAAGACGTTCTACTATTTCTCCTACGAAATTACGCGCCGGCACGAAACCGGATTCTCCTCCATCGGGCAGGACTGCTTAACCAGCGGCGGCCAGAGCTGTTTCGGGTTGTCTCCGTTCGATGCTTCCACCGTGCTCGGCGCTCCGTTCCCGGTCAACGTTCAGGTCACGGCGGACCAGGCCTCGTTCCTGAGCAACCCCGCGGTCCTGGCCACGGCGGCGGCCAATCCACTCACCTACGGCGCGGAAGTCGGTCAGTATGCGGTCCTTGCTGCAGCCTCGTCTGGCCAAGCCGTCAAAGGGGCCTGGCCCAGCCCGTTGGTGGTCGCTCTCACCGGCGGCGCGCTCAACGCCTGGTCTGGTTTCCCAACGACCACTCCTCCCGGCAGTTCCTATTCGACCGTGCCGACCTCCTTCCAGAGTCTGGGCTCTCAGACCGGCAACTTCCCCGTCTTTGAAGGCACCAGCCTCTACTCCCTGCGCCTTGACCACAACCTGACCAGCACCAACCGGCTGATGTTCAGCGTCAAGGTCAGCCCCAGCACCGTAACCGGGATCGAAGTCAGCGGACAGGATCAGCCCTTCGGACAGAACGCCTACTCGCGCACTTCCGAGCAAACCTATCGCGATGTCGCCGGCACGGTACAGGACACATGGGCGATCGGCAACACCCGGATCAACGAGTTCCGCTTTCAGTATGCCCAGCGCGGCCTCTCTTTCTTCTACAACACGCACACTCCCAGCGGCGTTGACCCGGCCGTCAACATCCCGGGCTTCGGCTATTTCGGGCACGAGCCATACTCGCTCGTGCAACGGGTCGAGACGCGCTACCAGTTCATCGACAATTTCTCCTGGAGCATTGGCCGCCACAGCATGAAATTCGGCGGCGACGTCAATTACCTGCCGCTCAAGGCTGTATTCACAGTCAACTACGGCGGCGTTTACGACATGAGCGGCCTCACTTCCAGCAGCTTCGGCTTTGTGAACCCGGCCCCCGGCGTGTTGCCGGATTTTCCGGGCTTCTCCCCGGTTCAAGCTTACGGTGCGGGCATCCCGGCGGACTTCATCCAGGGCTTGGGCAGTCCCAGCGACTCCTTCAAGAACATTCCCATCGGCGTGTTCTGGCAGGACTCCTGGCGCGTCAATCCTCATGTCACCCTGAATTTTGGCGTGCGCTATGACGTTGAGATTCCTCCCACCTTCAAGGCGGTTTCGCCTCTGGCTCAGGCCGGGTACAACTTCCTGGGCCTGCAGAAGGGCATCCAGACTGACAAGAACAACATTCAGCCCCGCATCGGTATTGCCGTAGACCCCAAGGGTGACGGAAAGACTGTAATTCGCGCTTCCTATGGAATCTTCTACGATCACCCGCTGCTCGCCCTCTACTTCCTGGGGGATGCCTCCGATGGTTCGACCAGCGCGCAACTGGCGCTACCCGGTGGCGCTCCCTGCAGTGCCGCGTCGTCCGCTTTCAACCCCGCCAATCTCAACGGTTCCAGCGTCATGACCGGAACTCTGTCCAACGCCAATTGCATGCCGGTGAGCCAGTTGAACTACCTGCCGAATCAGCAGGTGTTCCAGTCAATCTTCCCGGCCGGCCAAACCAGTCAGTCGCTCTTCCTGAACCAGCAGTACTTGACCAATCCGCCCGCGCCGTTCTCTACGTTCGGAATCCCGTTTCCTCTGGCCTTTCAACCTTTCGGGTATCCCCAGGCGAAGAACTTCGTGTACGCCTATTCCCAACAGGCCAACTTGACCGTGGAGCGCGATCTGGGCCACGGCTTCGCACTCAGTCTGGCCTATAACTTCAACGGCGGCCGTCACCTCAACCGCCCCATTAACGCCAGCCCAGTCCGCGGCGACCTGATCGTGCAGAACTGGATGGCCGCAGTGGCGGCCGGCGCTGCCTCTCCCACCAGTAACCCGCTTTTCATTTCCACTTGCGGGCCCAGTCCCCTCGCGGGCTTCCCTGGTGCGATGCCCAATTACGTTCCCGCCGCCCTGACCAACTTGTATCGCCCCGATGGGCTGAACGCCTCGATGGTGGGAGCCTTCCCGAACTGCATCGCGGACGCGGTCCAGAATCTGGCGGCCGCCGGGCTGAATGCGAAATGCGACCCGACCACTCTCACCAGCTGCGTTCCCTTCGCCGACATGGACGCCAACTATTCCAATGGCACTTCGGTCTATCACGGCTTCACCGCCAACCTGCGCAAGCGCTTCAGCAACCACTACGAAATGCTGGCCTCCTACACCTGGTCGCATGCCATTGATGACTCGACCGATCTGCAGGCCACGCTTACTCCCCAGGACAGCTTCTTCCCCGCCGTCGACCGCTCCTCGTCGCTGTTCGACCAGCGTCATCGCTTCGTGTTCAGCGCCGTCTTCCAGACCGGCAAGCTGACGGGCAACGGCTTCGTCACAAAGGTCTTCAGCGACTGGAGTTTCGCCCCCGTCATCGAGGTCTCGTCGGGCCGGCCCTTCAACATCATCACCGCCGGTGGAGACAACTTCCAGCTGTCGTCGCTCACCAGCCGCCCCAATGTCGTGCCCGCCGGCACCACCGCCAACAGTTGCGGTTATCCCATCGTCTCCTCCAAGTTCTCACCCACGGGATTCTTCCAGGAGCCGTGCTTTGCTGACTTGCCGCTGACTAAGGCATTTAATCCCCAGCAAGCATTGTCCTTTCTGGACGGCAATCTGGGCCGCAACGCCGGCATCACGCCCTGGACCGTGTTCGACGACATGCGCGTTTCCAAGCGCATCTACTTCAACGAGCGCTTCAACATGGATCTGATCGTCGACATGTTCAACATCGCCAACAAAAACAACGTGGCCGCCGTCAGCCCGCTCTTCACCAACGCCGGCCAGGCCACCGCAGCCTACGATCCGCGCCAGTTCCAGTTCGCCATGAAGTTCAACTGGTAGGCACTCAACTCCTAAGTTGTCATCCTGAGGCCCGCGTTCTTTGCGGGCCGAAGGACCTATGTAATTTCCCCAGCGCCAGCGATGACGCCGGCGAGTACACAGGTCCTTCGCTTCGCTCAGAATGACAGCCTTTGAGATGGTCGAAACGCCCCCTCCCCGGTGTACACTTTTCCTTTCACCCATCCTTGGCGCTTGCCCGGAGCCATCTCCCCATGTCTGAAGCTCAAATGCCCACCGCGCGCACCCGCGTGGTCCGCGAAGCCGACCGCGCCGTCTACGATCGCGAAGCCTTGTACCGCATCCTCGACGAAGGATTCCTCTGCCACATCGGCTTCGTCGCCGACGGCCAGCCCTTCGTCATCCCAACCTCCTATGGCCGCCAGGATGCGAGCCTCTACATTCACGGCTCAGCCGCCAGTCGCATGCTGCGCCAGTTGAAGGAAGCGGCTCCGGTCTGCATCACCGTGACTCTGCTCGACGGACTCGTGCTCGCCCGCTCAGTTTTCAATCACTCCATGAACTACCGCTCGGTAGTGATTTTGGGAAAGGCAACTCTGGTGGATGATCCCTCAGAAAAACTGGCAGCGCTGCGCGTTCTGTCAGAACACATTCTGCCCGGCCGCTGGGATGACTCGCGCCAGCCCAACGAGCGAGAATTGAAAGCCACGTCGGTGCTGCACGTGCCCATCGAAGAATTCTCGGCGAAAGTGCGCGTGGGCCCGCCCATCGACGACGAAGAAGATTATTCCTTCCCCACCTGGGCCGGCGTCATTCCGCTGGAGATGAAGGCGGGCACCCCGATCAACGACCCGCGCCTCGATCCCGAGCGACGAGCGCCGGAGTACGCACGAAGTTACTTACGGAAATAGCGAGGGCAATCCCACGACCTTGTCATCCTGAGACCCGCGTCCTTTGCGGGTCGAAGGACCTATGCATTCGCTGGCAGCATCGATGAAGCCCGCAGAATGCATAGGTCCTTCGCTCCGCTCAGAAGACAGCCGGTGTGTGTTCGAGCGCTCCACGCCCCTACGGGATCAGCAACAACTTCCCCGTGGTCTGCCGCCCTTCCAGTTCGCGATGCGCCCGCTGCGCCTCGGCCAGCGGATAGGTGTGCTCGATCCGCAACTTGACTTTGCCCCCGGCCAGCATGCCGAAGACAGCGCTCGACCGCTCCACCAGCTCCTCCCGCGTCGCGGTGTAATGCCCCAGCGTGGGACGGGTCACGTAAAGCGACCCCTTCTGCGACAGCGCGATCAAATCGAACGGAGGCACCGCGCCGCTCGACCCGCCGAACAGCACCATCATCCCGCGCGGCCTTAGAACGTTCAGCCCCTTCTCGAACGTCGTCTTCCCCACCGAGTCGTAGACCACGTCCACGCCCTTGCCCCCGGTCAGCCGCTTCGTCTCGGCCTCAAAATCGGACTGCGTATAGAGAATAATTTCGTCCGCGCCTGCCTCGCGGGCCAGCTTCGCCTTCTCCTCGGTCGAAACCGTGGCAATCACGCGCGCCCCAATGTTGTGCGCCATCTGCGTGAGCAACAGTCCCACGCCGCCGGCCGCGGCATGCACCAGCGCCGTCTCGCCCCGCTTCAGCGGATATGTGCTATGCGACAGATAGTGCGCGGTCATCCCCTGCAACATCGCGGCGGCGGCCTGCTGATCCGTCACTCCCGGCGGAATCAGCACCAACCGGTCCGCGGGCACGGCGGCATACTCGGCATACGATCCCAGCAACCCGAACCAGGCCACGCGATCGC
>Ga0075017_100000796_pt1 | contig 18275 bp, 11 predicted proteins | sample AleBraG_ABR_2012_FD_71475 | JGI IMG/M metagenome (GOLD analysis project Ga0075017, IMG submission 71475) | Freshwater sediment microbial communities in response to fracking from Pennsylvania, USA - Alex Branch Run_MetaG_ABR_2012 | ecosystem: Environmental > Aquatic > Freshwater > Creek >... | reverse complement strand
CCGATGTCGAGCAGGACCTCGTCCCGGTCGACCTTGACGATGATTCCCTCGACGATGTCTCCGTCGTTGAAGTACTTGATGGTCTCGTCGATGGCGGCCATGAAGTCATCGGCTGAGCCGATGTCGTTGACTGCGACCTGCTTGGTAGTTGCCTGGGCCAGTTCGGCCAGGGTGCTCGTCATGTGAGTAGGGGCTCCGATGCGGACAGGGATCGTTGGGCGACGCGGAGGGCCGTGGAGAACGCGCACCATGGGAAGGGAACGTCGCCAGCGCGTGCCTGCTCCGTATGAGGTCGCGCAGGCCCACCACGCAGCTGGCAGTCTACGTTTGCGCCCGTGACAGGGTCAATTGAGCTCGGACCGGGCCGCCGGCCGGCATCGCAGGAGCAGTCCCGCCAGGCCCAGCGACACTGGTGGGACAGCGAAGCCGACGCCTACCAGGCCGAACACGGGGACTTCCTCGGCGCCGACCGGTTCGTCTGGGGTCCGGAGGGACTGGACGAGGCCTCCGCCGCCATCCTGGGCCCGGTCGCCGGCCTGGTCGGGGCCACCGTCCTGGAGGTGGGGGCCGGGGCCGCGCAGTGCGCCCGGTGGCTGGCCACCCAGGGCGCCCACCCGGTCGCCTTCGACCTGTCGGCGGCGCAGCTTCGGCACGCGCGGCACCTGAACGCGGCTACCGGCACCGCGGTGCCTGTGGTCCAGGCGGACGCCTGCGCACTGCCATTTCGGGCCGGGTCGTTCGACCTGGCCTGCTCGGCGTACGGGGCGGTCCCCTTCGTCGCGGATGTGACCGCGCTGCACCTGGAGGTGGCGCGGGTCCTGCGTCCGGGCGGGCGGTGGGCCTTCTCGGTCACCCACCCGGTGCGCTGGGCGTTCCCGGACGTTCCCGGACCCGAGGGCCTGACCGCGGCCCACTCCTACTTCGACCGGACCCCCTACGTCGAGACCGACGAGGCGGGGACCGTCACCTATGTCGAGCATCACCGCACCGTCGGGGACCAGGTGCGCTCGCTGACCTCAGCCGGGTTCCGCGTCATCGACGTGGTCGAGCCCGAATGGCCGCCCGCCCACCGTCAGGTCTGGGGAGGGTGGTCCCCGCTGCGCGGGGCCCTGCTCCCGGGGACCGCGATCTACGTCTCGGAGCTGGTGGGCGCTGCTGCGTGACCGGGCACCCGCGGGGGCTCGACGTCGCCCCGGCGCCCGCCCAGCACCAGGACGAGACCGACGATGAGCAGGATCAAGCCGAGGATCAGCCCGACGATCGGGATGGTCGTGGTGATCAGGCCCAGCTGTGAGGCGGCCTTGCTCGCGGCGTCCGCTGACGCCTTGACGTTGGCGTCGGTGAACGCCAGCGTGGCCTCGATCAGGGTCAGCTTGTCGGCCCCGGTGACGTCGCGCAGGGTCTCTTTCTGCTGCTCGGAGCCCTTGACGATCACCCCGGTGACCGGTTCGACCCAGACGGTGCGGATGTTGGAGTAGTACTCGGGGGCGAACACCGAGGCCGCGACGGAGCCGATGAGGTTGCCCGGTACTTCCAGGGTGCCGAACCGGGTCGGCTGGATGGTCTGCACGAACTTGTACACCGACACCCCGTCGATGGTCTCGACGTCCTGGAAGACCATCGGGGTCGCCTTGTTGAGGGTCCGGTCGAAGTACAGGTAGGTCTGCTGCTGCACGTCGAAACCGAACTTCAGCGGGTTGATCCCGCTGTAGTCGGCGATCGGGGTCCCGTCGACGTTGCCGTTGCAGCAGTTGATCATCTGCGACGTCGTCCCGTTGAACGGGATCCGCATCGTGTCCGCGGCGACCAGCGTCCCGTCGCCGCGGTTGACGGTCTGCGACTCGTCGTACACGGTCCGGTTGTCGGCGCCCTGACTGGCCGGCACATCGGCGCGGACCCGCTCCATCCCAGTCAGCGGGACATTGCTCAGCTCGGTCAGGGTCCCAGGGTCGAACAGCGTGGTGGCCGTACCCGACGACGGGGAAAGGTTGACCCGGTCCTGGCAGATCGCCGAGGTGTCCGTGCAGCCCAAAGGCGCGACCTTCAGTCGCGGCGCCACCACCCACTTGGACAACGGGGCCAAGACGAGCAGGAAGACCCCCAGCCCGATGGCGATGAACCCGCCGATCCTGCGCATCTTCACCCACTCGCTTGGCTGCCCTCCGCCGCTCCGCGGCGCACTCGTGACGTTAGCGTCTCGTGAGGCCAAATGTGCGGCGAACCGCCCGGCTGCCGAACGTCATGAAAGGCTGGCACGCGGTGACCAAGGAAAGGACCCCGTGTGAGTGGGCAGACATCTCGGGGGCTTTCACCTACGACTGCCGCAGAGCGAAACCATGTCCTTGATGGATACCGCGCTGTGGCAGCTGCCGGCGTCCTCGTAACCCATGTGGCGTTCCAGACGGGAGTGGTTGGCTCGGGCAGGCTGGGCGCACTCGCTGGCCGCCTCGACTTCGGAGTGGCTCTCTTCTTCGTCCTCTCCGGCTTCGTCCTGTACCGCCCGTACGCCCGTTCACAACTCAGGGCGTCCCATGCACCGTCGCTTCAGCGATACCTACGGCATCGCGCCTTGAGGATTCTGCCGGCCTACTGGGCAGTAGTGCTGGTGGTCTTCGCCACTGTCGACCGCGCTGGGCGCAGCCTTGCGGACCTGCTGTCACAACTGCTGCTTCTTCAGACTTTCGCTGCTGGCCAGCTTCATGAGGACTTAACGCAGATGTGGAGCCTGGCCGCCGAAGTGACTTTCTATCTCTTCCTGCCCGCGTACTGCGCAGTTGTCGGAGGTCTGGCTGCACGTCTGCCCACTTCCGTGGGTGCGAGGACCGGGCAGGGCGAAGTGCGACGCAGCATGATTGGCCAAGGGGCTGGCCTGGTTGTCCTTTTTGCCGTGTCACCGGTCTGGACGGCTGTGGTGCTACGAGGGGGCCACTTTGACCCGCGGGTCGCCATGCTTTGGCTGCCTGCGCACCTCGACTGGTTCGGTGCAGGGATGACTGTTGCGCTGCTGCGAGAGTACGAATCCGTCGCCGGACCTCACCACACGTGGTGGCGGACGCTGGCGTCAACCCCCGGCGCATGCTGGGCGGCCGGCGGAGCTCTCTTCGCTATCGCGAGCACGCCGCTCGCGGGCCCCTTGGGCCTTGAACCCACCACCGCGATGCATGCCGCGACCAAGGAGCTGATCTATCTGCTCATTGCTGCTTTGGTACTAGTGGCCGGGGTCTGGCCCCTTACCGGATCGGTCAGTGAGCGGATCTTCACCTTGGCGCCAGTACAAGCGCTCGGGCGATGGTCCTACGGGCTATTCCTGTGGCACCTGCTCGCGCTCGACCTTGTCATGCGACTCCTGGGACGTCCGCCCTTCACGGGTGGATTCTGGGCCGTGCTCCCGCTGACCGCCGTTCTCGGAACCGCCTTCGCCGCCGCCAGCTGGACCCTGGTCGAACGCCCCCTGCACCGTTTCCGGGAGCCTCGTCAGGAAGACCGACCCCAGCAGAGCACCTACGCCCACTAGACACAGCACTTGGCTTGGCGCTGCCAACGCTGGCGGGACGAAAGCCACCCATGCGTTACCCGCTACGAGGAGCCCCCCGGCGGTTATCCCGCCAGCCGCAAGCCAAGGAGCCCACGCTGGGCGACGTGCCGCCAGCCAGGCACCCAGGCCGCCTACCGCTGCGCCGGCGATACCCCCGAGCAGCACCAGTGCCGCTATTACCCCCCACAGTGCCGATCTACCTCGAGGGCGGAAGACTGTGGCCTGCTCGGTCGAAAGAGCCGGAACCCGACTGCGGCGCAGGGCCAGGACCAGAAGACCCAGCGCGGCTAGCCCGCCGGCGACAAGTCCCAACTGGAACGGCACCTCAGGTGTGAACCGCAAAATAACCACGCCGCCCTTGCCCGCCGGCACAAGGTAGCCTTGACGCCACCCCTCCAACCGCAATACGGGCAGCGGCGCACCGTCGAGCGTGGCGACCCAGCCGGCATTTGCGTTCTCCGGCAGTGACAGCACTGCCGCCGGTCCTGGCCCGACCTGCAACCGGCGTAACGAGTCCCCCCACACCAGCGTGTCCACAGCGCGCAGCGGTGCAGTGCTGGCCGGTGTGGGCCCGTTGGACAACACGACCGAGTCAACGCTCAGTGCGTCGGTGCTTTCTACGACCACTTGTAAGGACCCAGCGCGGACCGGAACCTTCGTCGCGCAGGCCGTGAACGCGAACGGCTGACCTGTCACTAGTTCCTTCTCGGTCGCGACCGCCTGCGTCGATATGAGCGCCCCTCCAACCTCAATCTCTGGGCCGCGCCCGCACGGCACCCCTACGACTCGATCCAGCAGAGATCGGACGGGCGTAACCCCTGGGACGGTTATCTCGCTGATTCCGACCGGCAACGCGACTTGATCGAAGGACGGCAGGACAGTGGTCCCGGGCGTGCGACCAAGGATTCGCAAAACCAGGTGATCGGTCAACACGGTAGGAAAGCCCACCATCCCGTCGGGACCCACGGTCGCGATCGAGCGGACCCCACCAGCCGTGATTTCGACAAGTGTCGGACGGGCCACATCAAGTGCGGGGTTCGTCCAGAGCCTGACCCTGCCCACTGCACGCAGGCTTAGCCATCTCAATGTCAGCGTCGGAGTAGCGTCCTTCGCACCGGACAGCCAAGTTGTGCTCGGGTCGGAGTCGACCGCGGCATCCCCACGGACTGCGGGGTCGTTTGTGAGGGTCGACGATGCGTCCACCGTGACAAACCGCCCCTGTCGGAGCAAACTATCCAGGCTCGCGCCGGGTCGCGCCACCAGTTGGCCGCTGACTGAGTAGACAGTCGGGGTCGGCAAGTCAACCTGGCGGCGCCAGATAGCACCGTCCTCCACTCCACGAGACAGTCCCGGTACGCAGAGCCATGCGGCAGACTGCAGGAGGCAGTTCGACCTGGCCCCCAGTGCGCGGGCAAGAACGACCACGGTCGGCGCCGCCGCAGCAACACCCGGGGGAATCGCACTGGGCAGGCGCAGGATTGAGGTGATGGAGACCCCATCGATCAAGACTTCGGCGATCCGGACACGCGGGTCTGGGCCGAGAACATCTGCAGCCGACACGGTGATGGTGACGGTCGTAGTGGTTCCGGTCGGGAGGCGGACGGAGACGCGACCACCCGAAGCGGGCACCGCGACCACAACCGAGCCCACGTCGGTGCTCACCCGTAGCGAACGGACCCGGGCCTGCAGAATTGGGTCAGCCCGGACATCGATCACCAGCTCATGCACCTGGCTCGGCTGCAACAGGCGTACCTGCAGGTATTGACCCACCGCCGATCCTGTGGCTCCCGATGTCCAGGCAGTAGCGGGATCGCCGTCAAATGCCGCAAACGGGCCTCCGGCGGGATCGAACAGGCCCGGTTCACCGCCCGCAGCCGCTGTAGACGAGGCTGACAGCTCCGCGGCACCCGTCAACACCTGGCTGGTCTGAAGCGTCGCTCCCTCGAAAGGCAGGACGTCAGTTGGAAGGCCTACGGTGGACTGGTCCACGCCCGCTGGAAGGGTCGGCCCAGCGTTGTCCCTGACGGCCCCGAAGGCGACTAGACGATGACGCAATGTGTCTGTCGCGATCGTCGGAAGCGCCGGGAATCCGTCTGCAGCCAGCGCAGCGGCGGCGGCGGTCGTGACGTCTCCGTCCAAGACGATCGGCCCTGCGGGGAGCTCGTCCGCTGCTGCCAGCTCGATGAGCGCCTCTGGACCCCCGGATACCGCGTTCAGTGTGCTCAGCGGCTGGACGGATACAGTCGCGGCGGGCACCTCCACCTCGTAAATCTGTACCGCAGGAAGACGGTCAGTGGCCGTCGCCAATCCGAACGGGGCCGCCTCCGCACCGGGAAGTTGGGCACCGACACTTGCCCGCACCCCGAACGAGGCCACCAGCACCAGCCCGGGCGACTGTGCCAACGCGGTCTGGATTCGTTCGGGGATGGGAGCGCCGGAGCTCAACAGGTCCAGGTCGTTGCGCACAACGAGGTAACGAACACCCGTACGCGCCAATGAGGCGGCCAGTCCCGGGCTGCCAGAGCCGGAATCGATCACACTCGTCCAGGCATCCATTAGCCTTGTGGTCCCGGCTGAACCCAATGGGACAGCATCGCGGACCGCCCATGCGACCCGACTGAGCGCCTCCAACGGTTCGTCGCGGGGTGCACCCCACAGGTAGGCGCCGCTGGGTGCCGCAGGCACGATGAGCGTCCGCCCGCCGGCTGCATGAGCGTCCAGCCACGTGCTTGCCTGCCTCCACGGCTGCGGTATCGAGACGTAGGTGCCGCGAGCAGGCAGCAACCCCGCCAGAAGTGGGGCGGCGGTTCCCAGGACCAGCAAGGGGATCGCTGCGTAAGCGACTCGACGACCGTGCACGAACGGTACCCGCCGCGGCATCACAGCGCCCAAATGCGCGAGCCCGAGAACCAGCGGAAGGCGCAGCACTGCATCGAACTTGTGGACGTTCCGGAAAGGGGCCAGCTCCTCGTCAAGCAGCCGGTGAACCGGGCCGGCCTGGGGGCCCGTCAACGGACCGAGATGCCCGCTGGTCAACAGGATCACTCCAAGGACGACCCCGACAGCCAGGAAGCGGCGCTCAGGACACTCGGAAAGGGCGATCCCAGCCAAACCGAGACCAGCCAGGAGGGCCGTCTCCCCCACGAGAGCCGGGCTGCTTACCAGTGCCCAGGCAGCAGGCCAGACGGGCTGCCCGTTCAGGACCAGGTACCCGAGCCAGTGTGACGTGCCTCGGATGACTTCGACCATCGACGTGTTCGCTGTGGTCTGGGCGGCGGTCTCGATGTAGCCCAGGAAAGCGTAGCTGTAGCGAGCGAGCAGTAGCAGCGGCGCCAACCACCAAAGCGCGGCGGCAGCCGCGGCAACTACCCACCTCCAGAGCAGTGCCCGACGGACGACAGCAGCACGGGTGAGCAGGAAGGCCAATGGCAGCGGCAGAACCATCAAAGTCGCCGCGCCGTTGATGCCACCCATGGCCAAGACTGCGACGCCAGAACGAGCTACGGCGGGCCAACAGCCCAACTCGCGCCGCTCGTAACGGACGAGCGGGATCAAGACCCAAGGAAGTAGCACGAAAGGCAGCGTCTCGGAGGAGATCGACCCGAGTTCGGACAGCATCCGCGGAGCGAGTGCATACGCCAGTCCCGCCACAACCCGACTGGCCGGCGAACCCAGATTTAGGAGGCGCGCCAGCCGAACAGTCCCAAGCAGCGCGGCGACGACCAGAACCGACCACCAGAGTCGCTGCACGACCCACGGATCCAATCGCGCCAGATGGCCGAGCAGGAAGAAGGGACCCATCGGGAACAGGTAGCCGTAGGCCTGATTCTGCGTCTGGCCAAAGTAGCCCAGCGGTTCCCACAGATTCAGGGCACGCCCAAGGAAGGCAGCCGGATCGACCACCAGGTCCAATTTCGTGTCCGCGACGACCCGCCCGGGCGCCTGCAAGAAACAAGCAGCGACCAGCGCAAGACACACAGCCGTCAGCCGCACGCGATATCGCGTAAGTCTCATCGCCGCCGCGCGACCACGAAGAGGTTCCAGGTCGCGACCTCGCGCAGGCCGGGGACCCGGACCAGGCCGCCGGCCCAAGCCGGAAGATAGCGAGGCCTGGCCTCCACCACGTCAAGATCCGGTCGGCGTACCACCCAGGCGAGCGCCTCCCGCACGGAAAGATCAAACAGCGACTCGCCGTACCGGTTCTTGGCTCGGTGGCCCCGGACGCGCTCGTAGCGCACCGCCGCACGTTCTCCGCCAAGGTAGTGCCATGGAGACGTCTCGTGTCCACCCCACGGGGAGAGCCAGTTCGTGAACGCCGTGACCACGTACCCACCTGGGCGCGTGACACGAATGAGCTCCTCCCATACCTCGAAAGGCTCGCTGACGTGTTCGAGCAGATTCGAACTGAACGCGACATCAACTGTTGCGCCACGTACGGGAAGCTGCTGGCCGAGTCCGAGAATGGCGTCACGTCCAGGCAGCGCCCGGTTCTTGAGTTCGGCGAGATCGGAGTCGACCGAGGCGTACCAAGCGCCTGCCGCCCTGAAGGCGTCCCCGAAGTAGCCACGACCGGCCCCCACGTCCAGGACACGGGCGCCGGGTAGCCGCTGATGCCGAGCCACCAGCGCCACCGAGTCTCTGGCGAGTAGTCCATAGAATCGCGCCGGGTCACTCTGTTCCACGCGGAACGCCTGGAACAGCTCGACCGATCTGCGGAGCCCGCCTTCGGTGCCCAGCTTGGGTTGCCATGTCCGCACCGAGCGGAGTGTACGGCGCTCGCGGCGAGTCCTGCCGGTCCACGCCCACGGGCGCGTCCAAGCACGTACCCTACTCACGTGCTCGCGGGTCGCGGGCGTAGGACGGGAGCCCGATGATCGACCGCTTTGGGCGGCGTGCCCCGAACGGAGCGGTCTCACCTCCGGCGCGCGTGCTGATTCTGAACTGGCGCGACACTGGGCACCCCGAGGGAGGCGGGTCCGAGGTTTATGTCGAGCATGTGGCAGCCGGCCTCGCGGAGCGAGGAACCAAGGTAACGCTCTTCTGTGCTCGTCCCCAAGGCACCGATCGAGCCGAGGTCCGCGATGGGTATCGGATCGTTCGCCGCGGCGGGCGCTTCACGGTCTACCTCTGGGCGGCGCTGTACACCGCAACGCGCCGCCTGGGTCGATTCGACCGCGTGCTAGAGGTTCAAAACGGCATGCCCTTCCTGGCTGCACTCTACGCATGGAAGCCCGTGACCGTGCTCGTGCACCACGTCCATCGTGAGCAGTGGTCAGTGGTAATGCCCCGGCGGCGCGCGCAGATCGGTTGGTGGCTGGAATCCCGGGTCGCTCCTTGGGTCAACAGGCGCAACAACTACGTCACCGTGTCCCAGAGCACCAAGAACGACCTGGTCGCGCTCGGCGTCCGGGAGGAAGCGATCCGGGTCGTGCACAACGGCTTCTCCCTGGCCCCTTCCGGGATGCCCTATCCACCTCGGTCCCCGTCACCCTCGGTAGTCGTGCTGGGGCGTCTCGTCCCACACAAGCAGGTCGAAATCGCGATGGACGCCGTCAGCGAATTGCTGCCCAGAGTTCCTGGGCTCACCTTGCACATCATCGGGCAGGGCTGGTGGCAGCGGCGACTGCGCAAACACGCCGAGCAGCTGGAACTAGGTTCGGCGGTGACGTTCCACGGCTTCGTCGACGAGCAGACCAAGCACGAACTGCTCGCACAGAGCTGGGTGCTGGCAATGCCGTCCCTCAAAGAAGGCTGGGGACTCGTGGTAATCGAGGCTGCTCAGCACCACACCCCTGCTGTGGCCTTCGACGGAGCAGGAGGATTGTCGGAGTCGATTGACAACGGTCGGACTGGGGTGCTCGTTGACACGCCGCGGGCCTTCACGGAAGCTATCAACGACCTTGTAACCACGCCCGAACTGCGTGACTACCTTGGGGCCGGTGCCGCTGCTGCGGCACAGCGATACACGTGGTCAGCCACGGTTGACGGGGTCGCTGCGGTCTTGGGGCTCGCGCCGCCCAAGCCGACCGAGGCCACCCCCGTGGTTCAGCGGCTTCCGTAAACTACCAGTGGGCTGGTAATCGGCCCAGAGCCCGAACCGTTCGACGCGGCGTTGATCACGCCGAAGGCTGCCAGACCTGCCAGTAGCAGGCCTACAAGTCCAGCCAGCGCGGCGCCAAACCAACCAGCCATCACGGCGCGGATCCTTTCCTTCGTTGACTGAACTGTAACAGCGTCCTGCCCTGCGGAAGGGAAATCGACACCGCGGAGAACGCCCAGAGCGCAGCGGCAGCCAAGTCCACCAGCACGATGATCGGCACCCCGTGGGGCGATCCTGAGGCGGCCGGATCAGGCACTTGATACACGCCCAGCGTCCTACCTAGATACATGGCTGGCAATCCCTGTAGCAGCGTTGGGGAGACTGGGCCGCCGGCAGTATCGAGATCGACGACAACCAATCCGATCCCGAGTCGCCGAAGGGTAGGTAGCAGCGGCCCCCCGCGGTCAATTGCTTCGGTGACCACCGGGACCCTGGGGTCCTCCCCAGCGACAACGAGGCCTTCCAGTTCTAGGTCATCGCGCACGACTACCGTCCGCCCGAGCAGTCGCGGCATCGGGTCAAGCACAGCGGTGCGGCGGTTCCATGACCATGACTGGTAGAGATGCCACGGGAGCACGAGCACATCCCCTGGTTGGGCGCTACCTGCCAGCAGAGTCTGCACCACAACGTAGTCGGCGGGATAGCTGACCGGCACGAGCCGCGCGGACGCCCCCCAGGCCAGGCCGGGGAGCAGGGCCACTGGCAGAAGCGCAACTAGAAACGCTATCCCGGACATAGATGCTTCGCGAAGTCGGACGCGGGACAGCCGTGCGACACCGAGGCCGAAGCACAAGCTAACAAGCAAGAGCCAGGGCGCCAGAAGTTTCTGGCCGTCGCGGAGTAGGCCGAAAGCGGGCGAATCCGATACAAGTCGACCCAGCAGGACGCTTCCGGAGGATGCCGTCGCGGCCACCGCAGTCGCAGCGGCCAAGACTGCCACCGCCGCCAGACCGGCGACCACGGGGCGGCCCCAGCGATCGACGGCGGGAACCAGACCGGCGATAGCGACGGCGATCATGGCGATTGCCCCGACGGCCACTGGCCAGGTGTTCCTTCCCGCCGGGACGGCAGCTGCATCCCAAATGCCGCCGAAGGTGAGCAGGCTTCCTACTGAGCCCAAGGGAGTATCGGCTCGAGCGGCAAAGGCGGCAACCCCCGCGGGATCTGCGGGGCCTCGCGTCAAAGCAAGGAGTCCGGGCACCCACCAAATGGCCGTGAAGAGCACTCCCACCCCGCAGGTGGTGGCGATGCCACGACGAACGTCCGACCAACTCCACGTAGCACCGGGCAGTGTGAGGACACCTGTTGCCACGACGATTGCGAGCAGGCCGCTCGTAGGTGTCGCCACGCAGGCGACCCCGAGCCACAGCAGGAGCCTGTGCTGTGAACGAGGCACGCGCTTCCGGACGTCCATGGCAGCCGCAAGGACCCAAGGCAGTGTCGCCACGCCGAGGAGCAGGGACCAATGCCCGAGCACCAATCGCTCGTATACGTACGCGTTCCAAGAGAAGGCCAGGGACCCTCCGAGTTGTCCGACCAGGCCGACTCCCTGGAGCAGTCTCCAGGTTCCCAACACGCCGAGCAGCGGGATCGCGAAGAGCAAGATCTTCTGCACCGCCTCCGCCGGGATGCCTCGTGACGCAACTGCAACTAGGAAGTCCATGGGGACCGCTCTAGGGACGGAGCCATCGAGACCCAGCGAACGAGCATTGATGGCGGGATTCGGTACGAACACCATGTCAAGCCGAAGGACAAAGCCTCTCCGAGCCGTAGGTGCCAGCATCGCGAGTGAGACCACTCCCGCCACCACCCAGCCAGCCCGTCGATGAGTTGGCAGCCGGCTAGGTTCCGAGGCGGTCCCCGACACGGCGACAGGTGCGATCATTAGGCAGCCCACGCTATCCGCGGTCGGTCCAGGCCGCAGGGAACTCGCCGTCGACCGCCGAGGAGGAGCCGTGACCACCGCGAGCGGCCCCAGGCGCAGTCTGGCTCGCGGAAGTCTGACGGTCGCCGTCGGCATGGGCCTCGCGCAGATGCTCTCTTACGCGTTCAACCTGCTCCTGTCTCGGTCGTTCACTCCTGCGGGATACGGCTCAATAGCCGCCCTGCTGGGTCTGGTGCTTGTCGGATCTGTTCCATCGATGGCGCTGCAGTCGGTGGCAGCTCGACAGGCAGCGCTGGAACCCGGTCGTGCCACCGACGAGGTCGCTTTGGGCTACGGAATCTGGGTTGGGGGTGGGGTAGCCCTCCTTGTTGCCGCGGCGGCGCCGGTGATCGCCTCGTTCCTGCGCCTGCCTAGCCCGACTCCGGTGTTTCTCGTTGCAGCCTCGCTGGCACCGTTCGCCCTAACTTCCGCTGCTCAGGGTCTGCTACAGGGTGAAGAGCGGTTCCGCAGGCTGGCGTTTGTCTTTGTCTTTGCATCCGCGCTGCGGTTCCTCTGCGGTGGAATTGGCGTAGCGAGCGGCTTCGGCGTGACTGGCGCCATCATTGGAACTGCCGTGGCAGCCCTGCTCGCCGCAGGTATCGCCGTGCGAGTAACGGTCCAAGCGGTTGACGCCAAGGTCCTCGTTCGCCCGCCACGTGGACATCTTGCGGACTTGGGGCACGTTGTCCTCGCCGTGGGTGGGCTCCTCGTGCTCGCAAACGTCGACGTGCTCCTTGCCAGGCACTACTTGACGGCAGCTAGCGCAGGTCTCTACGCAGTAGGGGCGCTCGTCGCAAGGGCAACCTTCTGGGCTCCCCAGTTCATCTCGGTCTCGGTATTCAGTCGACTTACCGACGCGGAGCACCGACGACGCCTGCTTCCGCGGGCTCTAGCTGTCGTTGCCGCGATTAGCGCAGTCGCCACTGTGGGGGCCTTGGTGCTGGCAAGACGGACCCTTACAACGATCTTCGGTGACCGTTACGCGGCCTTGGCACCGACTCTATGGTGGTTTGCCCTGATGGGATCTGTGCAGGCTATCGCCCAGCTGCTGATCGCCTCGGGAATCGCCTCCGCCGACCGCTGGACTCCGGCCGTTGTCTGGTCAGGTGTCGCCGGCGAGGTCGGACTTGTCGCCACAGTTGGTCACGGATCAATACTGGCGGTGGTGATCAGCGCGACTGCAAGCGCGGCGGTCGTTGTCGTCGCCCTGGGAGTGAGAGCGGGATTTGTGTTGCGCAGCACCTCTCCGGATGCGCTCACTTCTGAGACTCACCCTCTGCGTCGGTGAACGCCGCCCCCATAGCGACAGCCTGAAGCTGCTCGTCGTGATGGGTGGCCACGTACGCGCGGTTCGCCGCCCCCACCGCCCTGCTGCGCGATGGGTTGTCGAGGAAACTGAGCATCCCCTCGGCCAGCGCACCGACCTCGTCAGGCACTCTCAGGTTGGGTTCGCGCACTGCTTCATAGTTGGTACCGCAAATCGTCGTGACCACCGGGAGGCCACAGGCCATGGCCTCGATGTATGCAAGCCCGAACTGCTCGTTCCAAACCCGGTTCGCGCGAGGTGCCGTCACGAACACTGCGCCTCGCTGCAAGATCCGCACGACGCCGCTTCGATCGAGAGCGCCCAAGTAGGTGATCCGCGGGTCGCTCTGTGCTGCGGCACGAACCCGGGATTCGAGTCGGCCCCGGCCTGCCACCAGAAGTCGTGCCTGCGGTAAGCGCCTGACCACCAGTGTGAACGCCTCAAGGACACGGTCGATCCCCTTGTTTTCTGTGAGAGGCGAAGCGAAGACACAGATCGGCTCATCTACCGGCTGAGCTCCCGGAACGAACAGCCGAACATCCACTCCAGGAAGAACGACCGCGCATCGCTCGGATGGAACTCCCATTTCCAGAAGGTGGTCACGCGCCGACCGCACCAGACACAGAAAGAGATCGGCATGGCGTGCGCGCCGCCACGCCTGTCGGTATGGAGGTATCCGGTAGAGAGGGGTGCCGCTGAAGTTATGCCAGACCAGCACGGCCTGCCTTGCGCCTCGGTGGCGAGCCTCGGCGGACACCTGCCCGGTGACCAGCGAGAACGGCTCAAGTGAGGCCATCCAATCGTACGAACCCGGCGCGCGATCCAGGTCGCGAAGCCAGGCAAAGGCGCCCGCCTCGACGAACCGGGCGACCGGTTGGACATACCGACTAGAGACGAATGCGACATCCTCAGGAGGCGCGGGTGGCTCTCCCACGGCGGTCACACTTGTCGCAGGCATCATCGACAACCAGTGCAGTTCACGCCATGGCCGCTGGCCCCGGAGCATCGCCCACAGCAGGGAACGTGACCTATTCATCGCGGCTGACGCCGGGAGCGGAGGGCGCCGTAAGCGTAGGCCGCTCCTTCGACCGATCGAAGGCCGAGGACACCAAGGCCATGGATGGGCTCGCTGACCAACATCCGCCAATTCTTCGCCAAAGCCCGCACAGTTGCAGCACCTTGCGCCGTGACGGCACCCGGTTGGGCGGCTGCGTAGGCGGGAATGCTTGCTCCGTAGTAGACACGCTTGCGAATAACCCCGCGCAGGGTGACGTGCCCTTCGTCATGCTCGATGCTCGCCGTGGAGCGCGCCATGACAGCGCCAGCGGCGCGCAGTCTCATCCGAAGCTCAGCATCTTCCTGGCCCGCGACCTGCGCAACGAACCCGCCGTGCTGGGAGAAGAATGAGCGCCGCACCAGTCTCGGTGCCTCGATCATGGGCTCACCTTCGTAGCATCGGCGCTCCAGGATTCTGCAGGCGGCCCAGAATCCGATGCCGACGCTGTGCTCGGGGACGAACACAGCGTCGGCTCCGCGGTCAATCGCGACATCGACCGAGCTTGACAGCACCTGAGGGTCAAGCACCATGTCCGAGTCGATCCACAAGACGTACTCACCCGCAGCCAGCTCAATCCCCCGGTTACGTTGAGCGCTACGTTCGGGGCCCCACGACTCGACTGTGTCCGCATACTCGGAAGCGACCTGGAGCGTGCCATCATCGCTGTGATTGTCGACAACGATGAGCTCGAGTGGCCGGTAATCCTGAGCACGCACAGACTGAAGGCAGGCTCGAAGGAAGCTCGCCGAATTTCGGGTGGGTACGACGACCGACACTAGCGGCCGTTCGGATGACGTCATCCCTCCCCTCTTTCCAACGGTGTCTCACGTTCGGCCCCGAACCCGCCCCGCCAAGCGCGACCACCTGTCACGTCGGCCAAAACAGCGACTCCGACAAGCGCAAGCCCTGCACCGGTGAGGAAGTGGGGCAACAGGTTTCCCGATATGAGGTCGGGCGTCACCTGACCGAGCCGGGCGTGGTTTCCAGCGACGTACGCAACGGGCCCAAGGCTCACCAGGATTACACCTGCGACGCCTGCACGTGTCGCCCATCCAGAGACCCAGGGGGCAACAACCACTGCCGTGGCGGCCGTGATGAACAACACCACGGGTCCAGCAAAGATGAATACCGCGAAGGCAACAACGCTGAGCTCAACCGCGCGGCGTCGCCGAGACCGCTTTACGAGCGGCCCAACTTGGTCGCGTATCTCAGAATTCTCTGGGCGGCCACGGCGCCGAGAAGCAAGCAACCCCAACGCGCCCATGAGTGTCAGGCACGTGACCACCAAGCCAGTCACAAGGGTGCGCTGCGGTGCGTAGGTCACGGCGACCACACCTCCATCGCCAGCGGGTATCCGCCACCCGAGTGCGTATCCGTCGAGAAGCATTGGCGTCCCAAGATCGCTTCCATCAAGTGTGGCATGCCAGCGCAGGTCGAATGGCTGGCCGACCACAAGGATCGAATCGGCACGGCTCGGCCCAATCTGCAGATCAAACCGCGTGGCAGCGCTGGCGAGAACCGTCACTGGTGGTGATGGTGGTGGGGTTGCGGTTGGTGACGTGACGATATCGGACGGAGCCGCAAGCAGAACTCGGTCAATCAGCCAGTCAGGCCCGGTCGAAAGAGTGTGCTGACCGTAGCCGAGCTGGACGGGTGACGCGCAGTTGACGAACGGAACGACGGCACCGGACAAGAGCTGCACCGACGTGGCTGTGGTTCGCATCGGCACCGCCTTTCCATCGATCGTCACGATGTCGACGCAGCGACGACCCAACGGGAGGCCATCAGGTGTGATCAACGCTGGTCCGACTCCGGGGGTCACCGAAGCAAGCCCAGCGGCCAAACCCCCAGTCGACAGAAGCGTCACGCGAAGAGAGCGAGTCTGGCGCTCAGGGAAGGTCAACTTCGTGGATCCCGGTCCCAGTCGCCGCTCGACCGACGTCCCATCGGAAAAGGTCAGCCGAACGGACCTGGGTGCCGTCAATGTGACGCCGTCGACGTTGCCGACTGCCGGAGTCACCGTCACCGAGTCGACTGGGCGCGGAGTGAACGTAGCCATAACCCAAGGGTTAGTTCCGATTGCTACCCACGAGGTCGAAGGGTTCGCGTCAAAGGCCTGGGACCCTCGCAGAATTGGGTCGCCGAGCAACCGCCCAGATGACGTCACGATTGAGCCGGCGGTCCCGACAAGCCGGTCGACAAGCGGGTCGGCCAGTGAGCGCGACATGGCTGCGTCGGCTGTGGTGTCAAAGGCCCGGGGGTCTGGGAGGTCAAACATGCGCAGGAGACGCCCCTCCAGGTTGAGGCCGCGGTCACGCTGTAGCAGCACGTCGAGCGGTAGAGCCGCAAGCCTCGTTTGACCCGCGACAGTGGTTGCAAGGCGGTCAAGAGTTAGAGGAAGTCGCTCGTACGGAATAACGGCAGCACCCCCAACTTGGATCTCGGCGATCCCCACTGCGTTGTCGCCAGTTCCGGAGGTCGCGGTGATCGTTACCGTCACCGATCTAGTGGCGGTCGGTTCGAAAGTCACAACCCCTGCGCCATCAGCGCGAATGTCGACGCGGTGGTGTTCGCCAGCCACGGTGATGTCAACGCTCTTCAGAGCCACCGGAGCGGACGCTAGTGCAAGAATTCGTACCGAGCTGACAGTCTCCGGCTGTGAATAGTCCACAGTAATCGACTGTCCAACCGCGCGGCCAAAGTCTCCGACGGTCCACCCGCTTGAGACGTCTCCATCGAATGCCAGCCGAGGGCTCCCGAATGGAACCGGGCCAAAGATCGACCCGCTTGAAGTCGCTGAAACGCGATCAGCCCCCGACATTTGAAGTACGGTCTGGTCGGCGGCGCCGAACAGGGCGTCCGTGGCGCCCAACGCCGTGTCGGCAGAGAGCAGTGGACCATAGCCGTTGGCTAGACGCGAGGTGTTGACCACTCTGCGCTGGTTGGCGTCCGTGAGCACGATCGCCGATGCCGCCGACAGCGCGTCGCCCACGTCGCCCGACGTGAGGGAGCCGGCTAAGAAGAACGGTCGGGAGCCGTCCAGCATCCCGAGGTCGACCAAAGACGGGACGGCGGTATTGTCGCCGACAACCAGGAGCGCCCCCGACGCGGGGACTGATTGTACTAGTGGGTCCGGTGCCTGGACCCGGTACATCTGGACTGGAGCCATGGTGCTTTCGGTAGCGATGTCGGCTGAGGGGGGAACCGGTATGCGACCACTGGTATTGAGACCAGGCACCCCGTATGCGCCGTCAGGGACCAGCCCGGAGTCGAAACCCAGCTGACGTAGCAGGCTCGCGGGTCGCGCGCCGTCGGAAGTTTCCCAGATGATGTCACTGCGAAGCACGACCTCGTCGGCGGCCAGATAGCGTGCCATCGCCGAGACAGCTGTTGGCCGCTGAGTCCCACGCTCGAGTGGCTGGTCGAGGGCAGCAAGGAAGTTGACGGCCGGTGGAGTACTCGTTGACGCGGTTGTTGGCAGCACGAGCAGCCGTCCGGTCAAGCCGGCCAACGGATCGTCCGCTGAAGGTCGTCGCCAGCGGTAGGAAAAGAGCTTCTGCCCGGGAAGTACCAGCACGCGCGCGGACTGATCGCCTTGATCCAGCCGCGCTGCAGCCGCGTACCAGTAGGACGGGATTATGAACGACCGGTCGAATAGCCTGCCGTTTACCATGGGCAGGACGGACACCACAAAACCGACACAAGCCAGGGCGCCAATCAGCCACGACGCGACTCTTGTGCTTGTTCGCTCCCGATGCGAGGCGCCGGCAACCAGTCGGGTCACCGCCAGCGCGCCTAGCAGGGACAGACCGAGAAGAACCACGCCTCCCGCCTTCACCCCGGTGCGCAAGGCGATCACACCGGGAATGTGCACTTGCGCCCACAGCCATAGCCAGCCGTACCAGGACGACCCATTGAGCGGGAATGCGCCGGCGCTGACCACCACCCCTGTTAGCACCATCACGACTGGAACCAGCCGACGCCGCGTTCCGTGCAGCGCTCCGGCAAGCGCGAGCAGACAGAGGGTGAAGGTCGCCAGAACCACCGCCGGCTGGGAAATGTAGAGCACGAACTCGGGTTCGAAGGGCCCCGACCCATCCTGTCCATACAGCGGCCAGCCACCAAGACCGCGTAGGACTTCCGCGTAGGAGGACGTCGCGTAGATGATCGCCGGCGTCTCGGTCCCCGCAGCCACGGCCGAACCGGCACCCACGGCCGAGAGGCTGGGCAAGATCCAGTACGCCGAGACGGCAGCAATCGAGGCCAGGCACCCGAGCGCCCGCAGGGCCACCAGTCTCACGGGGACGCGTCGCAGCAGCAGTGCGTCTACTGCGAGCGCCGGAAGGCAGGCGC
>Ga0075017_100000794_pt1 | contig 18283 bp, 11 predicted proteins | sample AleBraG_ABR_2012_FD_71475 | JGI IMG/M metagenome (GOLD analysis project Ga0075017, IMG submission 71475) | Freshwater sediment microbial communities in response to fracking from Pennsylvania, USA - Alex Branch Run_MetaG_ABR_2012 | ecosystem: Environmental > Aquatic > Freshwater > Creek >... | reverse complement strand
GCGGGATCGTCTGTGGTGCACGCCGTTGGCGGCTTCTGCGCCATGGCACTGGCCATGATTCTGGGTCCGCGTCTCGGCAAGTATGGACCGGGCGGAAAGATTCGCGCGTTTCCAGCACACAACATCGTGTACGTTGTGTCCGGCACGTTCATTCTTCTTTTCGGATGGATGGGATTCAATCCGGGATCTACTCTCGGGGCGACCGACCTCCGCATCTCGGTGGTCGCGGTGAACACGAACCTGGCTGCTGTCGCCGGCTCGGCCGCTTCGCTTCTGCTCTGGTATCTCTTGTTCGGCAAGCCAGACGTAACTATGGCCTGCAACGGAATGTTGGCGGGCTTGGTTGCCATCACGGCTCCTTGCGCCTTCGTGTCTCCCACGTCGGCGGTGATCATCGGGCTACTGGCAGGCTGCCTGGTCTGCGGCGGCGTGCTTTTCAACGACCGGGTTCTCAGGGTCGACGATCCCTGTGGCGCGGTTTCCGTGCACGGCTACTGTGGCTGGTTGGGAGCGGTGAGCGTGGGTATTTTCGCGGATGGAGCTTACGGCGCGGGATGGAATGGTGTGGGCGCATCCAGCTACCTGGGCCACGCAGGTCAAGGCGTGACTGGTTTGCTCCACGGTGATACCCGCCAGTTCCTATGCCAGTTGATGGGAGCGACCCTATACGCAGCCTGGGCTTTCGGGGCCACCTTCGGTGTGTTTTGGGTGGTGAACAAAGTGAAAAGCATAAGGGTGACACCCGAGTCGGAACAGGAGGGTCTCGACGTCCCAGAGTTTGGCATGCCCGGCTACCCAGAAGACGCGGTGGTTACGGCTCCCTACTGACATCTGGGCTACACTTGTGTGCTCATCGCCCAACCCAGACCTCCGTGGGAGTGGCTGGGGTCGTATTGCATCGTCGCCAATGGAATTCATGTTCGCGGCGGGCGCAGTCGGGCGGGAGAAAGCGAATACCCCATGCGCACTCTAGACCAGATAGTCGCCCTTCCAGGCGGTGTCTTTGTTTTCTTGTCAGTTGCGGCCTTGTTGGAAGTATTGGGAGACTCTTTTCTACAGTCGGCACTTCACCGCTCGTCGGGACTCGCTCGGGTGGTGCCCTTTGTAGTCGGTGCAGGCGTGCTCACTCTTTACGGGACAGTGGTCAATGTGCCGCGCTGGGATTTCGGGAAGTTGCTCGGCGTGTACGTCGTCTTCTTCTTTATATGTGCGCAGCTGGTCGCGAAAGTGCGCTTCAACCAGCCGACGACCCGGCCAGCGCTTCTTGGCGGCCTCCTGATTGTGGCCGGCGGAATGATCATTTCATTCTGGAAAGGATAAGCCGCGCGCCCCGGTGCTAGCCGTCGCTTGAGTGCACCTCCCAGATGCGAAACCGCACTCCCCTCTCAGCCGAAAAAACATCCGCACGAAGCCCCGATTCGGATACCTCTTGCGCAATCCATTTGATCCTGAATACCCCCACTGTTCAAGCCGACGAGCACTCCACGCTAATTGTCGTTTCTGTGAAATTCTCAGCCTGAGAAAGCATCAAAGCGCGCTGCGCGAGAATCCTAAGCGCCAATAGGAAATGCTCATCTTGGCGACTCAAATTATGAGTTTCATCTTTACGGTTTCTTTACGCCGTCCAATGTATCGTCGCACGCAAGTGAGCGAGCAGCACGATCCTGCGACTCCATTCGGAAAGTCGTAACGGCGTGGTATCGCTCATGATCTTGCGGTTCCATTGTCTTTATGTGCTCTTTACGAACTTTTTACGCGATCTTTACGGCGTTCTTGATGTAATCGGTTGATCCGGAAACCAAATTTCGGCGGGCAATGCTTGTGACTCTCGGCCGACTTGAGAGCTACCGTCGGCGAAATGCGACGTGACTTCATAACAGCGAGGGAGCGATGAGGGATAACCATGACAACTAACTTATGCAACAGCTTCGCGGGGGCGGCCATGTCAGTCGCACTGGCTGTGGGCTCGCTTTTTGCCCTGGCACAGCGCTGCGATGCTCAGACTCAGCAGCAGCCACAGACGAAAGTGGCGGCTCTAAACGCGGTGCCGGATGGGCCAGTTCACGCAGCGGGCGCCACCAACAATCCGGCTCCTAGCGCGGCCGCAGCGGTTCCGGATCCTGAAATATCTCCGGCGGTGGCGAAGCAGTTGGCGGCGATGCAGGCGGAAATCGATGCGCTCAAGGCGGAACTGAATAGCCGCGCAGTAGGCGAGCCACCGCTGACGTCCGCTGCAAGTCCGACACCTGTCGCAGCGCCGGGGCCATCGGTCACCGCGGCCGTGTCGTCGAATGCAGTTGTCGATCCGCCACAAGAGGCGCACACAGGCGTGCCGGAAAAGTCAGCGCCGACGGAGCCGTTCGCTTACGCCGACTGGACCTGGCTGAACGGTAACCCACGCAACAAAGATGTAGTGTGGGATTCGAAATTCTTTACCCCGGAAATACGTATGGACACCCACTACGTTATGGATTTCAACCACCCGAGAGACGATTCCATGGGTGGTTCCACGGAGATTTTCCGGTCGAACGAAATCCAGGTCGAGCAAATTAGTTTCGGTGGCAACTTCCACTGGCAGAACGTCAACGCCAGAATCTTGACCATGAACGGAATGTTCGGTGTCACGACGCCTCGCAACGACGCCAGCGCAGGACGTGGTCAGTGGGATCTCCGTGGCGCATATAAGTATGTTTCGGAGGCCAATGCCGGCTATCACTTCAACGTAAACCACGGGCTCAACGTCGACGCGGGAATCTTCGTGTCCTATATCGGCCTTTTTAGCTACTACAACTTTGATAACTGGGCTTACCAACCGTCGTACGTCTCATCGAACACGCCTTGGTTCTTCAACGGCGTCCGCATTCAGTGGTTTCCCAGTGACAAATTAAAAATTGAGCCGTGGATCATCAACGGCTGGCAATCCTACGGTCGAATGGGCAGCAAGCCCGGTCTCGGCGGGCAGATCTTGTATCGTCCGAAGCCCTGGTTGTCGTTCGTCTTCAACAACTATGGCATGGGCGAAGATACGCTTGGCAATGGCGATGGTCGCTTCGGCCGCTCTCGCATCCATACCGACGACAGCGTCGAGGTCAAATACTACGATCGCCCTGAAAACTTCCTGGACAAGATGGCGTTTTCTTTCACCGGGGACTTGGGATGCGAATACGGCGGCAGTGGTTCGTTCGTCAGCGCACAAGGCCGAACCATCAACAACAACGTGAATTGCCACCACAACACGGCTACGAGCAGCAAGCAGACCTTCGCCGGTTGGATGCTCTACAACCGCTGGTGGTTTAAGAAGGATTTGTATGCGATCACCCTGGGTGGCGGTGCCATGGCCAATCCAGGGCGCTATCTGACCTTGCTTCCGCCGATCAACGGAGCCGACGCCGTCACTGGCTCGCCGTATTTCACGCAGAACCCCGGTGATCCTTACAAAGCTTGGGACGGTTCGCTCACCTTCGACTGGATGCCCAAACAGTACATTACTTTCCGTGCAGAGTACGGGTATCGGCACGCCAACGTACCCTACTGGACAGGCCGCGGAGGAATCACACCCGGAGACAATACCACTCCCAGCACGGTTCCCAATCCATCTGCCGGATCGGTGGTGGGCACCGCCACATTTGTGCCGGGCCCGTTCTTGTCAGCGACACCTGGTTTTACCTGCGTGGCAGGGAGTGCGGGTTTCTGTCCCGATTTGCGGAAAGACGAGCCCAGCATGAGGTACGCAATCATGGTGAAGTTCTAGCTGGCCACGACGGAGACGAGACAGCGAAATGCGCGACATGAACCGGAGCAGCGTTCGACAGTTGGATCCAACTGCGGCGTTGCTCCGCTTTCTCCTTGTTCTCTCTTTGCCAGCAGTGCTCGGTCTGGAAGGCTGTAGCTCACACGCAGATCCAGCGGCTGAGGCTCCTCCCCCCGCGAACGTTGTGCTCGCCGCGGAACCCAGCCTGTTTACCGTGGACCATCCCGAACAGTTTCCGCTCGCCGCAGCCACGGAGCGCCCCGCAACCTCAGAGCTTGTGGTCACGGGCGTGGTGGCTCCCGACATCGCGCGCAACGTCCCGGTGGTCTCGCTCGCTTCCGGACGCGTCGTGGCTGTTCACTCCCGGCTCGGTGACACGGTGGAGAAAGGCCAGTTGCTGCTGACGATTCGAAGCGATGACGTCGCCGGCGGATTTTCCGACTACCGCAAAGCCGTCGCCGATGAAATCTTGGCCCGGGCGCAATTCGAGCGCTCCAAGGATTTATTCGAGCACGGCGCGATTGCCCTCAACGATCTCCAGGTGGCGCAAGACACAGAAGACAAGGCCAAGGTTGACCTGGAAACCACCGCGGAGCATCTGCGACTTTTGGGCAACGATCCCGACAAGCCGGCTCACATGGTGGACATCTTCGCGCCAGTCTCAGGAGTGATTACCGATCAGGAAGTCACCAACGCAGCCGCCGTGCAGGCCTTCAACACCCCAAGCCCGTTTACGATCTCGGACCTGTCGTCCGTTTGGGTCGTCTGCGACGTGTACGAGAATGACATGGCCACCGTCAAGCTGGGCGATACCGCGGAGATCACTCTGAATGCTTATCCTGATCGCACCGTCAAGGGAAGGATCAGCAACATTGGCGCCATCCTTGATCCAAGTATTCGGACTGCCAAGGTTCGGATAGAAGTCCAGAATCCCGGGATCATGCGGCTGGGCATGTTCGCCAGAGCCACCTTCCACGGTCAAACTAGGGAGATGCACACCATCGTCCCGGCATCCTCCGTCCTGCACATGCATGATCGCGATTTTGTCTTCGTTCCCGCGCCAGACAAGAAGTTTCGCCGCCAGGAAGTTGTGAGCGGTGACCTCTTGCCGGACAACACAGATTTACAAGAGATCAAGTCGGGGCTGCGGCCGGGACAGCAAGTGGTTACCAACGCATTGGTGCTGGACCACGTGCTCGCTCAGTAGCCGCCGGTGCAGGAGTGCTACGACTCCCTGAGATGCCGCGGCTCATTCACGACACACGGTCACAGTCACGGCCGCCGGGTGGCGGATGAGCCGCCACACCCGTGAACAAGAAACAGGAAACAGGAAATGATTCGCGCTCTCGTCGACTTTGCGTTGAACAACAAGTTTGTCGTGTTGTCCATCGCCGTCTTGCTGGCAGGCTGGGGAGCCATTTCGTTTCACAACCTGCCCGTCGAGGCTTATCCCGATATCGCCGACAACTATGTGACGGTCATTACCCAATGGCCGGGGCGCTCCGCGGAAGAAGTGGAGCAACAGGTCACGATTCCAGTCGAGATTCAAATGGCTGGAATCCCGCACCTCACCTATCTTCGGTCCGAGTCTATTTTTGGGTTGTCGTTCGTGATCATGATCTTCGACGACAGCTCGGTAAACGACTGGAACCGGCAAAAGGTCCTCGAAAGGCTCACCCAAGTCAATCTTCCTCCCGGTCTCCAACCGCAAATCGGCACGGACTGGAGCACCACGGGTCAAATCTATTGGTACACCTTGCGAAGCACCGATCCCCGATATGACCTGATGGAATTGAGATCGATCGAGGACTGGACACTCCTCAAGCAGTTCAAGTCCGTTCCCAACGTGGTGGACGTTTCCGATTTCGGCGGTACGGTGCGCGAGTACCAGGTGCGCGTCGATCCCAACAAACTCGTTTCGTACGGATTGAGCATCGGTCAGGTAGAGCAGCAGCTCGCCAATAACAACATCAATGCCGGCGGTAGCTTCGTGGAAGTGGGCCTCCAGCAGATGAATGTTCGCACGCTGGGGCTGTTCGGCAACGTGCATGACATTGAACAGACAGTCCTAAAGACCCAGACCGGAACCGCTCTCCGGGTCAAAGACATTGCCGAGGTCGTCCAGGGTCCGAAGATCCGGCTGGGCCACATGGCCAGGGCCAACCACATGCAGGACGGGCGCATCATCGACGAGCCTGATGTCATTCAGGGCGCGGTGGTGATGCGCAAGGGCGCGGAAGAGCAACCCACGCTCGATGCAATTCACAAGAAGGTGGACGAGCTCAACAACGGCATCCTGCCTCCCGGCGTGAAGGTCATTCCCATGCTGGATCGCAGCGACCTCCTTCATTTCACCCTGCACACGGTGATGCACAACCTGGCCGAAGGCATGATTCTGGTCAGTGTCGTCCTTTTTCTGTTTCTTCTGAATGTCCGTGCCGCTTTCATCGTCGCGCTGACGATTCCGTTCTCCCTGCTCTTTGCCTCGATCTTTCTCGATTTGTCCCACATTCCAGCGAACCTCCTGTCACTCGGCGCGCTCGATTTTGGGATGGTGGTGGACGGTGCGGTAGTCATGATCGAAAACATCGTTCGACACATGAGCCGCCTGAACAACGGTTCCGGATCGATACCCAAGAAAACACCAGCGGAGGCGATTCGCGAGGCTGCGCATGAGGTACAGCGGCCGGTCTTTTACGCGATCGCCATCATCATCACCGCCTATATGCCGATCTTCACGCTTCAACGCGTGGAGGGCCGGCTGTTCAGGCCGATGGCTTGGACCGTGGCTCTCGCTTTGCTTGGCGCCATGACATTCTCCGTTCTTATCGCTCCCGTGCTTGCGGCAACATTTTTCCGCAAGGGCGTGCACGAACGGCGCAATCCGGTGATGGATTATCTGACGAAGCTTTACCGCCAGCGGTTGCGCTGGGCAGTTCACCATCGTTGGGTTGTCGCTGGTGTCGGCATCGCCGCCCTGGTGGGAACGATTTACTTGGGCTTCGGAGGTGTCATTGGCGCCGAGTTCCTCCCTCACTTGGATGAGGGTGCCATCTGGGCGCGCGGCACCCTGGCGAACAGTACGAGTCTTTCGGAAGGCGAGAAATTCACCACCAACGAGCGCTACGTTTTTGCGTCCTTTCCCGAGGTGAAAACTGTCGTATCGCAGGTGGGCCGCCCCGACGACGGGACCGACACAGGGGGATTCGGCAACACCGAGTATTTCGTTGACCTGAAGCCGAAGGAGCAGTGGAGACCGATTTTCGATCGAAATAAGGAAGAACTGGTCGCCGCCATGAACCGCGCCGCTGAAAAGTATCCGGGCGCGACCTGGAATTTCTCTCAGCCCATCGAAGACAACGTCGGCGAAACCATGACCGGCACCAAGGGGTCGCTTGCGCTCAAGATTTTCGGCGATGACCTGAAGCTTCTCGAGCAGAAAGGTGAAGAAGTCACTGCCGTCATGTCCGGCATCCCGGGCATGCATGACGTCAAGCTCTTGCGCGACTTCGGGCAGCCCAATCTCGACCTGACGATTGACCGCCGCCAGGCGGCTCGGTTCGGAACCAATATGGCTGACATACAAGACGCCATACAAACCGCGGTCGGCGGCAATGCGGTAAGTCAGGTATTGATCGGCGAGCAGCGCTATGACGTAGTGGTGCGGTACGAGGCGCCCTACCGGAATACCCAGCAGGCAATCGAGCGAGTTCGTCTGCTCTCACCCTCGGGTGAGCGCGTGTCCCTGGCGCAACTGACTTCCGTAGAAGTCAAAGACGGGGCGTACGACATCTACCGCGAAGGCAACAGCCGCTACGTGGCCGTGACCTTCAATGTGAGAGGCCGGGATCTGGGGACGACAGTCGAAGAGGCGATCAAACGGATCAGTGAAAAGGTGAAGTTGCCGCCGGGCTATCACATCGGCTGGTCGGGTGAGTACGAGAACGAAAAGCGGGCCGAAGCACGGCTTGCCGTCATCGTGCCCCTGACGATTCTCGTCATCTTCATCATTCTCTACACCATGTTTCGCTCGTTCAAATGGTCACTGCTCATTCTGTTGAACGTCGGTCTGGCCCGCGTCGGAGGCTTCCTGGCTTTGCTGCTTACCGGAACTTATCTGAGCGTGTCCTCGGGCGTAGGCATGTTGGCGCTCTTCGGCGTGTCGGTGCAAACCGGCGTCATCATGCTGGAATACATCAATCAGCTCCGCGCGCGGGGCTATTCGATCGTCGATGCCGCTGTCGAGGGCGCAGTCTTGAGGCTTCGTCCCATCATGATGACCATGCTGGTGGCAACTCTGGGATTACTGCCCGCGGCCTTGTCGCATGACATCGGCTCCGATTCGCAGAGGCCCTTCGCCATTGTGATCGTGGGTGGACTGATCTCCGATCTGCTCCTGAGCATCGTCCTGCTGCCTACCTTTTATGTCTGGATCGCGAAGGACGGCGATCAACTTCCCGAACCGGAGGCATGCTTTGAGAACTAGGCTTGCGTTGCTCCGGAACGTCTGCGTAGGCGCAGCAGTGTGCAGTGCGCTTGCGTGCGCACTGGTGGATCTGGCCTTTGGCCAAACGACCGGACCGATTCGCATCACGCTCGACGAAGCTATCCAAATGGCGCTGCAGCACAACCACACCATGCTCGCTGCGAGGACTACGATTCAACAAAGTGAGGCGGAAGAGACCACCGCGAATCTCCGGCCGAACCCCTCGCTCTTTGCCGACTGGGAGTATCTGCCGCTGGGCTCGCCGGCGCGTCAAAATCCTGGTTTATATGGAGGGCAGTCCACCAGCGATTATGTGCACAACAACACAGAAGGCGACATAGGCCTCAGTTACCTGATTGAACGTGGCAAGAAACGGCAACACCGTTTACAGGCGGCGAGAGATATTACTGCTCAAACGCGCTCGCTCGTCGCCGACAATGAGCGCGGTCTCACGTTCAACACGGCCTCGCTGTTCGTGAACGTGCAGCTCGCGGAATCGACGCTCGAACTCGCCGAGAAGGACTTGAAGAGCTTCCAGCAGACTGTCGATCTCGGCGAATTACGCTACAACAAGGGCGCGATCAGCGAGGACGACTACCTGAAGATCAAGCTGCAGCTGCTTCAGTTTGAAACCGACTATCAGCAAGCGGAACTTGCCAGGGTCCAGGCGCTTTCCGACCTGCGCCAACTGCTTGGCTACGAGTCCGTCTCCCCGGACTATGACGTGGTGGGTGCGTTCGACTACCAGCCGCTTCAGGGAAATCTGGATGACTTTCAAATGAAGGCCTTGCAGAACCGGCCCGATCTTCGCGCGGCACAGCAAGGTGTAACCGCGGCCAAGAGCCAGTACGACCTGCAAAGAGCGATCGGCAAACAGGACGTTACCGTGCAGGGGAACTATTCGCACGTGAACGGGATCAATGCGGCTACTGTCTACGGAAGCATCCCACTTCCGATCTTCAACCGTAATCAGGGAGAAATCGCACGGACTCGCTTCGCGATTACCCAGGCACAGGAACTTGAGAAAGCAACCAACGGTCAGACGCGGACCGACGTGCACGACGCCTACGAGGGGCTGCGCGAGAATGATCGCGTGGTGCAGCTCTTTCGCTCGGGATATCTCGACGTCGCACAAAAAGATCGGGACATCGCCGAGTACGCTTACAAGCGCGGCGCCGTCAGCCTCCTCGACTTCCTGGACGCCGAGCGAAGCTATCGCGCTACTCAGCTTGCCTATCGCCAAGCCCTGGCTTCATACTTGCTCGCCCTGGAGCAGCTTCGAGAAGCGGTCGGTGTCAGGGCACTGCCATAATTTCGTCGCTCTGATTTGGATGACGCGCGAGGAAAGTCGTATCGATTGCACTAAGGAGCCGGGTCTTTGAACAAGCAAGGGGTACGGAGCCGCATCGAGGAAGTTGGGATCATTCCCTCCATTCGTGTCTCCACGTCGGAAGACGCTCTTTTCGCTGCCGAGGCGGTTGCCCGCGGCGGAATCCCCATCATTGAAGTTACTTTAACCGTGCCCGAAGCCATCAAGGTGATCTCGCACGTGGTGAAGAATGCCCCAGAAGTTACCGTCGGCGCGGGGGGTGTCCTCGACGCAGACACTGCGCGTCGTTGTCTGGATGCCGGAGCCACCTTCCTGACAAGCGATGGTTTTGATCCCGACACCGTGAAGTTTGCCATACAGCAAGATGTCGTAGTGATCCCGGGAACCCTGACCCCGACCGACGTGATCGCAGCTTGGAAGCTGGGTCCCGACTTCGTCAAAATTGTTCCGTGCGGACACATTGGGGGCGACAGTTACATACGAGACCTGAAGGCCATGTTTCCCAAAGTGCCGATGATTGCAGCTGGAGGCGTGAACCAGCGGACCGCTTTCAACTTCATTCTGGCCGGCGCGGTTGCGCTCGGCATCGGCGGGGAACTGATTCCAAGAGAATCCATCCGGCGGCGACAGCCCGATCGAATTGCCGAGCTGGCACGTCGGTTCTTGAACTCCGTCAGCAGTGCTCGCAGGCAGTGAGCACAGTCAGCGAGCGATTTCACGGGCCTCACCGTGGGATCTTTACGACTTCTTTACGAACTTTTTATTCGGCGTTTACGGTCCTTGTTATCCAATGTGACTGGAGCTAGCTGCTCTGGCGAGGAGAACCGGTGGAAGACATTCTTTGGGTTGCGGTCACGATCGCATTCTTTGCTCTGTCGATTGGTTATGTCCATTTCTGCGATCGGGTGAAGTGAGCTCGGGATGAAGAGGACAAGAAAACAATGACTGCAGAATCGGTGGTCATGCTGGTCGTGAGCGCCCTGACCATGGTGTATCTGATCTACGCATTGCTGCGTCCGGAGAAGTTCTGAGATGACGGCCAATGGCTGGTTTCAAATCCTGTTTTTCCTGGTGCTCATCTTTGCTGTGACGAAGCCCCTCGGCATCTTCATGACGAAGGTGTTCAGCCGCGAACGTACGTTCCTTGACCCAGTGTTGCGTCCCATGGAACGGCTGCTCTACCGGGTTACGGGAGTCGACGAAAACCACGAGATGCGCTGGACCGAGTACGCCGTCTCCATGCTGCTGTTCAGCGCGGTTTCGATGCTGCTGTTGTATCTGATACAGCGCATCCAGGGCTTCCTGCCTTTCAATCCGCAGAAATTTGGTGCCGTCGCGCCCACGCACCTGGCATTCAACACCGCAGCCTCGTTCACATCCAACACCAACTGGCAGGAGTATTCGGGCGAGTCCACCATGAGTTATTTCACGCAGATGGCTGGGCTGGCGTACCACAACTTCGCGTCGGCGGCCACGGGAATCGTGCTGGGCACAGCGTTCATTCGTGGCATCGCCCGTCGCCAGATGGAAACCCTCGGGAACTTCTGGGTCGACTTCGTTCGCTGCTGTCTGTGGGTGCTTCTGCCGTTTTGTGTTGTGGGAGCCCTGTTTCTGGTCTCGCAGGGAGTCGTTCAGAACCTTCGGCCTTATGACAAAGCCTCCTTGGTCGAGCCTCAGCAGGTCCAGCGGGTCGGTTCGGACGGAAAGCCAGTCGTGGGCTCCGACGGCAAGCCGGTGATGGATACCGTGACCGAGCAAATCATCGCGCAGGGTCCTGTGGCCTCGCAGGAGATGATCAAGGAGTTTGGCACTAACGGCGGCGGATTCTTCAACGCGAATAGCGCACACCCGTTTGAGAATCCCACGCCACTTACCAATCTCTTCGAACTGTTTTGCATCTTTGCCATCGGTGCCGGACTCACCTACACGCTCGGCCGCATGACCGGATCGCAAGCTCACGGCTGGGCCGTATGGTCAGCCATGGCGATTCTGTTTATGGCAGGCGTATTGACCGCCTATTGGGCAGAAGCGCGCGGTAATCCGCTTCTTGCCGGCGCAGATCAACATGCCACCGCTCTCCAGTCCGGCGGCAACATGGAAGGCAAGGAAACTCGCTTCGGCATCGCGAACTCCGCGCTGTTTGCCACCGTGACCACCGACGCTAGTTGCGGTGCGATCAACGGCTGGCATGATTCGTTCACGCCTTTGGGGGGAATGGTCCCGCTCGTCAACATCATGCTGAGTGAAGTGATCTTCGGCGGCGTGGGCTCAGGGATGTACGGCATTCTCGTCTACGTCGTGTTGGCTGTGTTTATCGCCGGTCTCATGGTGGGTCGCACGCCCGAATATCTGGGCAAGAAGATCGAAGCCTACGACGTCAAGATGGCAATGCTGGTCGCATTGATCTTTCCCATGGTGATCCTGACCTTCGCCGGAATTTCGAGCGTCAAAGGGTTCGGAACGACGGCGATCGGTAATCCCGGCCCCCATGGCTTCACCGAAATCCTGTACGCCTTTGTCTCCGGCGCCGGAAACAACGGATCCGCCTTCGGCGGGTTGAGCGCAAATACTCTCTGGTACAACACCACCATCGGAATCACGATGCTGGCAGGCCGATTCCTGATGATTATTCCCATGCTGGGGATCGCGGGCAATTTGGCGCGCAAGAAGTATGTGCCGCCATCGCTCGGAACATTTCCCGTCACCACACCACTGTTCACGGTGTTGCTGATCGGCGTAATCATCATCCTGGGCGCGCTGACGTTTTTCCCGGCGCTGAGCCTCGGTCCCATCCTCGAGCACCTGCTCCTCGGTGCGGGCAAGACTTTCTAAGGTATCTATGGCTAAGAAAAAGCGAGTTATCTGGGAATGGAAGATCGTTCGGCGCGCAATCGTGGATGCGCTTCTCAAGCTCAACCCGCGCAAGATGATGGGCAATCCCGTCATGTTCGTAGTCGAGATCGGAAGCGTCATTACCAGCGTGCTGCTCTTCAAGGGCGGAACCGCGTTCAAGTTCAACTTGCAGATCACGCTCTGGCTCTGGTTCACGGTGCTGTTCGCGAATTTTGCCGAGGCCATGGCCGAGGGCAGGGGCAAGGCGCAAGCGGACACGCTGCGCAAGGCTCGCTCGGAAACGGTCGCCAATCGGCTTACCGGATGTGACGGCCAGGTAGAGAAGATCCCGAGTTCCAAGCTGCGTGCGGGTGATCTATGTTTCGTGTCGGCGGGTGAGTTTGTTCCATCCGATGGCGAGATCCTCGAAGGGGTCGCCTCGGTCGATGAGTCGGCTATTACAGGAGAATCGGCGCCCGTGATTCGCGAGGCCGGCGGTGACCGCTCTGCCGTGACCGGAGGTACGCGTGTCTTGTCCGACAAGATCAAGGTGAAAATCACCTCCAATCCCGGCGAGACATTCCTCGATCGCATGATCGCGCTGGTCGAAGGCGCAGAGCGGCAAAAAACTCCCAATGAAATTGCGCTTAACATCCTGCTTGCGGGACTGACGATCATCTTTCTTCTCGCAGTCGTCACGCTGCAACCGTTTGCAATTTACTCGGGCTCGCCGCAGACTGTTTTCGTTCTTGTCTCACTCCTGGTCTGCCTGATTCCCACAACCATCGGAGGGCTGCTTTCCGCCATCGGCATCGCCGGTATGGACCGACTGGTGCAGCACAACGTGCTCGCCATGTCAGGCCGGGCTGTAGAAGCGGCCGGCGACGTAAACACGCTCCTCCTCGATAAGACCGGAACGATCACTCTCGGAAACCGGCAAGCCGCACAGTTTATTCCCGCGCCCGGCGTAACCGACAAGGAATTAGCCGATGCCGCACAGCTTTCTTCGCTAGCTGACGAAACGCCGGAGGGTCGCTCCATCGTCATCCTTGCCAAGGAAAAGTACGGCCTGCGCGGACGTGAACTCTCCTCGCATGAGGCCCACTTCGTCCCGTTTACGGCTCAGACCCGGATGTCCGGCGTGGACCTGAATGGGTTCGAAATTCGCAAAGGTGCGGCGGACGCGGTTCAGAACTATCTGCTGCAACAAGGCCACGAGGTGCCGCCACAGGTTAAAGCCACTGTCGAACGCATCGCCCGGTCTGGAGGTACACCCTTGGTCGTGGCTGAGAAGACTCGCGGCGCGCTGGGCGTAATCGAACTGAAGGACGTGGTCAAGGGCGGTATCCGCGAACGCTTTGATCAACTCCGTGCCATGGGCATTAAGACCGTCATGATCACAGGGGATAACCCGCTCACCGCCGCAGCCATCGCGCGCGAAGCCGGAGTGGATGACTTCCTTGCCCAGGCTACTCCTAAAGAGAAGATGGACCTCATCAAGAGGGAACAGGGAGATGGCAAACTGGTGGCGATGACCGGCGATGGCACCAATGACGCGCCCGCGCTGGCTCAAGCCGATGTCGGAGTCGCCATGAACACCGGCACCCAAGCCGCCAAGGAAGCCGGAAACATGGTGGACCTCGACTCCAATCCCACCAAGCTCATTGAAATCGTTGAGATCGGCAAGCAACTGCTGATGACCCGCGGTTCGCTCACCACGTTCTCGATCGCCAACGATGTCGCGAAGTACTTCGCCATTATTCCCGCCATGTTCGCAGGCACATTTCCGGTCTTGAATGCGCTTAACATCATGCGCTTGCAAACTGCCCAATCGGCGGTCCTGTCCGCCGTCATTTTCAACGCGGTAATTATCATTGCCCTGATCCCGCTGGCATTGCGCGGCGTGAAATATCGCGCTATGGGAGCGGCGGCGCTTCTACGCCGCAATCTCTGGATCTACGGCGTGGGCGGAATCATTATTCCGTTCATCGGTATCAAGCTGATCGACATGCTGATAACCCGGGTCGGGCTTGCCTAAGGAGCTGTCATGAAGAAAAATCTCATCACCGCAGTGCTCATGACGATTGCAACCACCGTCCTGCTGGGTATCATTTACCCGCTGGTGGTGACCGGGATCGCGCAGGTCCTGTTTCCCAGGAAGGCGAATGGACAATTGATCGAGCCTAACGGGAAGCTCATCGGCTCGCGCATCATCGGGCAGGCGTTCACGTCACCCGGTTATTTCCACTCGCGGCCGTCGGCCGCCGGGAACGGGTACGACCCCATGAACTCCAACGGCTCGCAACTGGGGCCGACCAATCAAAAGCTTATTGATCGCGTGAAGAGTGACGTCGCTGCGGCTCAAGCTGAAAATCCGGGCACGCCCGTTCCGATCGACCTCGTTACCACTTCTGCTTCCGGACTTGATCCCGAGATCTCACCCGCAGCCGCAGCCTTCCAGGTGCCGCGCGTCGCCAAAGCACGTGGGGTCAAAGAAGATCAATTACGGCAACTCGTGGGCAAACACACTGAAAATCGTCAGCTGGGATTCCTTGGCGAACCGCGAGTGAATGTCCTGGAATTGAATCTCGAACTCGATCAACAGTTTCCGGCAGCGAAGGCCACAGGCGCTGAATAAGGGCGCACTCCGCCCGTTATGGCGATCCGTAGGTGTTACCACTGCGACCGAGAGCGGCTGACCCTAACCGCCATCCGGTGTGGACGAGACTTTCGCGTCCAGTGCCTCTCGGATCGTGCGCGCCAGATCCGAGGGCATGAACGGCTTCTGAAGAAACGAAGTTCCTGACTCTAGGACGCCATGCTGGGCGATCACCCCGCGGGTGTAGCCGGACATATAAAGGACCTTGATGGCGGGGCGGTGACTGCGAACCATCTCCACCAGTTCCCGTCCACTCATGCCCGGCATGACTACGTCTGTCACCAGCAGATCGATCGGCTCCGCAGCTTCCTGCGCCAGTTGCATAGCCTTCCGGCCATTGGCGGCGGTCAGGACTCTGTAACCCAGATCCCGCAGGGACTCGCAGGCCAGCTCTCGAAAGTCAGCCTCATCTTCCACCAGCAGCACAGTTTCTGAACCGCCCGATGGCGGACTCTTCACTGCGTTTCCATTGGCAGGCGAAATCTGAGCCTCCGCGCGGGGAAGGAACACGGTGAATTCGCTGCCTTCACCGGGCTGGCTATCTACCCATATGAAGCCTTCACTCTGCTTGACAATCCCGTAGACCGTCGACAGGCCCAGCCCCGTGCCCTTGCCTACGTCTTTGGTGGTGAAGAACGGCTCGAAGATGTGGGCCATGGTTTTGCCGTCCATGCCGCATCCGGTATCGCTGACGCGAAGCATCACGTATTTTCCGGGTCTCGCGCCAAGATGGTGTCGGCAGTAGTCCTCGTCGAACTCGATATTGCCGGTTTCGATCGCTAACCTTCCACCCTTCGGCATGGCGTCTCTGGCGTTCACTGCCAGATTCAGAATGATTTGCTCCACCTGAGCGGGGTCCGCCTTGGTTGCACCGAGATTCTGGTCGGGAAGGAAAACCAGTTCGACGTCCTCTCCAATGATTCGCCGCAGCAGCTCTCCAATGCTCTTCAGGACGCGGTTCAGATCGAGCATTTCGGCTTGCAGTACCTGTTTGCGACCAAACGCCAGGAGTTGCCGGGTGAGAGTAGCGCCGCGCATGGCCGCTTCCCTGATTTGGTCGACTCGTCTGTAATGGGGATCATCGGCCGAAATGCGCTGCAGAAGTAACTCCGTTTGTCCGATGATGACGCCCAACAAATTGTTGAAGTCGTGGGCAACCCCGCCGGCAAGCTGGCCGACCTCTTCCATCTTCTGAGACTGCCGCATCCGCGCTTCCAACATTCGTTGCTCAGTCACATCCCCGACAAAGCCGACCATGCGCGCAATCTTGCCGGTCGCATCGAGTATGAAATAACCGTCATCACGAACTGTGATGTACGTGCCATCTCTCCGGCAGACGCGATATTCCATGTGAAATGGTTTTTTGGCAGCGATGCAACGTCCCAGCTCGGCGACATATGGATCTCGGTCCTGGGGATGGACGATCGTCATCCACCACGCATGAGAATTTGCGTCCGCCACGGTATAGCCCAGGGTTTGCCCAAGGCTGCCTCCCAGAGTTACACGGTCGTGGGTAGGCTCCCAGTCGTAAATGATCTGCCCGCTGGCAAGCACCGCCGCCTCGTAGCGATTCTTCCAATCTAGTACTGCGGCTTCGGCCTCTTTGCGGGCACTGATGTCTGTGGCTACTCCCAGAACCTGGCGAACCTTCCCGTCGGCTGAGACCAGAGGAACCTTAAGCGTCTGAAACCACCGCCGCTGGCCCGTGCGAACGTCCGTCACCGTCTCCTCGGGGATCAGTAGTGGTTTGCCCGTTGCGATCACCTGCCGGTCGGCAACGCGGAAATTCTCGACTTCCTCGAGACTGGAGTTAAAATCCGAGTCCCTCATACCCACCAGACCTTCACTGGTGGTACCGTAAATGTCCGCCACGGCTTTGTTTGCCAGCGTGAAACGGCTGTCCCAATCCTTGGCGAACACCAATTGCGGGTTGGAGTCGATTACCAGGCGCAGAAAACCGCGCTGAGCCTTGAGCTCCTCCAAAATTTGAGCACTCTTGGAGGAAGAGACCACTTGTCGATACTGGGTGACACCAAGCCGGGCAAGGGCCACGATGAACGACGTCGTGACAGCAAAGCGCGCGATTCGGAGGTCCGGGGCCTTGAGTTGAGTCGTTACCAGCAGAACCGCCAGCGGAAACAGAATGGGTAGGACTGGCGAGGGCACTATCCAACGGCTTGACCCCGTCGTAGGCAGTTCCGACTCCGCCGTCGATTCCCATGTGGCCGGGACCAAAACTGCGAGAAAAATGGGAATTGAGTATCCTAGTTCGAACCACGTTCCGGTGCGCAGAGCCCACCTAGCCATGCCGTAGAGGAAGAGTGAGTCTCCGATCCCATAGAGAAGCAGAACGAGCCCCATACGCCCGTAAAGGCTGCGAACCAAGCGGGACCGCGTGAATGCAGCTCGAGCTGCAAAACACAAGACCAGAGCCGCTGCGCGGGTGGCCAGGACCCGGAACAGCGTGTACTCCACCTGCGTACCGGCGGCCTGCCAGCGAAGTGGAACCTGCACAGAGCGGTAAAAGAGCAGACAAGCAAGCACGGCGAGAATGCCGACTTGAATGAAATCCAGAATCGTCTGCCAGTCAAACTCATTGGGTTCGACTGAGCGGTTCAGAAAGACGGTCAGCAGAATCGGTATCGCAAAGACGAACGCAATGAAGTCGCTCGGCCACACACTTCCCAACGGAGCGCCTAGGACATTGTCATAGTAAATAAAGAAGATTTGGGACAGCGCCCATAGGGCCCAGGCGGAGCTGAATAGCAGCCAGAAAGGCCGGGCAATGCCGCCACACCGCCACCCAGCTCGTGCCGAAGCAATACACGCCAAAATGCTGAGTGCCAGTTCGCTCAGGTTGATAAGCAGCGGCCCGGGAGATTGGGTGCCAAAAACAGCAACGGCAACCACATGCAGAGAAAAAAACGCCGCAGCCAGCAGCACGAGTTTGCGGTCGTGCCTGATCAAATATATTGACATCACTCAAATAGGGAGGGTACGAACATCCTACCATTTTGAGTGCGCTGAATGTCGCTGAAAGATACTAAGTCTCCAGAGGGGACGCTTATTCACACATGGGAAACCGATACGCGGGTTCGACCAAACTTCCTTCTTGGCACGTGAGTGCTTAAGAACTGAACAATCCGCTGGATTTTTCTAATCACGGTCTAATCGATGCGCGTCGTCCGGTGCGGATCCCAGAATCTATGCGCGAGACCGGCAACC
>Ga0075017_100000793_pt1 | contig 18326 bp, 22 predicted proteins | sample AleBraG_ABR_2012_FD_71475 | JGI IMG/M metagenome (GOLD analysis project Ga0075017, IMG submission 71475) | Freshwater sediment microbial communities in response to fracking from Pennsylvania, USA - Alex Branch Run_MetaG_ABR_2012 | ecosystem: Environmental > Aquatic > Freshwater > Creek >... | reverse complement strand
CATCTAGACAGCCTAAACATCTTAAACCTGCAACGATTATACGGTCAATCCGTGTTCTTAGTCATATGTGGAAAGAGGCAGAGCTAAAATGGAGAGGGTTCGAAGAATTACCTAATCCTTGGATTGGTGTCAAACCATCTCAACCTATTAAAGAACGTAAACGTAGATTAAGACCTGGTGAATTAGACAAGCTTATAGAAGCATGTAAAGGCTGTAAAGATAATTATTATCGTTTATATGCTCCATTTGCTATTTACTTAGCGATTGAAACAGGTATGCGTCTTCAAGAAATATTCAATCTGCGTTGGGAAGATATCAACTTGGAGCAAAGACGTATTCATATAAGACACACGAAGACAGATTACAAACGTAAAACAGATGGACGTTGGATCGTATTAACTGTCTTAGCTACAACTCATTTAATGAAGCTTGGCAGTATTACTAAATTTCCAAAAGACGGAAACATATTCCCTATGTCTACCGATAAATTCAAAGAGGCATGGGCAAGCATAATCCAAAGGGCAGGTATTCCGCTTCAATACAGAGACTATAGAATACCTAATTCTGAGACTATTGTCGAAAAAGATGGAGAGGGACTAACGTTTCATGACCTACGTCGAGAGGCGGGAAGTAAATTTAAGCGTTGTCTCACAGTAGATGAAATAGGAGCAATGTTAGGTCATGGCGATAAGACTGTGACTGAGATATATCTACACTATGATGATGATGATTTAACAGTAATACAGGATAAGTTAGACAGATATGCGCTCGGAGGTTTTACATTTAAGGAAGCCTTAGATAAAGGCATGGTCTCAATAACTCCTGATTATCAAAAGATGTTTATACAGACGTGGGAGGAAAGACAACACAAACCTGGAATGACAATAGACCAGATAAATGAAATATCACGATATAAAACGCTTGAGGACGGAAAACCCCGTAAGATGTTAACAGAGGACCACCTTAACACAGATAAACTGAAGAAACAAAGTGGTAAGTAACCATGTGGACATTAATTATCTTTTCGCTAGGTGTCGGCAGCAATCAACTTACCACTTGGCAGTGGCAGTTAGGGAAAGTCACAGGGTTTAGTAGTAACTATGCATGTGTGAGGAAAGCGGAGGAGGTAGTTAGGAACATACCTGGAATATATGTTCACTGTATCCAGGTGAAGACGAGCGACTATCTACAAACAATGGAGTCAGAACCAGAGAAAGGAATGTAGCTATGTCTGATAATACTTCTCTAATGCCTTACTTGGTAACTTTTATTGGAGGTCTGGTTAGCGGCTTGATCGGTCCTCTTGTTTTAGCATGGCGCAAAGATAAGTCTGAAGAAAAGAATAAACGACGGGAAAAGTACGAGCAGTTTGTAACTACACTGTACGAAAATGATCATTGGATAAAAACAATATCTCGAATTAAGATCGAGAAAAGTGGTGAAACAGAACTACCTCCGCCACATGCTAAACTAGAGGCACTTTTACATGTATATTTTCCTGATCTTGATGAAACCATAAGCCATCTGATTAGAGCTGTGGACCGTTATCTAGCTATGATTCATATAAAGGAAGTACAAATGCGATCTACAACGAGGCCATTATCGGCTCAAGATCAAGAAGACCTTAATAACTCTGAGCGGGAATATTCTCGTTCTCTTGTCGAATGCTTAGACATCCTACGCCAGTATGCCAAGAAAGAGTTTCCAATTAATAAGACGAACGAGTCATCAAAAGGAACAAACAGGATTTCTAACTATTAACTATCTAAAAGAAAGTTTCTTTTGTTCATGTTCTTAGAAAACAACAGACTAAGCATGCTTTTCTGTATCTATAAATTTTTTACGAGATTAATTTAAGCTACAGTTCATTGCGCCGACCGACCGGGGGCCGACCCCCTTATGCCGGCATGCCACCGGGGGTGGTTTAAGAATAGTATAACGTCTAATCTCTAATGAGATTAAACATAGAAACTAATCTAATTAATAACAGTAATCTAAAGATAGCAATATATGAGAAGGGAATAGCAACAGTGGTGCTGTTAAACTATTATAATACTAATTGCATACCAGAACTATAACCTATATAAATGTTTATTAACCTAAGTAGGTCTCTGGAGCAATGCATTAACGAATCGCTCTGGGTCGTAGACATGCATTCATGGGAGAGTCAATCCGTCGCACTTTTGAGACAAATACAAGTAGATTGCCTATTGGTTTATTCAATTAGATTAGCTATCTTAGTCATGCTCAATCATGAGTCATAGGAGTTGGTCAGATGGCAAAGCCTAATGGAGCTACGAAAGATATCTCTCAAATGACCGATGCGGAGATTGCAGCTTATATGCAAATGCGGAAAGCAGAGCAGGCTAAGCTTGTTCGTGAGAACGGGGTTAAGGCAAAAGCAGAGCTAGAAGCCTATTGCCTTGAAAAATACAAGATGTCTCTTGCTGCGATCTTCACGTCATCGGCCAATGGTGGCGCCGGCCCCAAGAGCTATAAGAACCCGGAGAATGGTTCGATCTACACGTACAGCGGACGTGGCAAGGTTCCGGGATGGCTGAAAGGACCGGACAACAAACCGAACCCGGCTTACTTACATCAAACCAACTAGCTCTCCGATCTACATCTACAACTAAATAGACCCGGTCAATCGCCGGGTCTTTTCTTTTGTCTGAATGCCGGGGCCAGAGGTCGCCAGAGCGTCACCCATGCGTCCGATCAATCGGGAGGTAGCTAGCTAGGGTCGATAAGAACGACGCTCTGTGAGCCTCCTAGAGGATAGGTAAACAATGCTGACATGAGTCAACCGGACGCATCGTATTCCGACCGACATTCGTCCATAACTTTTGAATAACGGACAATTTGGGAATGCCTGTCAAACCGGGGTTTCTGTTGTCCACATCTTATGTCCATAATTGGAGGTTAAATCCAATGACCGTCTATGGATATGCCCGTGTGAGCACGGACGGACAGACACTCGATAACCAGCTTGCCCAGCTACGTGCGGCCGGTGCAGAGAAGGTTTTCAGTGAGAAGGTGTCCGGTGCCAAGACGGACCGTGCCATGCTCCAGAAAGCTCTAAACGCGCTTGGCGAAGGTGACGTTCTCCTAGTCACCAAGCTAGATCGATTAGCTAGGAGCACAAGAGACTTGCTCAATACTCTTGCTTTAATCAGCGAAGCAGGCGCAGGGTTTAAGGTTCTAGATAACCCTGCAATGGACACAACTAATATACACGGTAAGTTACTTGTCAGTGTTCTAGGTGCAATAGCAGAGTTTGAACGTAGCTTGATTGTAGCTAGAACCGGGGAAGGCAGAGCTAGAGCTATGGCTAATGGGGTTAAGTTTGGTCCTAAGTACAAGCTTACTCCACATCAAAAGCAAGAGGCTATTAAACGTAGGGAAACCGGAGAGACGCTGACCGATATAGCTAGATCATACAACGTTAGTCACCAAACTATTATGAGACTATAATCTATTGCCTAGCTGGAAACGGCTGTGAAACGCTTCACTGCGTTTCGCGTTAGGCGTTTGTCTATTGTAATGGTGCAATAGGCGGGACCGACCTACGGATGAAACCCGCAAGCCGGTCCCTAACCATCAAACCCTAAGCGGAGGGTTCAATGGCTAAGAGGATGTTTAGCAGGAACGATATCGATTCGCTAGCGCAGAGGCTGGAAGATCGGTCTTGGTCCCGGATGTTTAACGACATGCCAGAGCTACAAAGGGATATGCGTAGCGCATCCAAGCTACTGCGGTTCATGATTGAAAAGGGAATGCCTATTACTCCTATTGAGATTGACAATGGGGGTAACTAGCAATGGTTATCAACCGAAGTAAACAAGAGGATAGCCGCAATGCCTTGTGGGTTATCTTATCCCATAAAACAAAAACAGGGGAGATTGAGATAGAAAGGAGGCTAGCTCCTTCTCCGGAAGATGCACCAAGGATAGCAGTCTTGTTGTTATGCTCTAGAAACAAGCTAGAGCATGGCGACATTCTCCGCGTTCTGTGGTCTGCACCTTGGAACAAGAAATAGAAACAACTAATACATACATAACTAAAGCCCGGTATTTATTGCCGGGCTTCTTTATTGGGAGCAGCGAAGCCGCGAACCTATCACTCAATTGCGCCACTGGCAACCGTTAGTAGCTATAGTAGAACTTGCTTCGATCGGTTTGAGGTTCTATAAGAAGAACATAGATAATAAGAAAGATAAAATATAAAAAATAAACAATATATAGCTTAGCGCCGCTGTCGTATTGAGTACGTAAGAGGCGTAATATTGCCAGATATTGATAGCTTTATATAAGAAAATAGATAAATATATACCTTAGTAGAGCCGCTAAAGCGTACGTTGTACGCCTTTCGGCGGTATACTAACGTATGCTTACCCGCTAGAATGGCGTATTATATCCATGCTTACCCGCCAGATCAGTAAGAATAAGATATGCTTACCCGCCAGAAACCGGTAAGCATGAGCTGTGTTTTAGCTGAAAACCGGTAAGCATGAGCTATTATTGCTCATAAATCAGGTAAGCATAAGCTATAGCCTCAAACTCCCGCAGTAACGCCTCTAGGAGATACGGCGGAATAGCGAGGTTTGCGAGGGTCTTACATACAATAGAAGCCCTAACGCTACGTAAATTACGTCAGAGCTTCTATTATGTCCTAGTTAGAAAAGATTAGAACGAACTAATTTTAATTATGTTTATTGTCCGCCAGTAATCGTCCCTGTTACATTTAGAAGATGTCGGAGGTGGAGGGATATTCAGTTAGTTGTTTACTATTAGAACAATAGACGAATTTTAGTTATTTATTGTTCTTAAGTCAAGGTTTTCTTACATCGGTGCAGGAAGTGTAGGTTTAGTATCTAAGTGTAGTAGGACGCCTATATGAGAGATAGGATAGCAAACCTACACCATCTGCACCAATCTTCATTCTTCCCCTTCTCCCACATGCGGAGCGCGGAACCGATAGGCAGTAAATGCCCATCCTTTTTTTGTTCTTTTACTATAAACTCCCCTTTCTTCCATGTTGTCTCTAAAATGATATTGGCCTACGGGAGTTTCGTTAGCTCCAAGACACCATTGTACGTAGTCCTCATAAATAGTCTGGACAAGTATTGTCGAAACACCGTCTCTTATTAGATTCTCCCTAATGTATATCGAGAGCTTGTCGTTAGTGTCCCGATATTTCTGGATTGCTTCGTTAACAACCTCTGGCGTTTCTGGTAGTCCATTCTCAAGATATTCGTACGCACCGTTTACAAGCCATGTGAATATACCGTCACATTCTTGTCTTAATGTATCTTTTAGTTGTTTGTCTTGTTCTTCCCCTAAGAAATTCTTAGTGAACGGGACAGGTTTAACCCGCTCCCACATAGCAATAGTAGCATCTTTGATTGCAGGAAAATGATTGCAGGCAAGCCATATTGTATGTGTCGGTTCAAACTCAAAGTTATCTCCGTATAGCTTCGCACCTACAAGCTTGTCACCTCCGGTTAATGTTTTAATCAATGCCTCATTAAACCTAGTGCTATCCGAGGTTTCAGAGGCTATGATAAATCTCTTGCCTTTGAGGTTGCCTTTAGCTTCCTTGACGCGGACATTAGAGATATTCTTCTCTAAGAATGTATCAAACTCGGCAGTCAGAGCGTAGTCACCAAGAACGTATCCAATTGTTTCAAGTAAAGTACCTTTACCGTTCCTTCCATTGCCATGACATAAAAAGAAACAGTGCTCTTTAGTGAGACCCATTATCGAGTAACCGAGAGCAACATGGATGTAATTAAGAAGCTCCACATTACTATCGAATATCTGGAACAGGAAATCAATCCATCGGGGACATTGCGCATCTTCTTTATAATTTGCATTCGTTCTTTTAAGATGTAGGTCATCTGTCGAATGGTCTTTAAGTTTCTTAGTTCTTAAATCTAGAACACCGTTCTTACAGTTAATTGCATAGTCATCAGCGTCGAATGCATTGATAGAAACATTCATGAAATCTTTAGCGATATCCGCCATGTTGCGTTGATAGGTTCTACTTTCAGACCCAGCGGCCCAATAGCTTAATTTCTTCCTGTCTTCTTTGTCCTTACAAGCGGCAGCCTCTTTGTAAATGTTTCTCACAACAGGTCTAGTGAGGCGAAACAAATCGGCAAATTGCCATCCGGTTTTATCCTTAAAGATAATCCATTTCTTTTGTTCAGAAATGTATTTTACAGTATCCTTATGCCAACGTTGAAACCTTTCAGCATTAGCATTATCCGTACATAGTAAACCTATGTCGTTTATAAATTCGTTCATATATTCCTTTTCTCTGCCAACGATTGGGCTACAGATGGCAGGATATAATTATAGTTATTCAAGATAGCATAATATTTTTATTAATGCAAATGTGTTTATTCTTTAATCAGAATGGTGCATCTTCAATTCGAGGTCCAGGTGGAACATCGGGCATAGGTGCTCTTGATAGTTTACTCTCATGACCTAGCTTGTAACCTTCCTGAAAGCCTAACGAGTATCCATCGTTATATTGCTTCTTGTAATCACATCGCAGGAATTTTCTTGTTGTCATTTAATCCTTTCAAATAAAAAGGCGCTGATTAGCCTGCGACAACTAACCAACCCCTTTGCAACAGCATGTTGCTGTTAATGGAATTATATGGTAGCAGCAGGTTATGGTACTGTATCGGCCGAATCCTGCTTTGGACGCAGGGTCTCGGTCAGGGGGCAAGATATGGTAGACCCAGACAAAATGTCACTGTTAGACCAAATGTGGGCACTCTTCATGAATGCTCCAGTTTTGTTCATCCTGACTTTTCTTTCGCCCATAGGTGGTCTGATTTGGTTGGCATGGTTGGCGCGGGGGTCTTACGAAAAGAAACATAGAGATACCGTTGACGCGCAGTTGGCTCTTGCAAGAGACCAAGTGAAAGATGCGAAAGAGAGAATGGAGACCGCAAAAATAGATAACCATGAGCTGAAAGAAAAACTTGCTCAGTTTATTTCAATAGACCCGCAAGTACTTACCATTCGAGACCTGGCTAATGGGACTGCTTCCGCGATTGATGAAGCTTTGATAGCCAATAATGAATTACGATCAACTTTGAACCAGGACTTTTATTTTCACATTGATCCCGAAGGGTTCAAGTCGTGGTGGGATCACATATCCTCTGCACTTAGAAAACAAATGACTTGGCAAGATCGCATTTCAGGGTGTTTTGGTGATAAAGGCGGCTGGTTTGCTGTCCATCCCTTAGATAAGAAACGGGCGGAACAACTAATCAAGGAGGCTAAAGCCGATGGCGCATCATGGGAAGATTTCGAAAAAGAGATAGAGAAATATCTAAACGAGCATGTGACAGCGAAAGATGGAGTAAGAGAGGTTCTTCTAACACACGCAAGGAAGACACTGCGTAAAATGTGGGGGTCACGTTAACGTATATATCTTCCATATGACATCTCCGTGCAGGGAATTAGGAAGTACCTTCGTATCAGTCCTAATCGGGCTAATAGGTCGAGATCGTTTCTTTTTCGTCTCAATCCGATTCACCGGAACACCAATAGATAATTCCTCAATTAGCTTCCGAGCTTCCTGCTTACTCAATGCTGGTAAGAAACCTTTCGTTCTCAATCTCCATAGCTTGTATGATCGAAACTTAGTAGTCTGCCAATTCATACTCCGTGCGTCCAGGACGGTCCAGGATGCGTCCGATCTGCGACCCTCACTACCCTACGTCTCTGCTCTGAAACACGCACCAGCGACCTTCCTAGACGTCAAAAACACGTGCTCTGCCTACCGATCACGGTAGAGAGGTTGTCTAGAGGCTTTGGTGTAAGCAGTAACCGGACTATTGACCTTACGTCTAAGTTTCCTGTTGCTTGTCTTTCTTCTCATAGTTAGTTAGTCCGTGCAAAGCTATAGTCCCTGCTCACATTAGAACCTACTGGTTTAGCTCTCTCAGGTTTCTTGATTGGAGATTTCTTTAAGCCTGCTTTAGAGACGTGAGCGACTTGCTTACCTTTCGGTTTTACTTTACTCATTGTCTTAGGCAATTGCTTTTCCTTTCTTACTTTTCGTCCATTGCCTATCGTGAGCATTGATCTTTTCAAAATAATCGATATCACCATGATGGACGATATGTCCTTTCAGGTCAGGATGGTTCTTATTGTATTCCTTGATAGCTTTGCTATGTCTCTCTTGTGCAGCATTTGCTGCATTACTAACTAAAGCTTCTCGATAGCTTTGCTTTTCTGCTTTGCTCATACTCTTATTTCGCAGATAATGGGAGTGTGTCAGATATAGAAAGCCATCGGATGTTCCTATAACCATTTATTTGTTCTCAATAGGCTCTTAAGAGCCTGTTTGAAAATGAATGAATCCTACCGGACCTAATTGCTTAGGTTTCAGAGGACAGAACCAATTCCGTATCAGTCTTATAAACATATTAATAAACCGTATTAGGTTCTGGATTAGGTATATTCGGTTCAGATGCCGGTCCTACATTAGGAGTAGATGCCGGTCCAATTGGGCCACGCTTTAACGGTCCAATAGACTGACCATAGTCACTATCGCTAAAAGAACTAGCCGCTCTCTGCATAGGAGTAAGCGTATGTTTATGTGGTTTGATAGATACTTTAGATTTCATAATTAACCTGCCCTATATCCATGATCGAATGTTATATGCCCAAGATTACCTAGAGAACCCTGCTTAGAGATGTTGGCATTGTCTGCCTCCGTATGCATCTTAGTCGCCGGAGATTTATGGTAAGAAGGAACAGGCAGTGTACCTTTATCGTCCACAGTACCGCGATAGCTACCGATTTCCATATTAGTCCTATTCATAGCATCGGGTGCATCAATAGATACAGTAGCAGTCTGCCATTCTGGAATAATAGCTTTACCTTCTGCTTTCCGGTCTGCTTGTGCATCATACGTGCATTCAAATACAGGGTTATAAGGTCTATCGCTTGGACTACCATAACGCATCGCGTCATAGGCTTGTGCGTCCTGACCTCCTTCACCTGTAACTGTAGTATTCATAAGTTCTCTATTCTCATTGACTTTAGGTGCCTTTACCTTAACGTCATTAGATTCCCCTTCATTGGGGAATAGAGGTCTAGTAGCTATAGTCGTTCCGACGGGAATAACGGATTGAAGCCTCTTTGTTGCTTTGTTCGTGGTTGCCTTAGTTGTTTTAGTTGTGACTTTTGCAACGCCCTTTGCGTTGCTGTTAGTTCGTGTTGCCATAGTGTATTATTATTTCCTTTTTAATGTTATCTTAGTTTATCTTAGTTGTTTACTTAGATTTATCTAAGTTGCTGGTTGCCAGCTACGTTAAAGCGTAGCGGGTCTGTTTTGTAATTAGTTATTTGTTGTAGAGGAGCTGTAGTTATTCCGACTTTAGGAACGATATAATCCCACTCATGAACTATTCTTGACCAATCTCGGTGTGTGTCTGGATCAATTAAATCCCTATCTCTAGTTGTTGCACGATGACTGTCAGAAAGAACAAGATTAGTTTTTCTTAGATTGAAACGATCTCTGTCTCGATGATAAACACCTTCCCCCGGTCCGGCATTCATAATAAGACGTGCTACTGGTAAATGTCGTTTAGCTTTAGACGCCCATACTGTAACTCTGCCATCCTTGTCTAATCTCCATATCTCACTAATACCTAAATCCATTAGTGTATCGTAATCACGTTGATTGATAACAGCACATATAGAAGGCGTGTCATCGTCCACCGGGACTAAGGCAATAGGAGTCATGACCGTAGTAGGTTCGTTGTCTAGCTGATGAATGATCTTACGTTGTGGTCTCTTGTACATTCGCTTCGCTCATACCGCCTCGCTACGCTCGGCTAAGCCATTCTGTCCGTTGATATGCTCTAATGTTTTGTGGAGAGCATTGTATAAATCAATTTGTTGTTGTGCTTTGCTTAACCCCTTAAATGATCCTCCTGATAATCCTTCTACTTCCTTTCCATTCTTGTTGTAGATTTTATAAGTTGTATAGGATAAATCTTGAATAATAAGAAAGCCACCGTATTCTGTCGTAGTATCATAAAGGTATCTTACACCTGGATTATCGAAATTATCTTTCAACCGTTTTATAATATCGGTTTGTTCTTTCTGTCGTTGTTCTATTCCAGCTACACGTTCCTCTAGAGTTTCCCAACCTTCACCTAATCTGACTTTATATTGGTCTGGAATAGGGTTTCCAAGTTGTGGTTTCATGTCCATTAAATTAGACTTTCCAATTCATCATTAGTGAAGACATTTTCAAGACGACTAGCAGCCGCATGGCTGCGGCTAACTTGGACATTTGTATTAGAAGAAAGAGGCATAGTAGATAGTCTCTGCATCTGACGTTCCAATTGTTCAGTAGTAGGAGTTACGAGAGGGAGAGCATCTTTCATAGACTGGACATAGCTAGGGTCAGATAATTCCGGATATCTCCTAGACATACCTTCTCTTAAGTCGGCACCGGGTCTAGGTGGTCTATCTTTAAGAGACTTCTTATTATTTTCTAGATCGTATTCAAACTCAGCGGCTAATCGTTTATTAATTTCTAATTCTCTATCCAATGTTATCTTTCCTTTCTTCGAGCTTTGCTCTATAGTTATGGTCCAAACTACAATAAGTTAGAGTAGTTCTATTTGAATCTTACCATAAGTATCTCGTAGTTGTCAATAACTATATTAGCTTATAGAAGAAATAAATTAGTATACTTCCTATTGACAAAGGAGTATCTAAGTGAGACGCCCCACATGGATAATACTTAGTTAGTTGTATTAAGTAGTTATTGTTGTTTAGTTGTTATTGTTGTTATACAAGAAGAAAAGGAAATTGAAGATTAATGGAAAATAATAAACGAGACCCTAAAGCCTTCTACCATTACGGTCCTATACCAGGAGATGATACAGATAATCCGGTGTCATTCTACAAAGATCACTTTTCTAGCGATACACTGTTAGGCTTTGACTTCGTAGAGTTTCTACAGAGACGCCATTTCATCGGACTAATCTCAAGAGACATGTACGCCTTACTTGTCCCTATTCAGAATGCCCTAGAGGAATGTCTGCTATGGTCTGGGCAAGATATAAGCAGAGATCAATTACTTAAATACCTTAAGGCAAATGATATTCATGTCTTCAGCGATATAGATGATTTCACAAAGACAAAAAACGAGTATCAAAAGACACTCAAACAAAGAAAGGAAATAGAAATACCTATGGCACCTCGATTACAACAGATAGCAGACGCTCTAGAAGTCTCTAAACACAGAATGTCCTATGACGGTACGACACTAATTGGAAAGAACGGTACAGTCAAATATGATGATACTTACTGGCATATCTCTATCAAAGGCAAAAGCAAAAGACATTTCAGTAGTATCAAAAAGAAACTATCTTTCATGGACATGGTGAGAGATGGAAATGAAGAAGGACAGTTTCGTTTAGATCGAATGCCTACCTCTGCACAAGCTGAATTAATTAGAGAAACAATAGGCTTTAAGAAACGTCCTGACGCACAAACTCCAAAGGAGTTTGGCAACGTCTCGCCAAAGGCGGACATAGCAAGGACCTCCCAAAGTGTAGCGTTTGTCGCTACGCAAGAGCATAGCTCGATATCTGAAAATACTATCTAATCCTCTACTTTCCAGATAATAACAATATAGTCTTAATAGCATAACAGACTATATTTTACTTACGCTATGTCCTAGTACCAGGATCGTACGAAACCACTCTGTTAGCCACGCCAGACGTTCTAAAACCGTTACTGGTGAGTTATTTTAATAGGGAGGTAGTATGCCAGCGGAGAGAAAAAGGCTTGCTACATCTTCTATAAGCATTCGACGGTACAAGAGGCTAGGTGATTGGAAATAGAACCTTGACGATTGCAATCCACGTCGTGAGGGCTACTATTTTCGTGATATAAGTAGTAACCTAAAATGAGTGCGCCAAGTGCGATTACGATCATCATAACGTTGGTAAACTCAAAACCACGTATGTATGGTTTTTTTTCTATTTTCATTCCAAGCGTCTTCCAATCCGTTGAACCAAAGATATCTAAGTTCGCATTATCTAGCCTCACTCTGGCGGCACCAAGGTCATGTTGAATTCGGCACAATAGACAAATGCCATAAAGAGCAGCCAGAGCGATGACCGCCATCAAAGAATAGATCTGGTCCCGTGATAGCTCCTTTGCCGACAACGCGAATATAGCGCCGTAAATGATACCCACATATTTAGTAACCGTCCATTGCTGTTGTTTTAGAAAGGTAACCTGGTCATAAAGCCTTTTGTGGACATCTAACGCTTGTGGTGTGAGGTCAGACTTCGAGGCTTGGTTAATCGGTCCAGATCGTGTATCTGGTTCACGTTCGTCATCCCAATGGAATAACCACTTGTCGAATAACCACTTGCATATCTTGCACACCCACATAACCACCTCCCTAGGAGCTATCAGCCATGAAATATCCGCCAAGCTATTGCAGTAAGGATCAATGCCACAGGAAGAGCCAATAGGATAGCGACTACCCCCTTAGCTGAAAGCTTGAAGGTCAGGAAGCTAAATAGCAATTCAGGACGAGGGGGGCCGGGCATGGCGACGCTCTCCATATGAAGCAGCGTCTTCCTATTAATACGATTAAAGGCCTCTTGCATAGCCGCCAAAACGCAACTTTCTCGGTAGTCACATGACTACACTGAGTTGTAGGGATTGCTGCTCTGTCCACATTCATCAATAATAGAACAGATGGAGAACATAGGCAAGAGACCAGAGCGGTTATCGCTTGGCGCGAAATCGCAGGGGGCGGATTGTAGCTCCTAAGACCGCGTAGGAAGGTCGTACAGAGCGTTTTTGCTTCGGAGAACTACCAGGGGCGGCGAAGCGAAACGACGCTCTCTAGCGCCCTATGGGCGCGTCGTCGCAACGCGAGGCGTTGCTTGGTAACGCTTCCTAGCTTATGGACAAAAGAAAAGCCCCATTGCTGGGGCTGATCTTTAGGTAAACTAGGCTTTAGGCTTTCTGTCTTCTCTTTGTTGTTGATATTTCCGGTGGCCTATTTGGTGAAATTATTCTCGCTTTTTCTTCGTCATCAAGATGGGGGTATAAAGACGCTCTCTCTTCATCGTTTAACATCGTAAAGAAAACGTTCTCTTCGTCGGCAGCTAATTCCCTTCTATAGAACTCATACCGATCTTCAATAGTTAATATCTCACGATATGTTTCGAGAAAAAGTTGTGCATTGTCTGTAAATGTACTACCATTAGTAAACGGAGATATATAAGAGGTACCCTCTAAGGTACCCTCTGCGGTACTCTTTACCACCTCTGACCTATCTTGTGCCGCATCCTCTTTGGTCCAATCGAACTTTATATCGTCATCCTCGTAATTTCGTTCTATCTTCATTTGATGTTTGAAATTCTTATACCGTTCTACATAACTTTGAGTGTCGTCTTTGAACAACATATTCCCGTTTTCATCTAACTTGAAATCCCAGAACTGACTTTGAGATATTTTCCTTGCTTGAACAAATGGCGTATCAAGAATACGCTGTAGTCTTATCTTAGTTCTCATAAGGTCGTTACGTGCCTTATTAAATAACTTTACAGCAAGAGCGTAAGATTCGTATCTTTCCTTAACGTTAGCATCAGACGCAAGTTTCTGCTTACTAACGAAACGGGTTTTAATTCTATCTTTTGTAGGTTCCTGTTTTAGAAGACTTGTAAAGGTATCGAGAGCAGCAATCTTTGCATCGCGTGGGGTTTGCCTTAGTTGCTTGGACATAACGTCATTCCTTTTGAGTTGGATTGAGAACGAGCCTTCCCGACATGGGGAAAAGTGGTAGCCATTTGGTTGCCCGACAACTCCTTGAAATGCTTAAATCGGCTGTCGGACGTATCGAGAAATACCCGATAAAATGGGCTCTTCTGCGATGACGGATCACATTCCCCATGCGGCCGGCCATGAGGTGATCCGCCAGCGCCGGCGGCATCTCACCGTCATCCGCATGACGCCGGACCTCATCTACGACCAACTCATCGGCATGGGCTGCGTCGACAAGGTGGTGTTCTCGTGGTGCGGCAATCCGGGGGTCGGCTCGCTGCACCGCATGCGCGACGCCATCGAAAACGCCTGGCCGCAGCCGCTCGCCTATGAGGAGCATTCCCACGCCGCCATGGCGAACGCCTACGAGGCGGGCGCCGCCGGCCTGCCGTTCGCGGTGTTCCGCGGCTATATCGGGGTGGACCTGCCCAAGGTGAACCCCAATATCCGCAGCGTCACCTGCCCGTATACGGGGGAACAGCTCGCCACCGTGCCGGCGATCCGCCCCGATGTGGCGATCATCCACGCCCTGCGCGCCGACCGCGCCGGCAACGTGCTGCTGGAAGGCATCATTGGCGTGCAGAAACAGGCGGTGCTGGCGGCCAGACGGTCGATCGTCACGGTGGAGGAAATGGTGGAGGATTTCGGCCCGCGCAGCCCCAATACCGTGATCCTGCCGTCCTGGACCGTCAGCGCGGTCGCGGTGGTGCCCGGCGGCGCGCACCCGTCCTATGCGCATGGCTACTACAAGCGCGACAATGCCTATTACAAGAAATGGGACGGGATTTCCCGCGAGCGCGACGGCTTTCTGGCCTGGATGAAGGCCAATGTGCTGGACCGGGGCCCCGAGGTGTTCGCCGAACAGCGCCGGCGGCTCGGCCTCGCCGCCACAGGTGCCGCATGACCCAAGGCTTTTCTCAGATCGAAGGCTTTACCCCGACCGAGATGATGACCGTCGCGGCCTCGCGCGCCCTCAAATCGAGCGATGTCTGCTTCGTCGGCATCGGCATGCCGTCGGCCGCCTGCAATCTCGCCCGCCTCACCCATGCGCCCGGCATCACGCTGATCTACGAATCCGGCACCATCGCCACCCGGCCGGCCGTCCTGCCGCTCTCGATCGGCGACGGCGAACTGTGCGACACCGCGCTCACCACCGTATCGGTGCCGGAAATGTTCCGCTACTGGCTCCAGGGCGGCCGCATCACGGTGGGCTTTCTGGGCGGCGCCCAGATCGACAGATACGCCAATCTCAACACCACGGTGGTGGGCCCCTATGCCAGCCCCAAGGTGCGCCTGCCGGGCGGCGGCGGCGCTCCAGAAATCGCGATATCGAGCGGGGAAATCTTCATCACCATGACGCAGAGCCGGCGCGGCTTCGTGGAAAAACTCGATTTCGTCACCTCGCTCGGCCACGGCGAAGGCGGCGACCATCGCGCCCGCCTGGGGGTGCGGACCAAGGGGCCGACGAAGCTCATCACGGATCTGTGCGTGTTCGAGCCCGATCCGCGGACGAAGGAAATGACCGTGGTGTCGATCCATCCGGGGGTGACGCGGGAAGAGATCGATGGGAATACGGGGTGGAAGGTGAAATACGCCGCCGCAGTCGCCGTCACGCCGGCCCCTGACGCGAATGAGCTTGCGGTGCTGCGCGAGCTTCATGCGCGCACGAGGCAGGCCCATGGGGAGGAGGCGTGAAGGGGATTGCGAAACAATCTCCAACCTCGTCCTGAAGCTCTCGAAGCCCGTAGCCCGCATGAGTGTAGCGACATGCGGGTCGGCCAACTATGCCTCTGCACCCGGATATCGCTACGCTCATCCGGGCTACTTGCTTCGGACATCCCGTAGGGCGCAATAAGCGCAGCGCATTGCGCCGCTCCGTCTCAAACACGCTCGCTGAAGCTGCTCTGCCGAGACGTCGCCGGTCCAACAGATTGACGGTGAAGAACCAGCATCGGCCGAGCACAAAGGCGCGGCGATAATTCAGCATGGCCGCAACGATAGGCTGGCATTGACACCGGCGGCACCGCAGCGGCGCAATGCGCTGCGCTTATTGCGCCCTACGGTCCTGCGTGATAAATTCATACCCATCATGCGAATAGAACGTACCTGCTAAAAGAGTGCCGTCGCTGAGGTCAACGCACAAGCTGGAGCACGTTAGTGGAGTACACGTTCAAGATTCTACGACGAGCCTCGTCAATTTCCGGGAAAGGGTGGCCATGAAGCATAAGAGCAAGGCGCAATGATCCGCCATTCTGGTGCGCTATTCGTGGCCGTTGTGCTTTGGCTACTAGCGCCAATATCAGTTAACGCTAAGGTTGGTGAATTTACGGGAGAGGATTTTTTCCGCCACTGCACCACCACCAAGCCAGATCAGCCCCCCAAAAATACTGAAGAGCAAGAGATGGCGGTGTACTGTGTTGGCTATATTGAAGGGGCTATTACCGTCATCATTGCGCTAGATGGACGGTCTTTCTGCATACCACATAATGTGACGCCCCAAGATGTGCTCAAGACAACTGTCACATTCATGCAAGCTCATCCTGACCAGAAGCAATACCTATTTGCCAGTGTGATGTTGGCGGCTGTACTGAATCAATGACCTTGCAAATCAAGGTAAAAAAATTGGGCAACTCACTATTTCGCCGCACAGCGCAAAAGTTTGACGAACAGGTTAGGCGCTTTTTGCTGTGGAGAAAGCGCTTACAACGAGACTCCAAGTAGAGAATCGGCCCATCATTATTGGTTATCTGCGGCCCCAACCCGCCCCCGACCAGCAATCGGGCCAGATGGGTTGATAAGGCCGCAGCCCATGCCGCCCCACTGCTTAAAAACAGCGGATACGCGGAGCTACATGGGGTCACCAGCGGCGGTTCGCGAACGCCAATGGTGGGCCGATGCAGCCATGAACGACGGCTTATTCGTTCGATGGCGGCCACCACCGCAACCTCTAAAGGGTCTGCGGCGCGCCGCGGCCCGGAGGACTGACCCATGAAGTCAGCACTTCTGGTCGTGGTCATCAGGATCAACGTCGCGGCTTGTCTGTTCGGGCTTGCTGCGATTTTGAAGGTTCTGCTTTGACCGGGAGGGAGCCCGTTTCGGCGGGTTCCCTCTTTACTCGATGCTGCGACGAAGACTTCGCTACCACATCGGTGGTGCGCTCAAAACCTACCGCCGGCTTTCGCTTCCCAATCTTCATTTCCTCGCGCGGCTTAGGCGGCATCGCGAGAAGCCGCTTCACTGTGCGTTCGAATTTGGATTGATCATTCATGGGAAAATCCAAGTCTGTCATGCGTCGTGCAAATATCTTCGAAAAGCGGCCCGAGACGCTGCCTCATGGCGACTCCGATCCGTACAAGATATTCTCCGCTGTTGGTCAAGCACTTTCTAGTTGGGAAATGATTGAAGTCTCGTACGCTTATTTGTTCAACACATTGGCGCGACCACAAACGACTTCTATAGCGATCCGCAGGGCGTACGGATCGATCATGGCCGCGCGCGGTCGAAGGGAAATGATAGAGGCGGCAGCAGAAACGTTCTTTCATTTCTTTCCATTTCGCCCCTACGAAGATGATCTGAAAGATATTATGAATATTTATACCTCGGCTTCGAGCAGACGAAATGACTTTGCTCATGGCGTAGTCTATACTTCACTTAGGCCACGAACAGGATTCTACTTAGAAGCCAATGATTACAACAATAAACGTAGCATAAATCGATTATCGCCATACGCCTATACCAGTAATCAGATAATGAAGATAGCAAAACAATTTACCGCCCATCGTTGGGATGTGGAGGCTTTCCGGTCTGAGATGACGAAGCACTTTCAATCATCCGATCCCAAAGTCCGCGACCAATATTAGCTGCTGAATAGAGGGTCTGAATTTCGCATTGATCCTGGAGATAACTCCGCGGTATTCGGCCCCATTAGTCAGGTGCGCGCTCGTCTGCGCCCTTGCGTCCGCGCCGCTTCGGCTTTTCTGCCGTGCCAAGGATATTGAGGCCCGAGATGGTGACCGGCCGCCGGTCCGGAAATTCCGCGACGAGACGCAGCTTTCCGCCCATCGCCTCCACATAGGAGCGCAGCGTCGAGAGGAGAAAATCGCTCCGCGTTTCGATGCGCGAGACGCCATCCTGCGAAATATGCAGAGCTTCGGCCATCCGGGTCTGTGTCAGTTCGTGTGCCTTGCGCAGATCGCGCAGCGTCATTTCTTCCTCGATCAGTTGCGCTGCACGCGCCTGGATTTCCTGCTGTTGATCGAGCGGCAGACCGCTCACCACCTCATCCAATGTTCTTGCCATACCGGTCTCCCTGTTTCTGCCGTGGTACCGGAACGAAACATGGCTTCAAAGACATATTTTTTCCCCTCTCCTGCGGCGAAATATCGAGCGGGTTTTGATCCCGCGGCCACCCGGCGGCCGGTTGCCCCCGAAGGCACTTCATAAATTTCCCTCGAAACGCCCGCGTCCCTCATGATAGCAACGCGG
>Ga0075017_100000792_pt1 | contig 18335 bp, 12 predicted proteins | sample AleBraG_ABR_2012_FD_71475 | JGI IMG/M metagenome (GOLD analysis project Ga0075017, IMG submission 71475) | Freshwater sediment microbial communities in response to fracking from Pennsylvania, USA - Alex Branch Run_MetaG_ABR_2012 | ecosystem: Environmental > Aquatic > Freshwater > Creek >... | reverse complement strand
GGAGGCGCTCGGCGAAGTGAAGCGCAACCGTTCGGTTACCTTGATCCGGCGTCTGCAACAGAAGCTCGCTCCCGGCGCTCTGCTGCATTTTGGCCAAGGCAAGTGGTATCCGGGAGAAGTTTTGCCGCGCTGGGCGCTGGGCTGTTATTGGCGCACGGACGGCGTCCCCATCTGGGAGAACCCGTCGCTTATCGCGCCGGAAGATCAGACGCAAGGTCTTAAGGCAGCCGACGCCATGCGATTCGCGGTCGCCCTCACGCGCCGCCTACAGGTCAGTGCGAACAACATCATGCCGGCCTACGAAGACGTCTTCTACTATCTGTGGAAGGAGCGCCGTCTGCCCGTCAACGTCGATGTCGCCGACTCCAAGCTCGCCAACCCCAGCGAGCGGGAACGCCTGGCGCGCGTCTTTGAATCGGGCTTTGCCGATCCCGTTGGCTATGTGATCCCTCTCCGTCGGCGCCACAACGCTGCCGGTCCGTATTGGTCCAGCCAACCCTGGTTCGTCCGCCCGGGCCGTCTGTTTCTGGTGGAAGGAAGCTCCGCCATGGGCTATCGCCTGCCGCTCGATTCCCTTCCCTGGGTCACTCCGGAAGACGCGGAATACGATTACGATGCGGACCCGTTCGAGGATCGCGAGCCGCTGCCTGCCCGGCCCGCGCGGCGCATGGACCTGTTTGACGGCGCGCCCGCAGGCGCCGACACCAAACCCGAGCGGCCGCCCGACGCTAAATCCGCCAAGCCCGCAACGCGCCCCGCGCTCTGCTTGGAAGTTCGCGAAGGACGTCTCCACGTTTTTCTGCCGCCTACCCAAACGCTCGCTAACTATCTCGACCTCATCGCCGCCGTTGAAGACACCTGCGCGTATCTCGGCATGCCGGTCTGGGTGGAAGGCTACACGCCGCCCCCCGACCCTCGCATCAAAGAGCTCAAGGTTACTCCCGACCCTGGCGTGATTGAGGTTAACATTCCACCCGCGCGCAATTGGACCGAACTCGTCCACATCACCACCACCACGTATGAAGAGGCGCGTCAGAGCCGGCTATCCGCCGAGAAATTCATGCTGGATGGCAAACACACCGGCACCGGCGGCGGCAACCACGTGGTGCTCGGCGCCGCCGCTCCGCAGGACAGCCCGCTTCTGCGCCGTCCGGAATTTCTCCGCAGTCTGGTCGCCTTCTGGCAGAATCATCCCGCCCTCTCTTACTTGTTTTCCGGCGCGTTCATTGGTCCTACCAGCCAGCATCCGCGCGTGGATGAAGCCCGCATCGACTCGCTTTACGAATTGGAGATCGCCTTTGAGCAGTTGCCCGATGGACCCTGCCCGCCCTGGTTAGTCGATCGCCTCTTCCGCAACCTGCTGGTCGACATGACCGGCAACACCCACCGCGCCGAATTCAGTATCGACAAGCTCTATCCGCCCGAAGGCGCCGGCTCGCGCCTCGGCCTGCTCGAACTCCGCGCTTTTGAAATGGCGCCTCATCCCCAAATGAACCTGGCGCAACTGCTGGTTCTCCGCGCCCTGGTGGCCATGGTGTGGAAGGAGCCCTACACCGGCAAACTCATCCCCTGGCACACCACGCTGCACGACCGCTTTATGCTGCCGCATTTCGTGGCTCAGGATTTCCACGACGTGCTCGCTATTCTCGGCCGCGCCGGCTATCAACTGGAAGACGAGTGGTTCGCTTCCCACATCGATTTCCGCTTTCCAAGGGTCGGCGCAGTCGCCGCGCAGGGCATCGAGCTGGAACTGCGCCAGGCGCTCGAACCCTGGCATGTACTCGGGGAAGAGGCCAGCCAAAGCGGTACCAGCCGTAGCGTGGATTCATCGCTGGAGCGCATCCAGGTCAAGGCCACCGGCCTCAGCGCGGACCGATATATCATTGCCTGCAACGGCCGCCGCGTGCCGCTGCACGAGACTGGCGTTTTGGGTGAAGCCGTGGCCGGAGTTCGCTATCGAGCCTGGCAGCCGCCCAGTTGCCTGCACCCCACTATTCCGGTCCACACCCCGTTGGTGTTTGACATCGTGGACCAATGGAATGGCCGCTCGGTGGGAGGCTGCCGCTATCACGTCGCACATCCGGGAGGTCGCAACTATGACACCCGGCCCATCAACGCGTATGAAGCAGAAAGCCGCCGTCTGGCCCGCTTTGAGACGTCCGGCCACACGCCCGGTCCGATGACCGTACCGCCGGAAGCGCCCAACCCGGACTTCCCTATGACTCTCGATCTTCGGCGGGCGCCAGACGCCAAGCGATCTTTTTAACTCGCTGCATCCATGACCGGTGCAACTCGAATCGCCCGAGACGCATCATCGGCATAGATCAGGATATCGGCATCGAAGAAGGCCCGCCCTTCATCGCCGCTCGTGAAGTTCATCTCGATTGAACTTCCAGCCTCGCGAGTCGCCTCGCGCCAGACGCGACAGCTTTTCGAATTCCCCGGCGTCCTCAGCCAGGCCGGTCGTTCCAGACAGTTGTTCCAGATACTCGCAAATCAACTGGTCGACGCTGGTTCCCATGGCCTCAGCCTTACGCCGCGCCCGCTGCACAACTTCGTCGTCAATCGAGAGCGTCACTTTCACACCCACAGTATAGTCTCGATACCGTCGAAACACCTACCGTGAAAGTAGCCAGCCAAACCCGCAACTTGCTCCTCGTTTCCCCGCAAGCTTAGACTGGAAGTTCGTTCACATCCTGAACCACGGAACGGCGCGCTTTTGAAATGACCGCTGCGACATGATCACCGACCTCCGCCAGCTTTCGCTCTCGGGCACATCCGTCTTTGACGAACTAACCGCCGATGGCGTCACACCGCGTCCCCATTGGAAGCCGTTTCTGGATTCGCTCGAATCCCTCGGCCCCGATGAACTGGCGCACCGCTGGAGACGCGCCGAGCGCCGCATCAAGGAGAACGGCGTTACCTACAACGTCTACTCCGACCCTCGCGGCGTCAGCCGACCTTGGGAAATCGACGCCATCCCGCTGCTGATTTCGCCCGAAGAATGGCGCGGCATTGAAGCCGGCATTATCCAGCGCGCCCATCTGCTCAACCTCATCCTGGCCGATCTCTATGGTCCCCGCCGGCTGGTGTCTCGCGGCAATCTTCCCCCTGAACTGCTGTTCGCCAATCCCGCTTTTCTGCGCCCCTTGGCCGGCATCCCCATCCCCGAGCGGAATTACTTGCATCTGCTCGCCGTGGATCTGGCGCGCTCTCCGGACGGCCAGTGGTGGGTGCTCGCGGATCGCACGCAAGCTCCTTCCGGCGCTGGCTACGCACTGGAGAACCGCACCATCGTTGCCGAAGTTCTGCCCGAGCAGTTCCGCGAATCCAACGTGCAGCGCCTGGCTTCCTTCTTCCGTTCCCTGCGCGAAGCCCTTATCGGCCTGGCCGCCGTGTCCGATCATCCTCGCGTCGTCTTGCTCACGCCCGGCCCCTACAATGAAACTTACTTCGAGCATTCTTACCTGGCCCGCTACCTGGGCTTCACCTTGGCTGAAGGCGCCGATCTCACCGTCCGCGATCGCCGCGTCTATCTCAAAACCGTTGACGGCTTACTGCAGGTCGACGTCATCCTGCGCCGTGTCGACGCCAATTACTGCGATCCTCTGGAACTCGAAGGCGACTCTTTTCTCGGCGTCGCCGGCCTGGTAGACGCCATCGCCGCCGACAACGTCCGTGTGGCCAACGCCCTCGGCAGCGGCGTCATTGAGACTGCCGCCATCATGCCTTTTCTTCCCGGCCTGTCCCGCCAGCTCCTGGGCGAGCCGCTCAAACTGCCCTCGGTCGCCACCTGGTGGTGCGGCCAGGACTACGCCCGCGACTGGGTGCTCGATCACCTGCATGAAGTCGTCATCAAGCCCGCCTTTCCGCGCCGAGGCCGGGAGCCCGTTTTCGGCGTCGATCTCGCCGCCAAGGAAAAACAGGAGCTGGCCGACCGTCTCCGCGCGCGTCCCTATGACTTCGTCGCGCAGGAGCAGGTCGCCCTCTCCACCGTTCCCATCTGGGACAACGGCCGCCTCGCTTCCCGCAGCCTGGTGCTGCGCACTTACGTCCTCAATACAGGCAATGGTTGGGTCGCCATGCCCGGTGGTCTGGCCCGTGTCTCCGGCGCAGATGGGCCCGTTGTTTCCATGCAACACGGCGGCCTGAGCAAAGATGTTTGGATTCTTTCCGAGGCTCCGGTGAGCACGTTCAGCCTGTTGCCTCCCAGAAATCAGCCTGTGGAGTTGCGCCGCAGTCCCACCGATTTGCCCAGCCGCGCCGCCGACAATCTCTTCTGGCTGGGCCGCTACGCCGAACGCTGCGAGTGCATCGCGCGCCTGCTTCGCTGCATCGCTCCCCGCGTGCGCCGCGCTAGCGCCGCGGAACTCGTTTGCCTGTTGCGTCTGCACGGCTGCCTGGCTTCCAAACACAGCACGTTGCCCAAAGAGGCTCCGGCCACCGCGCTCGATCTGGAAAAAGAAATCCTCTCTCTGCTCTCCGACCCCGACCGCCCCGATAGCCTGCGTTCCTATTTGACCGAAGTCCATCGCGTCGGCGGCAACGTACGCGACCGTCTGTCTCTCGACATGACCCGCCTACTCGGAAAACTGGCTGAACCCTGGGAAGAGGACTTCGCCTTCGTCGACATCTCCGCCCTGCTCACGCGTAGCCTGGAACTGCTGGCCGCCGTCTCCGGCATGGAGCGCGAAAACATCACTCGCGGCGTGGGCTGGCTCTTTCTCAGCCTGGGCCGCCGCCTGGAGCGCGCCATCTTCAGCGTTCGCCACCTCAGCGAGTTAGTGGCTCCGCTGGACGAAGAGAGCTGGCCGCTGCTCGACTATTTACTGGAAGTAGCCGACAGCTCCATGACCTATCGTTCGCGCTACTTCACCACGCTGCAGCCCGCGCCGGTGCTCGACGTGTTGCTGGCCGATGAAACCAACCCGCGCTCCCTGGCTTTCCAGTTAAACCACCTCGTGGATCTCTACGGCAAGCTTCCACGCCATGTCTCCACCGATCTGGTGGCCATGCGCCGAGCCGTCCAATTGCTCAACAGCGCGAGTCTGGACCGAGTGATGCCCGAACTCGCCGCTCTGCTGTTCTCCTGGTCGGACAACCTCACTAATAACTACTTCAGCCACGCACGCACGTTTGCTATCAGGATCGGCGGCTAATCCAGAGATGATTAGTTACCGCATCACTCACAAGACGGCCTATAGTTACAAACGCGCCGTCTCCATCGCCGAGCACGCCGTCCACCTGATGCCCCGCTCCTGGCCGCACCATCGCTGCACCAAACATGAGCTTTCCATTCAGCCCACGCCGGCCACCAGAAGCGACCGCCTGGATTATTTCGGCAATCACGTCAACCTGTTCACCATCCAGGAACCCCATCGCGAGTTTGCGGTGGAAGCCCGCAGTGAAGTCACCATCGACGGAGACTCCCGCCCCTGGCCCGCCACTTCCCTGCCCTGGGATGAAGTCGCCAAGTCCCTGCGCGGCGATCTGAGCCCATCCGGGCTCAACGCTTATCAGTTCGTATTCGAATCCCCGCGCGTCCGCCCCAGCGCCGAACTGGCCGAGTACGCTGCATACTCGTTCCATCCCGGCCGTCCGCTGACAGAAGCCTTACTCGACCTCACCGCCAGAATGTTCGCCGACTTCCGCTTCGACGCCAAGGCCACCGACATCAGCACACCGATAGAGGAAGTGTTCGAAAAGCGGCGCGGCGTCTGCCAGGACTTCGCGCATTTGCAGATCGCCTTCCTGCGCTCCCTGAACCTCGCCGCCAGATACGTCAGCGGCTATTTAAGAACGCTTCCGCCCCCCGGCAAACCCCGGCTGATCGGCGCCGACGCCTCGCACGCCTGGGTCTCCGTCTACCATCCCGGCGCCGGCTGGCTGGACGTCGACCCCACCAACAATGTGGTCCCCGCCTTTGGCCACATCACCGTAGCCTGGGGCCGCGACTACGGCGACGTCTCGCCCGTCCGCGGCATCATCCTCGGCAGCCGCGACCTCAAACTCAAAGTGGAAGTGGATGTGGAGCCGCTGGAAGAAAAAACGCCCCCTTCCTCCGAAGCCTGATCTCTCGCGTACCCTACCTCTCGCCCGTGTCCTTGATCCGCGGAGGCATGGCTAACCACGCCTTCCATTCAGCCTGCTTTAATGGGTCCCCGCTATCATGATGAGGCTTGATGAGGCTATGGTGTTCACTATTCAGAAACTTCTGGACAAATTGTCCGTGTCTCGCTTGACGTGCGTCTATTAAATCTGATAAAGTCGCGAAACCGCTTGCTAAAAAATATTCACTACGTCAAATTTACGGCCGTCACGCCGCTGTGGACCGGCGACGCTTTCCGCAACAGCGAGGGCAACTCGCTAGAAACTGGTGTCATCGGTAGTTTACGGTGGTGGACTGAAGTGTTAGTCCGGGGCATGGGAATTCCAGTGCAAGACCCCACCACTGGGGCGTCCGGCCAAACTTCCGAAGACCCGACTCATCTGGAGACCATTTTCGGGCAAACCGACCGGCAGCGCCGCTTCCGCCTCACGTTGGAAGGCGGTAAAGAGTTCGCCTTCCCAACCACAAGAACCAGCGGACGCTACGTCTTTGAGTTGCCGATAGTGAACAGTCGGGGTACAAAGCCTTCTTGGCAGTTCCCGAGCAAGGCGAGGGCGGGACAGATGGAGCTACGCACCCTGGATCTTCATCCCGACCGGCCCGGCCCGGCTCCGGAGACCCTGGTGTCCCTCCTCCTGAACGTTGTTTCCAAAGTCGGCGGACTGGGCGCGCGCACCCAACACGGCTGCGGCATCATTCAAACTGAGCCGAGCCGCGATCCCGAACAACTTTTCAAGTGGCTCTCTCCCCTCTGGATCAAAGGACAGGGCCGGCGGGTAAATCCCGAGCTCCCTTCCTTACGGAATTGTTTTGTTGGCGAATTCCGGGCAAAAGGTGAGAGGAACCTCTATAACTGGCTCGATACGTTTTGGGCTCGTTACCATCTTAGAGGCGCGTTCCGGCCCGACCCCGACAGCCCTGCCGCGAAAGATTTGAGGCATTTTCTGTTCGGAACACTCCGTCCGGAGCACATCGGGTCCAAGATCAATGTTTCTTTCCCTTTCAACACAAACCAGGACGCGCTAAGAGTCCGGGTGTGGGGTTGGATTCCGGAGACGGCCAATCGGTCGGCTCATCTCAAAACCATTCGAGCAGTAATGGAAACTCACTTCAATCTGGAGGGGTGGAAGGATCTAGTCGACTGGTATGCTTCCGGCAGCAACCCGGTAGACAAACTCTCAAACCTGCTCGAAAGTGGCGCGTCACCATGGAACATCCCATAACTCCCTTCGAACTAATTGCGATGGTCGCCAGCCGCCTGGAACTTCCAGCGCCACCGGACCCGGCAACCCGCAGACTGGTGCGCGCCTGTCCGCAGGCCGCCATACTCCTCCCTAGCGCCGATATTCACAAGGAACTGCTGACGCAATGGAAGAATGATCGGCGCGGCGCGGATGTCAAGTTTCCCATCGACCAAGACAAGCCCGACTTCGAAAAACTCTCTCGCCTCCTTCCAAATTGCTGGCATCTCCAGTTCAAATTCACCCTCGCCAAACCGGTCTCCACGCAGGATGAAGACGCCTTTGGCCCCATTGACAACATGGTCCGCAAGGAACCCGCCACCGGAATTCCATGCGTGGCCGCCAGCTCCTGGAAAGGCGCCCTATTTGCAGCCCTCCAACGTCTCCACCCGAATTGGATAAACAATCCGCCTCTTCGCGCCGCCGGTTACTCTCTGTTTGGACGGCATGAGGCCGAGACTGAAGGTCAGGATCATCGCCGCGGTCACTTGATCTTCTACTCAACCTTCTTCGATCGCATCGGACTGTACGCCTTACACCCGCTCAACCGCAGGACTAAAACCGGCGGTCCCGGCACGCCCATCCTGTACGAAGTCGTCCCCCGTGAGGCAAATGGGTGGTTCTCTCTGCTGTGCTGCTCAACCGCCGATAGCAAGACGCAGCGGCGCCAGGCTGGTCTGATCTCCGACGCCGTCGCGACCATGCTTTTGCAAACCGGTTTTGGAGGTAAGACCTCCAGCGGATTCGGCGAAGCAGAGGATACTATCAAAGGCTCCCTGTGTGTCAACGGCAAGATAGAGCCGTTGACCAGTCTCGCAGCCTTGGGCCGATTGGGAGAGCAATGGTCGACCTAACGGCGCACAAGAAAAATATCTTCTTGATCGAAATGGCTGCTTGGCTCCATAACCTCCCCAAGCTGAGCCCGGAGTTCGTCAAAGCTAGGAGCGCGCCAGAGCAGTGGTGGAAGAGTGCCAAGGGCTACGTCGATTCCAGCCTCCTGATAGAGGTCGAAAAATCGATATTTGACTCGCTGCCTCCGCCCTTTGAGGTCCGGCCGCCCGGCTCCACGCCGCTGATCGACCTCTTGAAGAACTTCTTGAGCCCCACAACGTCACTGGAAGGCCTCCTGAACATCGCGCACCAAGAAGCTTCCGGCGAGGAGAAGCGTTCTCAACAACGGGAGGCGGCGGACACGCGTGGCGAAGAACTTCACGATCCCACTCTGCTCGGAGGTCAGATAAAGGACGCATATCCATGGTGGAGCGTCGGTCCCCTCGGGGACGTAGTCCGGATCTACCCGGATCCGGATAGCGTCGAAAAGCGGAAGGGCGAGGCATCGCAAGAGGCGCTCAAGCAACTGCAAGCAATCCAAAGCGGCAGCGAGCCGGATTTCAAGCACCTCCGCGAACTCCTCGTGAAAGGCATCGCCGACTCCCAACTCCCCATCTGCGACGTCCGCATTGCCGACATGGGATTGATGGTCGCCGCCTTCGCCAAAGCTGCATTCGTCGAGAGCTTGATCAGCAAACAGTGGCTCGGCGGCAAGCAGCAATGGCGTTTGCTGAGGGTCGCCGTCGACGGAATCGGATACATTTCCACTCCCTCTCGAATTCCGGAAGTTCTCGCGCGCCAAACGCGGCTGCTGGATGAATTGAAGAAGCAAACCAAAGCGGTCGAACGCGAATGGTTATACGGAACACGGGTCTACCAGGATGAGTACGGGCCGGTCTTCGTGATACCTGATCTCGAAGCCCCGTGGCTCACCACGGCAATCGAAGCCAACTGGCAAATCCCAGACGCGCCCATCGACCTCCAATTGTCGGACCCATTCGGTTTGGGATCGGGACGCGGCTACGCCTTCCAACTGGGAAAACTACTGGCCCGCTCTTGCAGACCACCCATTCCCCGCCCGAGCCTCATCGCCACGGAGTGGAGCTCTCTCAAATCGGGTCATCAAACCGAGCCCTGCGGCGCTTGCCAGATCCGGCCCGTGGGCCCGTCCCAATCCGAACAGGAACGCCGCCTCTGCCGCGATTGCTATCAGACCCGGGTTCACCGCGTAGAAAAATGGAAAACAGACCACTCCGATTCCACCATCTGGCTGGAAGAGGCATGCGACGAAAACGGACGCGTCGCCCTGATTGCTGCCCGCTTTCGGGTGGGGCAATGGCTAATTCACGGCGAAGATGGGCCTGGCTATCTCGAAACTTCCGTCTTCCATCAAAAGCCTTACGGCCGGACGCCTTTCAATGTCTCTCCCTCGGCCGCCAGATCCCGACGGCTCTTTGAATCTTTGCAGGAATTCTGGGACCAGGCGCGCGCTCTGTGGATGGCGCCCACGGACAACAAGCGCATCGCTCTGAAGCCTGACTCGAACCCTTGGGAAGAGAACAACGCCTACGAGCTAGTCTCGTCCTCAAACGCGCGCATTTCCGCGGTTTGGACTGGTCGGGAGTTCGTGATCACCGAGAATCTGGAGCGTCTGCAAAAAAACGCACCGTCCGATAAAATGCCGAACTGGAAAGGAGACTTCGACGTCCGCCTGCCCTCCGGCTATCGCCGGGACCAAAAGCCTCGTGCCAACTCCAACCGCGGTTCTTTCACCGGCGCGGCCGTCGGCAAATGGGGAGAGCCCTACCACCCGATTATCGACATCCTCAAAGACCCTCGCCAATACTACGCTCTGCTTCCCGCCGCCAGCGCCTTCAGTTGCGTCGAAAAGACGATCGACCTCTACAAGCAGCGCTACGGCCGCGTTCGCAACCGCCTCGGCCTGGACATCACGATGGTGGCCGCCCAGGTGGACACGCCCCTCAGAGCCTTGCTCGATGCCGCCCGCAGAGGAATGCAGCGCCAGACTGATCCGGAGTGCTGGACGGTCGACCACGTAGACATTCCGGAAGCTCGTGACACCCCCGCTAGGATTTACCAGCCGCGGCAATGCCAGGTACGCTTTGAAAACGGCGTATTCTGGACCATCCCGCTAGCCTTTGAGTTCGCCATCGGACCCGAGGACAAGAATGGCAATCAAACCGAATCGTTTCATCGCGCCCCCGACCACTTCTACCCATATTTTCGAACCCGCGCTGGCATGACCGTCCACGCCGCCGACCTCCAGCCCGGCGACCAAGTCGACATCGAACCCTCCACCTTCGACTACGAATTTCTCGATTCCTCCGCCCGCCGGTTTGAGCTGAGCTATGACGATCGGGGACGCCGCCGCTCTCCTGACCTCAGCCACCGCCCGATCCTGATCGAGAACGTCCTCGAAATCCAGCAACTTTGGGATCTGCTCTCCACGCGCCTCGCCACCCGTCAGCTAAAGTTCCTCGACGGCCTCTTGGCCGCCAAACGAGAAGAGTGGTCCACTGTGCCCGAGTCGTTTATCCGCAATGTGATTGCCAATCTCGAACTTCGCCCGCACTTTACGCCCCGCGAAGTTCAACGGATCATCCGAGCCGCTACAACCGGCTTACTGCATGACTGCCTGGAACTGCATCTAGGACTCGAAAAATCCGCGGAAGCCCCTGCCTTGAGGAAAACCAAATGAGCAACCCCTATAATCCGACGCCGTTCTTCTTCCGGACTCTCGAGCCGGTTCACGTGGGTGCCGGCGGCTATCGCCTCGGCCGTGTCGATAAGACCATCGTTCGCGAGCCTGGCACCAACCTTCCCAAAATACCCGGCACCAGCCTCGCCGGCGCCGCTCGATCCTATGCCTCCATTCTCTACGGCAAGCCCGAAGCGGCGGGCGCGCATAGCAACTTCCGAGGAGATAAGGCCCAATGCCCAATTATTTATACGTTTGGCACGCTTTCTGAGACGGAGGGTGGACACGCTGGAACCGTCTCGGTCGGCGACGCTCGGATCGTCTTTTTTCCAGTAAGATCCATCGCCGGATGCGTTCACGTCACCTGTCCGCAAGCACTCAAGGACGCCAACATCGCCGGCGCTCCCTCGACCGAACCTGATATGACCAAGATCTTCTACGCCGGTCACAAGCGGGAAGACCCAGGGCTGAATCTCAGTTGGCTCTGGTTCGACCAATCGCGCGTCACGCCATGGGACATTCCTGAAGGTAGCCTGAAGACGAGATTCGGAACACGTCTCGCCTTGGTTTCCGATTCGCTCTTCTCCCACATCGTAAACAGCAACCTGGAGATTCGTACCTCCGTCGCTATCGATCATGAGACCGGAACGGCTAAAGACCACATGTTGTTCAGCTACGAGGCCATCCCCCGGGACACCTGGCTCATGAACGAAGTCGTCGAAGACGACTATCGCGATGGACCCGGCTTCAAGGAAGTCGAATACCAGTTCGATCCTACCAGCAAGCCAAAAGAAGAGAAACGGAGTACTACGAAAATGACGTGCCCCAAATGGACCTGCCCCACCGACGTCGTCAAGGCCGGACTGGGACTCATGGAGTTCCTCGGCGTCGGCGGCATGGGCACCCGCGGCTTCGGCCGCCTCAAATTGGAGACTCTCTGATGAACCTGAATTTTGACCACGAAGCCGCCGTCGCCGCGCAGACCATCATCGAACAGATCGGCGCGGGCGAATCCGAAAACCTCATTCGCAAGGCCCTCGGCGTCGTTCAAGAGGACGGTGTCTACGCCGCCGCCCTGTACCTCTACGCCAAAGGCAGCGACAAGGGAGGCAAGATACTCGACGTGCTGCTCACGAAAGCCAACGACGTAACTGGACAACCAGTTCCATCTGGCAAAACGGCTCGCCTGGCTTACCTGACACAGCACGTCACCGGCAACCTTCCCACGCTCCTCCTGGTCAAGTCGCTTTGGGAACAAACTCTCATCTATGCCCGCTATGCAGCCAAAATCTCCTGATTGGTCCGGCTTCCGGCTCTCCATGGAACTCGCCTCGCCGCTCCACTGCGGTTGGCGAACTGCCGGCAACCTCAAGCAGACTCGTCCCTATGTTCCCGGTTCCGTTTTTTGGGGAGCATTAGCCCGCCGCCTCGCCCTCGATCGCTTCCAGGCCAATTACCAGGAAGCCGAGGACTGTGTCAACGCCAATGTTCGCTTTACCTATTTCTTTCCAACCTTGGACCGCCGGTCCGTTACCCATTGGCCTTGGGACCGGCAAGCTTCCCAATTCGACTGGCTTTATCTGAACAGCTACGTCTCCACCGCTCTGCTGGACGGCCGTTCCAACGACGACGGCCTCCTTCATGAGACCGAGTACATTGTGCCGCGCGCCCGGCACAATTCTGGCAAATCCGGCGAACAAACCTTCCTGCTGGGCTACCTTTGGCTGGCCGAGGGTTTCGATCTCGACTGTCAAACCATCAACCGCCTGCAACTCGGCGGAGAGAGGGGTTACGGCTGGGGCCGCGTCCGTGCCGCACAACTGGATCCCCTCTTGGACGGCGAACCGGTATTCGAAAGTTGGATCGCGCGCGCTGACCCCGCTGGCATCTCGCTCCAAACCTCGTCCCAAGCCTGCCTTCCAGCCCATGTAGTCGGCGCCACGGACGACCAGTTAAACCGATTCACACTTCCAAGAGTCGAACCACGCCTTGGACGGCGCATCAAGCGCGGTACCGGTGAATACGGTTTGAGCCAGGCCATAACCGCCTGGGCCCCCGGCGCGAAACTTGCCCCCGGCTCGTGGAAATTCTCCCTCGGGCAGGAAGGTCTGTGGAGCTTTTGCGGTTGAGCCATGAGCCCACCTTCCTCCGCCCCGCCCGACCCATCGCTCTATTGCCCGTTTTCTCTCTCGGAACTCGCATCCGCCTGGGAGCACGTTGCCGAAAACGATGGCTGCGCCGGTGCTGACGGCATTTCCGTCGAGGCCTACTCCCACCGCATTCCGGGCGCCCTCCAGGGTCTACTTGATCGGATCCGGGCCGGTTCTTATCGTCCACTCCCGCTGCTCCGGATCGAGGTGGAAAAATTTCCTGGCGCCGTCAAAACCCGCACGTTGCTCATCCCGGCTGTCCAGGACCGCATCCTTCAAACCGCGGCAACGCGCCGGTTGACGCCGTTGCTGGAAGAAGAATTCCTCGACTCTTCCTTCGCTTACCGGCCCCGCCGGGGAGTGTTTGCGGCCATGGCCCGAGTCCGCCAGTGGCACGAGCGTGGCTACGGCTTCGGCGTTCACGCGGACATCGCACATTTTTTTGACTCCGTCTCGCACAAACTTCTTCTCGATCGGCTCCAGGCCGAAACCGCCGCAGCCGACCTCCTCCCGCTACTTCAGCCCTGGATCCAGGCTACTTACTGGGACGGAAACCGCATCCGGTATCTCCGTAAGGGCATTCCGCAGGGGTCCCCCCTCTCTCCCGCCCTGGCCAATTTCGTCCTGAGTCCTCTGGACGCTCAACTCGAGGCTCAACCGGGCCGCGCCTTGATCCGCTATGCGGACGATCTCCTGGTGCTCGCCTCCGAGGCGGCCAACAGCGCCTCCATTATTGACGGCCTCAGGAAATCGCTCCAAAGCATCGGCCTGGAACTCAGCCCGGAGAAGACTCGCGTTGTCTCCTTTGAAGAGGGCTTCCATTTTCTCGGTGCGTGGTTTACCGGTTTTCAGATCTATCAACCCTGGCACGATGGCGCCAGCAAGAAGGGCAGGCTCATCGGCAAAGCCCGTCCCATCCCCGCCAGGCTCCTGCGGTCCTTCCTGGATTCTCGCCGCGGCCGCACCCCCGCTCACAAGACACTCGCTCACTCTCCCGCAACCACCGTACCCCCACCGAAAGGACCGCCGAACACTGTGGCTTTTCTTTATCTCACCGAGCAAGGCGCAATTGTCCGCAAGTCCGGAGATCGTCTCCTCATCGAAAAGGAATCGCGAATCGACCTCGACCTCCCGTATCACAAGCTGGAGAATATCCTCGTCTTCGGGAACATTCAGCTCACCGCCGCCGCTATGGTCGAAATGCTCGACCACGGCATCGTCATGTCCCTGTTCAGCCGCCAGGGCCGCTATCGAGGCTCATTGCGGCCACCCTCCGGCAAGAACGTCTTGCTCCGCGTCGGCCAAGTTGAGCTATTTCGCGATGATGCCCGCTCTCTGGCCCTCGCCAGAAGCGTCGTCCACGGCAAAATCGCCAACGGACGCGCCGTACTCGCCAGGTACCACCACGCCCGGCCGCACGATGCCCTGCCTGCCCTCCTGGAAAGCCTCCACTCTGCCGCCTCCAGTTCTAGCGCCGCCCCCAATGCCGCCGTACTCCTCGGAATCGAAGGAAACGCCGCGGCTGGCTACTTCAGTGGCTTAATGAGCTTCCAGGACGCGTTCCCATGGCCCGGCCGCCACAAACATCCCGCCACCGATCCGCTCAATGCCTTGCTCTCCTGGACCTATACCCTCCTCATGTCGGAACTGGCCGGATTGATTGAAGCCCATGGCCTCGATCCGGAAATCGGCTTCTACCACGAAATCGACTACGGACGGCCTTCCCTCGCTTTAGACTTACTCGAGGCCTTTCGCCACCCCGTCGCAGACCGGCTCGTTCTTACACTGTTCAACCGCCGGATCCTTACCCTGGACGATTTCGAATCGCATGACACTCAAGCGGGCGTGTTTCTCACTCACTCCGGAATGAAGCGGTTTTTTCAAGAGTACGAGCAGTGGATGCTCGCCCGGCCCGGTGCCGCTCGCTCTACCCCTTCCATCGCGTCCGCAAAAAACGACCTCACGCCCTCCGCCACACCAGACGTCGATCTCCCGCGCCCCTCCTTCCGCGACCTTCTCCGCCGGGAGGTCGAGGCTTTGGCCGCTTGCCTGCGCGAAGGGACCGATTTTCAGCCGTTTCGATTCGATCGGCCTGCCACCGGACCCAGTGAGCCATGGAATACGTCATCTGTTACGATATAGCCGACGACGGCCGCAGAAATCGAGTCGCCGATACGCTGCTCGATTATGGCCCCCGCTGTCAAGAGAGCGTGTTCGTCGTCCACCTCGATCACGTTCTGTATCGGCGCATGGTCGACGCCATAGTCCGCCTGATCGACCCCGCCACAGACAAGGTCCACATCTTCGCCATGTGTGCCTCTTGCGAAGCCAACGCCACTGCTCTTGGTCTCGGTACTATCCCGAAAGACGAGCAATTTTATATACTGTGAGGGAGTGCCCCGCACACATCAAATGACCCTGGTAAACACGATTTTGTTAGGGGTGTTTCGAAACGCCCCCGCAAGCCTTACCGTGCATTGGATTTGCTGATCCCGCCACAGTAAGAAGGAGGCCCTCGACGAGGAGAGGGTTAGTTTACTTTTATTTCCTCTTATTACCTCTTTTCTTTACAGTAAGAAGGAGGCCCTCGACGAGGAGAGGGTTAGTTTGCGAAAATCTGCCATTTCCTTCTCCTTGTGAAGTACAGTAAGAAGGAGGCCCTCGACGAGGAGAGGGTTAGTTTTGATCTTCATCGCGTCTACTCCTTATAGTTGAACAGTAAGAAGGAGGCCCTCGACGAGGAGAGGGTTAGTTGAGCCGGCAGCTTTTGATCCATGGCCTTTTGATCCACAGTAAGAAGGAGGCCCTCGACGAGGAGAGGGTTAGAAGAGCGGCAAGTATGAGCCAAAAGGTCACAACATAACAGTAAGAAGGAGGCCCTCGACGAGGAGAGGGTTAGGTTGCGTTCTTCATCGATTGATTCTCCCTAACAAAATTACAGTAAGAAGGAGGCCCTCGACGAGGAGAGGGTTAGTTAGCTTTTGGATTGTCACTCATTTCGGTTCTCCTAACAGTAAGAAGGAGGCCCTCGACGAGGAGAGGGTTAGAACTTCTAGTGTCTAATCTCATTTTTAACCTCCGTAATGATTTGTAAGAAGGAGGCCCTCGACGAGGAGAGGGTTAGAACGATGTAGTAGTACTCGAAGTCGCACTTGCACAGCAGGCGTAAGAAGGAGGCCCTCGACGAGGAGAGGGTTAGAACTTTCTTAATGGCAAGTTATAGATGGCGGATATGGAAAGTAAGAAGGAGGCCCTCGACGAGGAGAGGGTTAGAACCCGTGGCTTGCGCACCGAGCGCAAATCCCCATCTTCTTCGTAAGAAGGAGGCCCTCGACGAGGAGAGGGTTAGAACGAAAGATCCATGTTCATCATCCCCTTCCCTTCCGTAAAGTAAGAAGGAGGCCCTCGACGAGGAGAGGGTTAGAACGCACACAGAAGTAGTGTTCAATCCGCACCTCCATGTAAGAAGGAGGCCCTCGACGAGGAGAGGGTTAGAACTCATCTTCATCTTCATTTCCTTCTCCTTTTTTTCGAAGTAAGAAGGAGGCCCTCGACGAGGAGAGGGTTAGAACACTCGTGCGAGTCGAGTCCAAGCGAATTTTCCATAGTAAGAAGGAGGCCCTCGACGAGGAGAGGGTTAGAACTAGTCCTTTCCACAATTCCTCCTCGTTAAGCTAAATTGTAAGAAGGAGGCCCTCGACGAGGAGAGGGTTAGAACCCTCCTGGAAATAGGCGACGAACACCTGTTGCGGGGTAAGAAGGAGGCCCTCGACGAGGAGAGGGTTAGAACAGAGTATCGCGAGCTTTCGCTGGCCCGCCCTTTATGCCGTAAGAAGGAGGCCCTCGACGAGGAGAGGGTTAGAACATGAAGCTTATTGCCCCTCCTTTCTCCTTACAAGGATAGTAAGAAGGAGGCCCTCGACGAGGAGAGGGTTAGAACTCTGACTAAAACACTCTTCATGTTTCCCTCTTTTCGTAAGAAGGAGGCCCTCGACGAGGAGAGGGTTAGAACAGAACATATTTCCCTTTCAAAATGCCGTAGTCCTTGAGTAAGAAGGAGGCCCTCGACGAGGAGAGGGTTAGAACGGAGTTTCCTCCGCCGGAGTTGACGATTCCATAATTAGTAAGAAGGAGGCCCTCGACGAGGAGAGGGTTAGAACAGGTAACTCACGGCAATTCCCATTGCCGTAGAAAAGCGTAAGAAGGAGGCCCTCGACGAGGAGAGGGTTAGAACGGTTCTGTGTCATTGTCATTGCAAGGCTCTTTCTGTTAGTAAGAAGGAGGCCCTCGACGAGGAGAGGGTTAGAACCTTGGGCGAGTATCATTTGTCTCTCCTTGGGTTTTTGTAAGAAGGAGGCCCTCGACGAGGAGAGGGTTAGAACAAATTTAATCCTTGGAAGCAACCGTTGCCTTGACCTTAGTAAGAAGGAGGCCCTCGACGAGGAGAGGGTTAGAACTGTTCCGTGGTTTCCCATGGTTGTTCCTCTTTTTTCTGTAAGAAGGAGGCCCTCGACGAGGAGAGGGTTAGAACGGATCGTTGTAGTTGTTTTGCATTTCTCTCCTTAAAGTAAGAAGGAGGCCCTCGACGAGGAGAGGGTTAGAACATCAAAAGAAGAATCCCCTTCCTGGCGGGTTATCGTAAGAAGGAGGCCCTCGACGAGGAGAGGGTTAGAACGTTGGTCGGAGTTGCTAAAGGTGTGGAATGACTTGTAAGAAGGAGGCCCTCGACGAGGAGAGGGTTAGAACCTTAATCCTCCTTCATTGAATTGGATCGGTAATGATTGTAAGAAGGAGGCCCTCGACGAGGAGAGGGTTAGAACACATATGCGCCCCTTCTTTCAAGTGTCTTTCAAATATCCGTAAGAAGGAGGCCCTCGACGAGGAGAGGGTTAGAACAACATCGCGAGTTGAAACCTCATCATAACTTTTTATGTAAGAAGGAGGCCCTCGACGAGGAGAGGGTTAGAACGTAAGGTCATTCCATTCTTGCCGCTTCCTGCGCGAAAGTAAGAAGGAGGCCCTCGACGAGGAGAGGGTTAGAACTTTGCAAAACTCATAGGCCTCCTCACTGCTGTCCTAAACAGGACCGGGTGGCGCTGATGTCTGGTGAAACCAAAGGCCCTGAGCATTGAGAATCTGGATTTTCAGAAAGAGGTCTCCTCTTCAAACGGCGGTAGCCTGTCCAAATCACGCCAGCCCCAGGGTAAGTTGCTGAGATTCGGGAAGTATCGGCGGTGTGCCGAACGGGTTATCCAGCCAGGCATTCAAATCACGGTAGGTAAACA
>Ga0075017_100000791_pt1 | contig 18353 bp, 14 predicted proteins | sample AleBraG_ABR_2012_FD_71475 | JGI IMG/M metagenome (GOLD analysis project Ga0075017, IMG submission 71475) | Freshwater sediment microbial communities in response to fracking from Pennsylvania, USA - Alex Branch Run_MetaG_ABR_2012 | ecosystem: Environmental > Aquatic > Freshwater > Creek >... | reverse complement strand
GTTTCCGCCGCGCCGGGCCTGACAGAGGTGGCGTTTTGGTTGCAGGGCGCTCTGCGGCCGGCCTCCGGACTGCCGTTGACCTTCGAGGCCGAAGCTGCGGACATTGCCCTCTCCCTCGATCCCGGGCTGGCTGCCGAGGCGTTCAGGCTCGAGGTCTCGCCAACCGGCGTGTCCATCAGCGGAGGGGATGCGGCCGGGGTGTTTTACGGCTGCCAGGCCCTGCGGCAGTTGCTGCCACCGCAGGTGTTCCGTTCCGCACCGGCGGCAGGGGTGCGGTGGTCGGTGCCCGTGTGCACCGTCCATGACGCGCCGCGGTTTGGCTGGCGCGGCACCATGGTGGATGTGGTGCGCCATTTTCTGCCCAAACGAGAGCTGCTGCGCTTCATTGACCTCATGGCCATGCACCGCCTGAACACCCTCCACCTGCATTTGACCGACGACCAGGGCTGGCGGGTGGAAATCCGCCGCTACCCCAAGCTGACCCAGGTGGGTGGCTGGCGCAAGGAATCCCAGGTGGGCGCGGGAACCGACGCCCCCGGCGATGGGCGCCCGCACGGCGGTTTCTACACCCAGGATGACATCCGCGAAATCGTCGCCTACGCCGGCGCCCGGTTCATCACCGTGGTGCCGGAAATTGAAACACCCGGCCACGCCCAGGCCGCCCTGGCCGCCTACCCGGAGCTTGGCGTCACCGGGGCCGGCATGGAGGTGTTCACCCGGTGGGGCATCAACAAGAACGTGTTCAACACCGAGGACTCGACCGTTGATTTCTTCCGCCACGTCTTCGATGAAGTCATGGACCTTTTCCCCGGCACCTACATCGGCGTTGGCGGCGACGAGTGCCCCAAGAACCAATGGCGGGCCGACGCCCGCTCGCAGGAACTCATGAAGGAACGTGGCCTGGACACCGAGGAGGAGCTGCAGAACTGGTTCATCGGCCAGCTCGATACCCACATTTCAGCGCGCGGGCGGCGCATCTTCGGCTGGGATGAGATCCTTGAGGGCGAGCTTTCCAGCACGGCCGCCGTCGCATCATGGCGCGGCATGGCAGGGGCCCTGGCTGCCGCCCGCCGCGGCCACGACGTGGTGTGCTGCCCGGACAACCTGGCCTACCTGGACTACCGGGCGTCCGAATTACCCACCGAACCCATCCCGGTCTCCATCCCGCTCACCGTTGCCGACGTCTACGGCTTCGATCCGGTCCCTGCCAGCTTGACCCCGGAGCAGGCCCAACACATTCTGGGCGGGCAGGCCAATCTGTGGACCGAACACATTGATTCGCCTCGCGGGTTGGACTACATGGCCTTCCCCAGGCTGTGCGCCATGGCGGAAGTGCTGTGGAGCAGCGCAGACCGCGACCTTGCCGATTTCAACACCCGTCTGAGGGCCCATCTGGCACGGTTGGATGCCCTGGGCGTGGAGTACCGCCAGGCTACGGGGCCGGCGCCGTGGCAGCAGCGCCCCGGAGTAGCCGGCCGGCCCGAAACGGTGGAAGCCCGGGCGGCGCACATCGCCTCACTCGTGGCCTCGATCAGCGGCTGACGGGCTGCAGACGTGCGGGCAGCCACCCGTGGCGGGGCTGTTTCGTGTGGGGGAGAGTCGTGAAAGAATGAAAGCGATTCATCATGGCAGCCAAAAATGCAGTCCCCCACACGCCCGCCACCGGTGGCGGCCAGGAAGAACCCGGTCCCACGCCACCACAGCGCCACCGGCGCACCAGGCAACCACCCGACTACCGCCGTCGGGCAGTTCTTGGAATCGTGGGCACGGCCGCCGTGTCCACCGCGTTCCGGGCCAATATTGCCGCCGAAAGGCTCGTGACCGAGCGGACCCAATTTCGCGTCACCACCCCTGACAATGAGGAGAACCGGACCGCGGCCAACCGCTTCCCGGGCAAGACCTGGTACCTGCTGGGTGGCTTCGATGTCAGCTACCGTGACGTGGGCCGCAAGCTGGCGGCCCTGCAGCCGGCCATGAATGAGCGTGCCCCGGCCTCCTACATCGGCTATTCCAACGGCGGGATCGACATTGCCGCCCTGTTCATCGCCATCCAGCGGGACACGTATGCGCGCAACATCGACACCGTCTATTTCTACGGGGACAGCTTCGGGGGGATGGCCGCGGTGGTGCTGGCCTCCCTGCTGGAAGAAAACGGCATTCACATCCGGGTACTGGTGATGGGGTCGAGCCCCAGCAATGTCCGCGACGTGCTGGACCCGGGCAAGGCATACATTTCCCTGGCCGGGCGCGTGGTGCCGTACCTGGGGCTGGTGGGGCGCCTGGCCGTGGGAGTGTGGAGCGGGCTGGCCAACCCCAACGGCCAGGGCATGTACGCGGCCGCGCGCTCGGGAATCGACAATTCGCTGGACCCGGCCAACAACTCCCTGATCCTGAAGACCTCCCAGGCCACCTTCCTGCAGGCCTTCCCCACCCAGTACGACGGCGGCATTCCCCGCAGCACCGGGATCGGGCTGATGTACGATCCAGCAGACTTCATAGTCAACGCCCGCCTGGCCATTGTGGGCTGGGAACAACTGTTCCCGCACAACCCCGCCTTTGTCTACGAGCTGCCGAAGACGGGCCATGCCAGTCCGGAAATCCACCCCGATGTGTACAGGACGGGTCTGCGCGTGGTGCTGGACAAGCTTGACCCCCCGCCGTTGACGTTCAAGCCGGTGCAACCAATTTTCTAAATGCGCGCCCGCTCCCCGTTCTCGCTACAGGTCTACTTGTAGCGAGAACGGGGAGCGGGCGCGATTCTCATTCCCGCTTCCTTTGAGGGAGACCGGCCTGCCGCAATAGGTACGCGAATCCTTCCCTGTTCTGCATTTCGTCCCACGTCCAGCGCACAAAGCGGACACCCTGGGCGCGTATTTGATCCTCGCGCGCCTTTTCGTCAAGCACCCTGTCCTGGATGGATTTCCCGCCGCCCCACCCCGCGCGCAGATATTTTCCCCGCCCATCAAACTCGCCAGCCAATTTGTACTCCTCGAACCAGAAGTCCACGAACGCATTGCTGCCGTCACGCAAAACGAATCTCCGCTGCAACTCGGGCGAGGGAAACCCCAGTAGGTGCATTTTGGCCCGGCTGATGGACTCACCGGCGGAACCAGAACCCGCGGTACTGAACTCAATCACTGCCTGCGCACGCGCCCTCATAGCAGCGCTGGGCAGCTCCATTGCCGCTGCCCTCAGCTCCGAAACCAGCAGTGGCGGACCTTGTGGAAGTTCGTGCTCCCACGTGGCGTCGCCCAGGCGATGCGGATCAGCCGAGAGGGGAAGAAATTGGTTGTCCGTAGGCCGTGGATTGGGAGTTCGCATGTTGGAATCGCAAACTGCGACGGCGTAGGGGAACGATAGTTCCTTGATCAGCGCAATAGTGGTGGTCAATTTGTCGCTGACTAAAAGCTGGCCGCAACGGAGAACACCCTGACTCAGCGAGCCGACGTGGCGGGCAACGTCCTTGCGACTGCGCCCGCCAACGGTGCTTTCGGTGAGCACATGGAGCCTGCTGGGCGTGCCCACAATCCACAGTCCCCACAGGAGTGCGGCACTCTGGTGGCTGAACACTGGCTCCTTGCCTGTCAGGTGCCCGAATGCGGCCGCCCTTAGACCATACTTCTGCGCAACGCTTAGTGTTTGCCATGGCGCCGATTCCACATAGATGCCGCGACGCACTCGAATCAACTCACCCTTGTTGTGCCGCACGGCAAGTTCGCGCGAATTCAACCCAATGCTTTGTAGTTCGGAGGCCAGGATAAGACGAGGAAGGCTCATCGATCCAGCGTCGCACCAGTTGGGGGCGGGCGAAAGAGGCACTGTTGGGTCTGTGGATAACGCAGCCGTTTTGCCAAATGCCGGCGTGCCCCGGACTCGTTCAGGGCGCCGTCCCGAGGTGCCGGCGAAATTAGCGCCCGTTCCCCGTTCTCGCTACAGGTCTACTTGTAGCGAGAATGGGGAGGGGGCGCGAATCCCGGCAAAGGCGGTGGAGGGCGTGGGCACTAGCGGCGCTGCGTTTGTGCCAGGAGCTGCTCGAAGGGCAGGGAGGTCATCCCTGTCCGCTCGCGGGCGTCGCGCTTGGCCCGGTGGTCGGGCTGGAAACCGGGGCCGCCGTTGGCTGGCCCGGACGAACTGAGGGGGAAGGCGACCCCGGCGGCCGGCGTCGTACTTGGGAATGCGGAGGGGGAACCGGGGGCCAGCACGGCGGCAAGTTCCCCGGCGCCCTGGCTGATGCGGTACTCAAGGCCCGTGGCGTCACCACCGCCGGGCCCCCAATCCTCCGGGGAAGCGTAGACGGCCGTGGGCATGGTGTGGGCGCGCAGGTAGCTGAACAGGGGCCGGATCGCCATATCCAGTACCAGCGAATGCCGCGGGGAACCCCCGGTGGCACCGAAAAGGACCGGCATCCCGTCAAGGAATTTCGGGTCGAGCACATCAAAGAATGACTTGAACAAGCCGCTGTAGGACGCGCTGAAGGTGGGCGTCACGGCGATCATGGCGTCGGCCGCGGCCACCCGGTTGATGACGTCCGTCAGTGCGGGGCCGGCGTAACCGCTGACCATGTTGTTGGCGATGTCGGTGGCGTAGTCGCGCAGGTCGACGACGTCGAGCACGGCCCGTGCACCGAGCTCGCCAAGCTGGGTGGAAACGGCCGCGCCCATCTGGTCCGCAAGCATGCGGGTTGTTGACGGCACGCCGAGGCCGGCCGAGACCACAACAATGGTGCGCTTCATTTTGACTCCCTTTTCACGGACGCATTGTTCATGCGTTTGCATCTAATGGAGTCAACTGGGGGGCCGTGCCGCTTATTCCCGGGCCGTGTCCCGCGTCTTAGTCCCGCGCGGGGTCCTGGGCTGCGCCGGTGCCCGTGCCGGCCACCGCACCGCTGTGGTGTGCCTCCACGGGATGGGCGTGGATGTCCGTGTGGCGGGCTGCGGCAATTTCATTGATCCGCCCGCGGGAGAGGTACCAGCCCACGATCAGGGCCGGGACGATCACCACAATGGAGGACACCGTCCAGGTGCCCACGGGGCTGTCGAACGCCATCAGGACCAGGACCGCCAGCAGGAACGCCAACGTCAGGTAGCCGGTGTAAGGCGCGCCGAACATCTTGAAGGTGGGCCGCACGGCCTCGCCCCTCTTCACCAGCCGGTGCAGGGCCAGCTGGCACAAGATGATCATGCCCCAGGTGGAGAGGATGCCCAGCGCTGCGACGTTGAGCACGATCTCAAACGCGCCGGCGGGGACAATGGCATTGAGAATGACGCCAAGGACGGCCACGGCGGCTGTCAGGGCAATGCCGCCATAGGGGACGCCGTTCTTGTTCAGCTTGGCAGCGAACTTGGGCGCCGAGCCGGACAGGGCCATGGAACGCAGGATGCGCCCGGTGGAGTACAGCCCGGCGTTCAGTGAGGACATGGCGGCGGTGAGCACCACCAGGTTCATGATCGCGTCAATGCCATCCACGCCGATGGAACCAAAGAACGTCACGAACGGACTCTCCCCGGCCTTGTAGGCGGAGTACGGCAGCAGCAAGGACAGCAGCACCAGGGAGCCAACGTAGAACACGGCGATGCGGATGATCACGGTGTTGATGGCCTTGGGCATGATCTTTTCGGGGTTCTGGGTTTCCCCGGCGGCCGTACCAATCAGCTCAATGGAGGCATAGGCGAACACCACGCCCTGCATGACAACCACCACCGGAAGCAGCCCGTTGGGGAAGAAGCCGCCATTGCTTGCAATGAGGCTAAAGCCCACCACCTGGCCTTCCACGGGGGTGCCAAAGATGACAAAGTAAGTGCCCACCAGGAGGAAGGAGACCAGGGCCACCACCTTGATCAGGGCAAACCAGAACTCCATCTCGCCAAACACCTTCACCGAGACCAGGTTCAGCCCCAGCACCAGCACCAGTGCCGCCAGCGCCCAGACCCACTGCGGCACGGCACCAATCCACGGCACGTACTTGGAGAAGAAGTGCATGTACAGCGCGATTGCGGTGATGTCCACGATGGAGGTCATGGCCCAGTTGAGCCAGTACAGCCAGCCGGAGACGAAGGCCGCCTTTTCGCCATAGAACTCGCGGGCGTAGGAGACGAAGGAACCTGAGGACGGCCGGTGGATAACCAGCTCCCCCAGCGCGCGCAGGATCAGGAACGCAAAGAAACCACAGATCGCATAGCTGAACATCAGTGCCGGTCCTGCGCTGGCAAGCCTGCCGCCGGCACCCATGAACAGTCCGGTGCCGATGGCCCCGCCAATGGCGATCATCTGAATCTGTCGGGACTTCAAGCCCTTGTGCAGGCCTGCATCCTCGGCGGTGAGGGAGGCGTTGGGCACGTCTTGGACCAGGTCCGAGGTGTCCGGCTTTGTTTCGTGGTGCATGATCTTGCCTATCGTGAAGCATGGCCCGCGCTTTGGCGGGTCAGGCGATTAGTCGCTGAGGTTGGCCAGTCGTTCCGGACGCAAAAGCTGATCCAGTTCCTGTGCCGTGAGGAGGTTGTGCTCCAACACCAGTTCGGCCACGCCGCGGCCGGTGGACAATGCCTCGAGGGCAATCCTGGTCGAGGCCGCGTAGCCCAGGACGGGGTTCAGCGCGGTGACCAGGCCGATGGAGTGTTCCACCTGCTCCCGCAGCTTGTCTTCATGGGCAACAATGCCGCGCACGCACTTGCTGGCCAGGGTCAGGCAGGCTGCTTCCAGGTGGCGCATGCTCTTGGTCAGGCTGTGCACAATGATGGGTTCGAAGGCGTTCAGTTGCAGCTGCCCACCCTCGGCGGCCATGGTGATGGTGACGTCGTTGCCGATGACCTCATAGGCCACCTGGTTCACCACTTCGGGGATCACCGGGTTGATCTTGCCCGGCATGATCGAGGAGCCGGACTGCACGGCAGGCAAAGTGATTTCACCGAAGCCGGCGCGCGGGCCCGAGGACAGCAGGCGCAGGTCGTTGCAGATCTTGGAGAGTTTCACGGCAACCCGTTTCAGGACACCCGAGAGGTGCACGAAGGCACCCACATCCTGGGTGGCCTCGATCAGGTCAACGGAGGTGGTCAGGGGCAGGCCAGAAATTTCCACCAGGTGGCGGCAGGCCAGCGCCGAGTATCCCTTGGGTGCGTTGAGCCCGGTGCCAATGGCGGTGGCGCCGAGGTTGATCTCGTGTACCAGCAGGGCCGATTCTGCCAGCCGTGCCCGGTCCTCGCCGAGCGTGACGGCGTAAGTGTTGAACTCCTGGCCCAACGTCATGGGGACGGCGTCCTGGAGCTGGGTGCGTCCCATTTTCACCACGGTGCGGAATTCAACGGCCTTTTCGCTGAAGGCCTCGCCCAGCACTTCCATGGCCGCCACCAGGGTCTTCGCGGTGAAGATCGTGGCCACGTTCACCGCCGTCGGGTACACGTCATTGGTGGACTGGCTCAGGTTCACGTGGTCGTTGGGGTGCAGGAACTGGTATTCGCCCTTTTCGTGGCCCAGGATCTCCAGGGCCCGGTTGGCGATGACCTCGTTGGCGTTCATGTTCGAGGACGTCCCCGCACCTCCCTGGATGACGTCCACCACGAACTCCTCATGGAGTTCCCCGGCGATGATTTCCTGGCAGGCGGCGATGATGGCGCCGGCGCGGGCGTCGTCGAGCAGGCCAAGCTCATGGTTGGTCTGCGCGGCTGCCTGCTTCACCATGGCCAGGCCGATGACCAGGTTGGTGTTGGTGGAGAGTGGCTGGCCGGTGATCGGGAAGTTCTCCACGGCGCGCAGTGTGTGCACGCCCCAGTAGGCTCCGGCCGGGACGTCCCGATCGCCGATGAGGTCGTGTTCGCGGCGTACGGCCGGCAGTTCCAGTGCATCGAGGGGATCGAGCGGGACGGTGGTGATGATGGACATGTTTCTCCTTGAAGGACGGTGTGCGCGTCATTGCGCCGGGCTTGTTGCTGGGGGAAAGTTAGTACGGGATTCCTTGAAGCGAGCCGACGGGGTGCCCGCCGCCCAGGACAGTCAATTCGTTGAAGCGGCCAAGGAGCGCCGGGTCCACGCCCAACGCCAACAGCGCCGGGACCGCGGCGGGCATGCGGGCCCGGTCTCCGCCGTCGGAGATCTTCAGTGCCACGGCGCCGCCGTCGGCCAGGGCAATCACCTGGATGCCCTCAAAACCGTCCTTGGCCAGCAGGCCGGGGACCGCCTCCATCAGGGCGCTCACGTCGCGGTTTTCACCGGCCACCATGTTCGGGTGGGCGCGCATGGCGTCGGCCACCTGGCGCTCGGGGGTGCCCGGTGCCGCCGCAACCAGGCGGGCAAAGGCACGCGCCATGCCCGTCAGCGACAGGGCGAAGACCTCTGTGCCGCAGCCGTCGGTGCTGATCTCGGTGAGGTCCTCACCCGTCAGCTCGGCCACGGTGTCGCGGATGAGGGCCATGAGCGGGTGGGCCGGGTCCAGGTAGCTGTCCAGGGGCCAGCCGTTGACCACGCAGGTGGCCAGCAGTGCGGCATGTTTGCCGGAACAGTTTTGTGCCAGCTGGGTGGGGCCGTGCCCGTCGCACAGCCATTGCGCCCGCTCGGCCACCCCGTAGGGCAGATCCGTGGAGTTTCCCAGGTCTTCCGGGGTCAGGCCGGCGTCGGCAAGGATTTCGGCGGCCACGCGCTGGTGGCCGGCAGCACCGGAATGGCTGGCGGCGGCAAGGGCCAGGTGTTCGGCCTTGATCTCCAACCCGGCGCGGAGCATGGCAACGGCCATCAGCGGTTTCAGCGCCGACCGCGGGTAGATGCGGGCCGCGGGCTCCCCGCGCGTGAGCAGGCTGTCACCGCCCGCATCCAGCGCAACGAGCGAGCCAAAATGGACACTCTCCACCATGGCGCCGCGGGTTTGCACGGCCAGCGGCTCGTGGGCCGGAAATTGGGTGAGATTCATGCGTTGCTTTCTCCCATGATCATGGTCAGTGCGTCATCCACGGCGGAGAGGTGGACGGCCATGGCGTGGCCCGCCTCGGTGGCAAAGCCGTGGGCGATCGCGTCCAAAATGCGTTGGTGTTCGAGGTCCGACTGGCGCTGGCGGCCCGTCATGAGGTTGATGGTCTCGGATTGCTTGGCCATGGCCCCGCGGATGTCGTGGACCACCTGCTCAAACACGCCGTTTCCGCTGGCCCGGGCAATGGCAGCATGGAAGCTGGCGTCAAGGCTGACCCAAATTTCGGGGTCGTCTTCCAGCACCATGGTCTCCACTATCCCGCGCAGTTGCTCCAGCTGTTCATCGGTGCGGCGCCGGGCGGCAAGCTCGGCGGCCGGCACCTCGATGTGGGGCCGGGCTTCCATGAGGCTGCGGGCCGAATACTGCCCCAGCACCAAGTCCCCTGTGGCACGGCTGGCCACCACAAAGGTGCCCTTGCCGGTTTGCGTGGCCGTCAGCCCCAGGGCCGTGCAGGAACGCAGCGCCTCACGCACCACCGAGCGGCTGACACCATACTGCTGGGCCAGTGCCGCCTCCGAGCTCAGCTTTGACCCCACCGCCAGATCCCCGCCCTCAATGGCAGCACGGATGGCCTTGAATACCGCCTCGGCAGCACTGACACGGACAATTTGCGGCTGTCCGGCTGTCCAGCTGTCTGACAAGTTCATATGTGAGACTATGACACGGCTCACCAGAGGTGTCAAAAGTAATCCTGCACGGCAACCAGCGCGCTCTGCTGCCCGTGCTGGCGCACCTTGGGCGGGCAGCCATGGCTTTTTAGGCGGTCCCCCGCAGCCATGACTGGCCGGTCACGGGCCTAGTGCATGCTGAACTGGTAGGCCTGCGGAACCTCGTCGTTGGGGCAGACTTCCTGCCAGAGCGCCGTGATGGAGTTCTCGCCTTCGCGGAGGTCGGCCACTTCCAGCCCATCGCGGAGCATCTGGGCAGCCTTCTCCGGCGCCCCGGAACGCGCGTGGGCCAGGGCGCGCAGGAACGCAACCCGTCCGACGTCGGCCACGGACTTTGGCGCCCGGTCCGCCAATTCCAGGGCCACCTCGGGACGACCCACCGCAATGGCGTGTGTCATGGCCTCGATGAGCAGCCAGCGGTTGTCAATGTCCGCGGCGCAGGCGGCCACGAGTTTCGTCACTCCCCCGGTGGGGTCGTTCAGGGCCAGCAGCACCAGGCCCAGCCCGCGGTGGGCCAGGGCACGGCTGGTCTCGCCAAGCTCGGGGTCGGCGAGCGCCACGCGGTACAGCTGCGCCACGGCAGACTGCTCGGCCAGCTCGGCGGAGGCCCGGGCGTGCGCCATCACGGCCAGGTGGAAGGCGGCCTCGGCTCCCACCTTGGAAGTGGACAGCAGTTCCTCCCAGTCCAGGCCCCGCACAAACGAGGCGGAGCCGGCGAAGGGGTGGTGCCCATCGCCTGCATGGCGGCCCTTGGCGGCCAGCAGTTCCAGCCAGGGGGCCTGGTCCGCTGTGAGCGTTTCGGGGGCAAAGGGCGTGCCGGTTTCATCAATCCAGTTCAGGGCGGAGGCACTGCGGCGCACGCCCTCCAGCGCGCCCCAGCCGGTGCCGGCCAGCAACATTTCGTTCGGGGCCAGGTCCGCCCAGCGGCCGGCGTTGGCCAGGGCGGCATCCACGGCGGCCTCCGACACCAATGCCCCAACCCGTTGCTCCCCGTGGGCCACGGCCTCGGACCAGGCGCCGTTGCCGATTTTCGGATCCAGGGCGGCGTTGCCGTAGGCCTCAACCCACTGCCAGGACGCACCCGCGGGCATGGGCACATGCTCGAATTGGGTCTGGGCGAGCCCGGACTGGATCTCGGCATAGTGGCGCGGAATCCCGTCCCTGGTGGGTGTGAGCCACTGCTGCCAGCGGTGCCCGCCCACGTTCTCGCCCCACACAAACAGTTTCCTGCCCCTTAGCGCAGCCGAGGACACCAGCGCGAGCCCGTCCCCGGCGTCGTCCATGGCCACTTCCCAGCGGCGCTGCTCCGGGGCCAGATCAAAGAAGAAGTCGGCGGCGTGCGGGTTGCGCACCGGGTAGGTGGCGTCGGTCCCGTGGAAATCGGTGGGCGCCACAATGGCCATGGACCCGTCGTAGTCGGTGGCGTAGGCCCGGGCTGCGGGGGCCAGTGCGCGCGTGGCGGGGCTCTGCGGGACGGCGGCATTGGTCCACCAGTACATGGGGACGGTTTCGGAGTTCGGGTTCTGGATGCGGACCGCCACGAACACCACTTTCGAATCGGCGGGCAGCCAGGCGTCAATCTGGAACACCACCTCGCGCAGGCGGTCGAACTCCCACATGCGCAGCACGTCCTGCCCCTCGGGGGTGCGCACCATGGCGCTGTGGAGGGGTGAACACGTGGTGGGTGAATGGCCGCGCGTGCCGATGTTGAACTCGATCCCGCCGGCAAACCAGGCGTTGCGCAGCGCCAGGTTGGCAAACTGGATCCGTTCCTGGGTGTGCAACAGCTCCTTGCCCGTGGCCTTGTCGGTCAGGGCCCACAGCCGCCCGCCCAGTTGCGGCAGGAAAGTGGCCTTGACGTGCCCGTTTTCAAGCACGACGGCGGTCAGCTCGGTTGCGTTGGTCTCCCGCGAATAGGCGTCCTGCATCGGGTATGGATAGATGTTCTTGGCCTTGCCCCAACGGGACCCGGCGGCCACCTCTTCCGGAATGCCCTCCCCCACCACGTAGGGCGGTTCCAGCAGCGGCTGCACCGAGGGCAGCGGCGAGTCCGGGCCCAGCTCGGCCAGCTCAATGGAGCAGGTGGTGACTGTCAGGGTTGAGGCGGCGCCCATGCGTGTTCCTATCGTGGGGATGCGTTCCGTGGCGGGCCCAATCCTGCCGCTCACGACTGATTGAATCTGATCTTACCGGGTTTGCGGACGTCAATAACGCGCAAGTAGCCAACAATTTTAATGTGTCAAACCCCAGGCGCAGCGGTGGCCGGGCGCTGCAGGAGAACCACTCCGTGGTCCCTGGCCACCTCAAGAAAACCCTGTAACGCCAGCCCTGCGGCCATCAGAAATGGCCGCAGGGCTGAACTTTGCCGCGCGCTGCGCCGATAGACTTGCCAACATTGCGCAAGTGCCGGCACCCCGGTCCGCGCGGCACCGAAATGGAGACCCTGGTGAACGAATCCGCCTACCCCCAGCTGCGACTCAACGCCGCAGCCCTTGATCGCAACATCGAGATCATGGCCGCCTGGTGCCGTGAGAAGAACGTGGTCCTGGCCCCGCATGTGAAGACCACCATGTCGGCTCCCATCATTGAACGCCAGATTGCCGCGGGCGCCGTCGGGGTGACCGTGGCAACCGTCGACCAGGCGGGCACGGTCCTTGGCTGGGGCCACCGCAATATTCTGGTTGCCAACCAGGTGGTGGACAGCCACGGCCTGGGCCGGATCAAGGCCTGGCTCGAGACGGACCCTGACCTCACCGTGCGCATCTTCGCCGACTCCACGGCGGGCGTGGCCGTGGCTGCCTCCGTCTTTGACGGCAGCGGCCGGGCCCTGGACATGCTGGTTGACGTTGGTGCCCTGGCCGGGCGCACCGGTGTGCGCTCCGCCGCCGAGGCCCGCGAAGTGGCGCTGGCCATCACCGCTGCGCCCGGGCTGCGGCTGGTGGGCGTGGCCGGTTATGAGGGTGTGGCACCGAACTCGCGCGACGCCATCAACCTGGACGCCGTGGATCGCCACTGCCGGCTGGTGCACGACATCTACCTGGATTTGGCCGAACTGTTTGAAACGCCGGCGCCGATCTTTTCCATGGGCGGCTCGGCGTTCCCGGACCGGGTCATCGAGTTCCTGCCCTCCGGTGTTCCCGGCACCGTCAACCTGCTGCGCTCCGGCTGCTACGCAACCTACGACCACGGCACTTACGCGGGCGTCAACCCCATCCCCGGTCTCACCCCCGCGCTGACCGTCCGCGCCCTGGTGGTGTCGGCCCCGGAAGACGGCCTCGTAGTGGTGGGCGCCGGCAAACGTGACTTGCCGTATGACGCCGGCCTGCCGCCCTTCCTTGCTGCATTCTCCGCCGCTGGTGTTGAGAAGGCGGACGCCACAGCGACCGTGCACAAGCTCTTTGACCACCACGCCGTGCTGCTGGGCGCCGAGGGATTGGCCGTTACGGACGTCGTGGAACTGGGCATCTCGCACCCGTGTTCCGCCTTCGACCGTTGGCCGGAATACCTCGTCACAGATGACTCAGGCTCCGTGGTGGACGTCTGGCGCACCGACTTCCACCGGGCGTCAATCAGCGGGTAGAGACGCCGGGCGTCGGGATCACCTGGCGTTGCGCCGGGCCACTAACTTGATGACGCTGGCCCGGCCCGCCGCAGCGCTGAAGGCAAACAGGGAACCGAAAAGCAGGCCCGGAACCGGAGCGGTCCAGCCTCCCAGTGCTGTCATAACGGTCCAGACGGCAGCCCCGGTGGCCAAGCCATGTACGCCAACGTGGAGCCACTGCGACTGAACCCGACGTAGTGGCCAAGCAATCACAATGGCGAACGGCAAGCCGAGAATAGCTGCCACGGGGAAACCGAAGACCAAGTAGATGGGGAAGGAAGTCCACCCCGAGATCGAGCCGGGCGTGGTGGCGGTGACTTCCGTGACGCCGGCCAAGCCCAAGCAAATAAGCACAAATGTAATCAGCCACCCCAGCAGGAACGCTGGAGCCCCGTAACGCATCCGGAACCTGGTCCCGGCATGAGGTCCAGGGGTCTCGACAGGCTCGACCATTGGCATCTCAGCCACGGTCCGCCTCCATGATGTCCGCCAGCGCGCCGCGCAGTTGGGGGAAACGCCAGGTGAAACCGGCATCGGCCAGTTTTTGGGGCAGCACCCAGCGACTCTTAAGGACCAGCTCGGTCTCGGTGCGGATTAGCACAGCGCCCATGCCAAGCAGCCACGCAGGCGTGGGCACCCCGAAGGGCATGCGCACGGCGCGGCGGACCTCGGCCATGAGCTCGGCGTTCGTCACGGGGTGGGGGGAGGCAATGTTCACGGGTCCGGCAATCCCGGGCCGGTCGTGGATGAAAAGCACCGCCCGCAGCAGGTCCGCCACATGGATCCAGCTGTATTTCTGTGTGCCGCCGCCCATGCGCCCACCCAGGCCAAGCCGTGCCAGGGTGACAAAGGGGCGCATCACACCTCCGCCGGGGCCCATCACGATGGTGATCCGCAGCGGGATCTTCCGTGTCGCGGGCGTCGACGCGGCGGCCAGGGCGTCCTCCCAACCCCGCGCCACCTCAACCGAAAATCCTGTGCCAAGTTCGCCGTCGTGCTCGGTTTGCGCCCTGTCCCGCGCGTCACGGTAGATGGTGCCGGTGCTCGCGTTGAACCAGTCGCGCGGCGGCACCCGGCAGGCGGCGATGGCACGGCCCAGCTCGGCCGTTGTCTCCACCCGCGATCGGGTGATTTCGGCCCTATTGGCCGGGGTGTACCGGCATGACACCGACTTGCCGGCCAGGTTCACGAGCATGTCGGTGCCCTCCAACACGGCGGTCATGGCGGCGGCGTCTCCCCAGCGGGCATCGCCGGTCCGCCCAATGGTGCGCACCCTCCAGCCGGCGTCGGCCAGTTCGCGGCGGAAGTAACTGCCAATGAACCCGGAGGCGCCGGCGACCACAGCGGTCCTCACGGCTGGAGCCGGGCCTTGAGTGCGAGTGCTTCCTCGACCATGGGCCGCACCACCGGCAGCCGGGAGAACGAGACCAGTTTTGCAATGAGCGGTGACGCTCCGTCGATCAGCGTGCGTGTGCGGCGTTGGCCCTCGGAGCGGTCGTAGACCCAGAACAGCACCACGCCCATGTATCCCAGCCACAACAGTTCCGGCAGTTGGCCGCGGAGAAACACCGGGACCTTGGTGCCTTCAATGACCTCGGCGAAGATGGCGATGGCGTCCTCACGGGCCTTGCCTGATGCCTCCCCGAAGGGGTTGACGGCCGACTGCGGGGGCAGTGCGCTGGAGATGAAGGCCCCGCCAAAGTGGTGGTACGGGGTGAGGGCGTCGACCCCGGCATGCAGTGCGGCCTTCAGGCGCGCGGCCAGGCCGACGGCCTCTGCCATCGCCGCGGAGGCCGCGGCCCGCTGCTCCCCCACCGACTCCCTGTACAGTTCCAGCACCAGCTCGTCCTTGGAGGCGAAGTAGTAGTAGGCGCTGCCCAGCGACACGCCCGCCTCGGTGGCGATGCCACGCATGGTGGTCTTCGCGAAGCCCTTGCTGCGGAACATCCCCAATGCCGTGTGCAGCACCAGGTCCCTGGTTTGCATGCCCTTGCCATCCATCGCCAACTCCACTCTTTTGAACGTGTTCAGTTCTGAGTAAAGCACGCTTTTTGAACATGTTCAAGAATGGATCGAGGCCAAACTGTGCTTCCTTGCGCCGCAAGGTCGTGCTTGGCTGGTCCCATGACCCCGGCCAGCCTTCTCGCATCGTGCACTGAAGCCGTCACCGAGTGCAACGACACCAACAGTGTCCAGGTGTCGGCCTCCCCCGCAACAGGCTGGGTGGTTCTCGCGGTCCTGGTGCTCGCCGTCGTCCTTGGTGTTGCCCTAGGGATTCGCCACCGTAGGAATGATCGCCGGCTTGGAAAGTAGCTGCCAGGACTGGCGTTTCCCTTCCGCAAGGCGTGCAGGCACACGGGAGGCCGCCACCCAAAGCCTTCGGTGGCGGCCTCCCAAGTATCGCTAGGGCATGATCTTGTACAGGTCAATGACGGTCTCGTCGGGCGGCGATGTGAATCCGCCCTCGATGCCCTGCTGCATCCGGGGAAGGAGGATGGTGTCGCGGAACTTCTCCCAGCTCTCCTTCGAGTCGTGGACTGCCATGATCGTCCAACCACCGGCTGAAGCGCCGCCGGCGTGGAAAAGCTGACCGTCAGGAAGGCGCCCTTCACCGGGGTGAACCGCGGCAATCGATGCCTCGTACTGCTCCTTGGTGCCTCCTGGAAAGAAGTGCACGACTCCGTATTCTTTGGCTTCCATGACTGGTCCTTTGAATGGTGGGATGTGTTGGACATACCAACTACTAGACCCCGCCATTTGTGTTGTCAAGGGTTGGCGCACGTAGCCGTCAGAACGGGCGTTTCCTGCCCGGCCCAGATGACGCTGAGCGCCCTTGCCTCGGGGACGACGCCGGTGGAGTCCAGTTCGCGGAGCACGGCCAGCGTGAGTGCGCCCACCGGAATGGTGACGACCCCGCCCTCCGTGGTGGGCGCGGCCATCTCCAGTGCGGGTACTTCCGTTCCCGGAGTCCCGGTGCTGAAAAGCTGCGCGGTTGCGGGCAGGGTTTCCATCTTCCCGTCCGTTTCACGGGTTTCCACTGCCTGCGCTTTGCCGGCCAGCAACGCCGCGGCGAGCTCGCCAACATATACGGGGTCGGCCGTGGCGTCGTAAACCCACCGATTCCCCAGGACTGAATGCTTCATGGTCCCCACCAGGAAAGCCTGCGCACCCTCCAGCGGCGCCCCGCGGTACGTCAGCGGAATCTGGTAGACGCTTTTTCCGGCGCCCACCAGCATGGTTTCGATGCCGACCTCACCCGCGGGATCGTCAAAGCGGAACGATCCAAGCCGCACCAAATGCGCGGGGTCTGCTGCAAACCACGGCTGCGCCGGCAGCCACTGGGCGAGAAGTTCCATTTTGCTGGGCCGCAACTCGGCCGCGTACACAATTGCCATGCACCCAGCTTAGTTTCATCGCCGGCCACTGTGCCGACAGGACAGCCAAGGCGACTCCCACAACCCTGGGAATCGCCTTGGCTGTCCTGTCACGGAGGTGGTGCTCAGATGTCCAGGTGCGTGGGCCCAAACATCTTCAACATGACATCAACCACGACGACGTTGGGCCCGTCGGCGGCAAATCCGGCCTTCAGCGCTTCCCCGACGTCTTCGGGCTTGACGCGCTGGGCGGGAACCCCAAACGCCTCGGCCAGCTTCACGAAGTCGGGCCGCGCCAGTTCCGTGTGGGTGGCCTTGCCGAAGGTGTCGATCATGTATTCGCGCAGGATGCCGTAGCCGCCGTCGTCCACAATGAGCCAGGTGACGGGCGCATTGTGCTGCTTCGCCGTGGCCAGCTCGGAGATGGAGTACATGGAGGAGCCGTCCCCGGCCACCGCCAGCACGCGGGCGGGCAGGCCCCGGCTTTGCAGCCCGAGCGCCCCGCCAATGGCGGCAGGGAAGCCGTAGCCGAGTCCGCCGGCACCCTGGGCGGAGTGGAATTCCCCGTCCCTGGCGTCCCAGCAGCTCCAGCCCCAGTAGGCGGAGATGGTCATGTCCCAAAACGTCTGCATGTCCGCCGGAACGGCCTCGCGGATGTCCGCCATGAACTTGCGCTCCAGCGCCAGGTCCTGACCGTCCAGGCGTGCCTGCACCTTGGCCAGGGTTTCCGCCACGACGGCCTGCGGGGTGGCGCCGTGCCATTGGGCCTTGTCCCCGTGCGTTTCCGTCAACGCGGCATCAAGGGCGCTGAGCGCCTGTCCGGCGTCGGCACGGATGCCCAGCGCCGGTCGGTTGGATTCCAGGACGCGGGGTTCGGCGTCGATCTGGATGATGCGTCCGCGCGGCTCCATGGTGAAGTAGTTGCTGGACACCTCACCCAGGGAGGATCCGATGACCACCAGGACGTCGGCGTCTTCCAACACGTCGGTCACGTACCGGTCCTCCACCCACGACTGCAGCGACAGCTCGTGGTTCCACGGGAATGCGCCGTTGCCGCCGGGCGTGCACACCACGGGGGCGTTGAGCTTCTCGGCAATGGAAAGCAGCTGCTTGTGGGCGTGACCGCGGCGCACGCCGCCACCGGCCACAATGGCCGGACGCTCGGCTACGGCAAGCCACTTCACGGCCTCGCGGACAAGCTCCACGCGCGGGGGGTTGTCGAACGGTTCCGCCAGGGCGTCCTCGACGGCGGGCACAAAGATGGGATCGAGCAGCACGTTCTGCGGCACCTCGATCCAGACCGGGCCCTGCGGGGAGGAGACGGCCTCGGTCCAGGCGTCCTGGATGGCGGAGGGGATGCCGGAGGCGTGCTGGATCAGCCGCTGGCTCTTGGTGACGTTGGCCGCGGACGCCTTCTGGTCATCGAGCTGGTGCAGCATGCCCTTGCGCCGGGCACCCAGGCCTTCCAACGGGATCTGGCTGGCCACCACGATCATGGGCACACAGGTGGCGTAGGCCTCCTGCAATCCCGCAAGCGCCGTCAGGGCGCCGGGCCCCGTGGACAGGAACAGCACACCCACCTCGCCGGTGGCCCGGGAGTAGCCGTCGGCGGCAAAGGCGGAGTTGTTCTCCACGCGGGAAGAGACAAAGTGCAGGGGAGAACGGCCCAGGGCGTCAAAGAGGCCCAGGGCGTGCTGGCCGGGGATGCCGAACGCCGTCTTCGCGCCAAGGGCGGCCAGGGTCTCCACGACCAGGTC
>Ga0075017_100000789_pt1 | contig 18388 bp, 14 predicted proteins | sample AleBraG_ABR_2012_FD_71475 | JGI IMG/M metagenome (GOLD analysis project Ga0075017, IMG submission 71475) | Freshwater sediment microbial communities in response to fracking from Pennsylvania, USA - Alex Branch Run_MetaG_ABR_2012 | ecosystem: Environmental > Aquatic > Freshwater > Creek >... | reverse complement strand
ACCCTGCCTGGGGCCGGCACCGGCGGTGGTGCCGGTGCCGGGAATGACTTATGTGCGGGCGTCGGAGATCGGGTGTGCTCTCGATTGCGACCTGAGAAACGGGCGCAACAAGCACACTGGCGGCCCTGCCACGGACGATGCGCCGCGTATCAACGCAGCGATGGCGGGAGCGAGCGCGGACAATCCGATGACGCTGATCATCGACGGAAGTGCGCTGATCTCGGGCTTGTTCCTCCCGGCCGGAGGGCACTGGAGCATAGCAGGACTGGGTTGCGGCACGGGATTCTTTATAAAGACGGGCGCCAACAGCGACGCCATACACAACGGACCTCCCAATGCGACCGTGCCGTGGAATCCGGGACCGCCGGCTCCCGCGCGAGGGATGAACGTCTCACTCAGCAACTTCACGGTGAACGGCAACCAAGGGAACGGTTTTGATGGAGATTCGACAAGCGGAATGCGATTGGGTAGTGCAGTAGCCTGGTACTGCGGCATCAACCTGATGAACCTGGACAACATTACGATTGAAAAAGTGGTTATCGTGAATAGTCCCGCATTCCACATGCGACTTTCGAACGTTGGCCATGTAGTCGTATCTGGATGCGTGGTGAAGAGCCACGGTTTGGGTACGGACGGATTGCATTTCGATGGGCCGGCGAACGACCTTACGATTTCGAATTGCAACTTCACGACGGACGACGACTCAATCGCGCTGAACTGCCCGGAAGGGTACTCCGGAAACATCTCGCGAGTCGCAGTTAGCAACTGCATCTTCAACAGTTGGTCGCTGATGCGGCTGTATACGACGTTCGGGAATCCATTCAAATACAGCATCGATACGGTGAGTGTCACGAATTGCACCGGCACCCTCGCGGAAGCAGCTTTTCTGATCGGCACGGTCAATGGAAGCCTTCCGAATTCGATCGCCTCTTTGACCATCTCGGATTGCAGGCTGTCGGCCCCGACGATACTGGGTGTCGCGGAAAATTTCGGAACGATCGTGCTCAAGAACGTTGCCTTTATTCCGTCCCAAGCAGGAGTCCAATGGGTCTCGCCCCAATTCAATAGCGCATGCGGTTTTGTGCGACCGTCCCCACTGTATGGCAATATCACTAGCGTCGGATCGAGTCTCACTTTCGACAATTGCAGCATCGTCCGAACTGGGAATATCGGGTCTCCCGCCACGATCCTCGCGAACAACTCGAGGATCGAATTTCTGGCGTTCAACGGATTTGAGCTGCAGGATGCGGGAGTTTACCCGCCGGTGCCAGAACTGCTCGACATCGGGCAGGGATCAATTGGGCAACTGGTTTTCGGATCTGTGAACAGCAACAACGTCGTTGCGCCGGTGTCAGAGGGCGGATTCGCCAGCGTGGGGTCCGTTTCCGGGGCAGGAGTGCTGGCAACGGGCTGGGAGTTTCCCGATGCGGTGATGGCAGACGGGGTGCCGTACATCTCGGCGAGTACGGGTTTGCCTTCGATCAAGATTAATGGTGTGGTCCAGCCTTATCAGCAACCCTGATTCGCGCGCACTTCCAGCGCGACACCGTCATCAAGGCTGCGTGGTGGCGGTAGACACTTTGACGTTCGCGGTGCCGTTTATGCCTGGGGCCCCGCTGACGGTTGCCGTTATGCTTTGGCTGCCGGGAGTCATCAGAGTGACGCCGTCGGTAAACGTGTGGGAACCGGCATCATTCGGCGTGAAAGAGTAGCGTGGTGGAAGGATGGCTTTGCTATCGGAACTAGTGAATACGATGGCGCTGTTGATCACCGTGTCCCGGCTCTGGCCGACCACTGCGGTAACCGTAATGGTGAAAGGTGAACCTGCGATTGCGCTGGAGGGAGCGGTGATGTTGAGCGTCGCGAGAGTGCCGCAGCCGAGCGTCATTAATCCTGCCATAGCTGGGCTCAACGCCCATAGCCGCAGCGCGGTCACTACCCTGCGTGGTCCACGACGGGCAGATTTACCTGAACGTCTCGCATCGACGGGCACACAACTTTCATTTGCGTTGGACAATTTATCCTCAATTTGCCCGCTATAGCGGCCGACAGCATGACCATCCGACGGGGAAATAATCACAGACCTTGCGGCTTAGCCTCTATTGTGAGGCGTCGTGGCGGGGCTTGCCCAAGCGGATATCCATCCCCACCATGGGACCGTAAACGTTGATGCCGTAGTTGATGAATTTCGGCTCGGACAAATAACCGTTGGAAATGTGCATGTAGTTCATACCCGCTGATATCGAATACCGGGAATCGAAGTGATAACGCACGCCGGTTCCAATGTTGTAAGTGAACGTGAGGTTTTGTCCCTGGGCATACGCCACACCCAGGGGTTCCTTCGCGTTAATGTACCCGATGCCGCCTCGTTCGTCGAAATAGGGCACGAACTTCCAGTTGCGGTGGACAAAATTCCGGCGGATCCCGAAGATGAAAGCGAAATAGTGAGTTTCGGGCCCTCTTGGAATGAGGGTGACGGACCCGCTAAAGGTGAAGTCGAAGTTGCCGCGGAAAATCCAGAGGCCCCCGACGTCGTTCACGTGCCAGCGCAGGGAAGCCATCAGGGGCACCAGGGTGTATTTCAGCGGTGTCATATTGTAGCCACCGCCAACGGCAAAGTCGTAGATGAAGGGAATGTTGATTGGATGCCATCCGGTTTCAAAGGAAAACTCGAGACTATTCCTGTGATAGACGCTTTGATTGGTGTAGATGGGTTTAGAGGGCCGAACAGTCTTGGCGTGTGGGGTTGAAGCCCCTCCTGCCTTTTTGTCATCGTCGTCTTGAGTCGGTCTATCTGATTGAGGGCACTCGGACTGGGCCAAGCGTGCTGGGGCGGAGAACCAAGCGCTACAGCGAGTCGGTGACGCGCACAACTCCGCGAGAACAGTGGAGGGTTGTAACGGCTCAATCTCGGCGGGAAACTGGTTTGCGGATCGTGAGCCTTGAATGCTCGTCGCAAGGAGGCTTTGCGGAGCGGCGTTTTGTAGCCAGCGATCGGCCGGTACGATCTCTTGCCAAGCCTGGGGTTGCTGATCGGTAATCGGTTGCGACCGAGATCCGATCGATTGAGCTGCCGTGCTAGCCACAAAGTCAGTTGCTAACAATAGAGCAGCCAGGCGAAAGGACGCACGCATTGCCCGCCCAAACGAGACAGTTCGAGGCTTCAGCATGACCGCCTCCGGCCAGGCACGAAGCTACTGGCGCCTTTCGGATGCAACGGCCGATGCCATTCCTTGGATCCTATGAAAAGACGATTGCTCATTAACATGAAGTACGCGGACCGCGGACAGCCAGAAGGGCACTAGAATACAAGAGGCATCTGGGATGGCGTCAAGGTGATCTTCCGAAGGAACTTGCGAATCAGGCTAGTCTCCCTAGCTGCGGGGTATGGCCGAGGCGCCTTCGAATGATGGCGGTCATGGCGTCAAATCGTTTTTCGCCGAGAAGATAGGCCAAGAAAAAATACACATGGAATAGAGGATACCTGGCAAACCCCATTCGGCCGTATTCGCGGTACAACCAGTAAAACTCCCCTAGGGGCAAGGTCAATTGATCTCTGATGTAGGGGTAGAAGTAGTTGGCGTAATCGTGGATTACGTCTTCGACCACGTCGATGTGACGTGTTTCCCTGAGATCTCGAATGATTGACAACGCCCCACTGATCATGTTGAGGCGAGCCTGCGCGGTATAACTTCCAGGGACATACTTCCCCTTTTCTTTTGCGCTGTTTCCGAACTCGGGTTTGCCCGCCCGGCAGAGTACGAGCAGTTTGGGAGTGCAGACTGCCGTCTTCGCGACCAGAACGCTGGCGGTAAGGTGCAACTGATAGTACAGGGTGCCGTCAAACTTGGTGGTGGCAGCGGCATAGGCGCTATCGCGATGTACGATGTATCCCGCTATGACGCCGGATCGGCGAAAGGCAAAACGAATTGAAGGGATGCCAGCGGGGAATTCTTTTTCTTCATTGAACCAGCGGATCTCCTGGTTCAGCCTGTCCGGCGTCTCATCGAACCACGCGTAGCTTTTCAACACGAGGCCAACATTCGGGTAGCGCTGGATTACGCTGGCCGTATTCTCCAGCGCCCCCTCGCACATGAGGTCGTCATTTCCCATGAAAAAGCAAAAGCGGCCCGATGCTTTTTCAACCAGGTTGCGAATATTGCCATCGTAGCCAAGGTTCTCATCATTTTCGAAATATCGGAGCATTCCCGGATAGCGCGACTGGAAGTCACGCACAATGTCCGCGATCTGCCGGCGTTCGCGGGACATGTCTTCACAGATGACGACTTCAAAGTCGCGAAAATTCTGCGTGAGAATCGAGTCCAGGAGGGGGATGAGATAATGGGCCCGGTTGTAGGCCGGTATACAGACGGAGAAAAGCTTACGAGTCTGGGTCACGCCTTATCCCATGTGCCTGTTTGCGAATTAAAAGCTTTGATGGGCTTTGCCGGAGCGCCAGCCACGATGGTATTCGCAGGAACCACGCCACGGACCACGGAATTTGCTCCGATAATGGCACCTCTGCCGATTGTAGCCGGACCTACAATGACTGCATTGTCTCCGATCCACACATTCTCGCCGATAACAACGGGCCCCCCGCCTCCTAACAGGCGATGTGCCGGGGGTTGCTCCGGGTTGCTCTGTCGTTCTCCCTTGTATATTCCATGATTGTGGTCGGAAACGTATATTCTGCTGCCGAAAAGACAATGACAGCCAATTGTGATATTCGCGATCGAGGAGATGTGGACTCCATCCGAGAAGCAGACGTGGTCGCCAATCGTTATCTGGGGATGGAAATCCTGCGCCTGATAGGACGTGACGGCCTCCAGCCAGAGATTGCGCTCGGCGTATACGCCCTTTCCAAAGGAAATGTGGCGTCCGCCGATGACCCGGCAGCCGGGCCCGAGGCGCAGGCCAGGAGCCCTCAGCAGGAAGGCCACGATAGAGCTGGTGAGGCCATTCCAGGAACGACGAGCAATCAGCAGCACCGCTATTCCAGCGGAATTGGCTGCAAACAATCGGGAAATGCCGGTCGGGATATCCCTCATTGTCTGGTGGTTCTTGCTGCGGACCTCCGCCATGGTAGCAGTATGGGATACAGAGGACTGAAAAACCTTGATGCTGCCGGTGCGTCTTTCAAAGCGTCGGCGAAGCCTTGACGCTTACGAATTCCATGCTCGTAGCAAATTAGCGTAGCCGCGTGTATTCCGTCAGTCCGTAGGGAGGGTACTGCAGCATTCAGTGTTGCCATGTATGTGAGTGCACCGCGCCGCTCGGGAAGTTTAAACTCCGAATTACCTCGTGTCCGATGCCGAGTTCACCCATCGCTTGGCCAGCGCTATTCTACCGCAGCCGGAGATCCCATTTATCCGATTCCGGCCGTGCCTCGATGGGAATTGTGCGGCTCGCTAGTCTTACTGCTGCCACGTCACTCCCGGATAAAGGCTGGGAATGCGGTAGCCACGATAGGCATTCGCACCCGTAATCGTCAATTGCCACACCGTCTGGGGACTGTCAGTCTGAGTGACTTCGTTCACCTGTGAGGCGACCGTATACCCGAACTGCGCGCTGCTGTCGAATTCGACGTTGCCGTTGGGCAACACCTCGATACTGCCTCCCCAAAAAGAGAAGAAGCCAGGACTATCTTCCCAGAGCAAGCTGGCGTTATTCGTGCTTTCATCGATCTGGAAGATCGTGGCGCGCGTGTAGCAAGTTGTCACTGGTGGTATGGGTGGCTCGCAGGGTTGCCCACTGGAGTCGATCCGAAGGTCGCCATCGTCGTAGATGGCCATGGTCGTCTGGGAACCGTTAACAGACATTATGTAAGGAAAATGTTGTGCATAGAACCACTGGCTGGGATCCCCACCTGCCAGAGTGAAGTCTCCACCTTCTCCCAACTTCCAGATGATATTGCCCGTGCCGGCTCCGTTGGCGTAGTCAATCTTCAAAATCCAGCTCTGGTTACGCATTGAAAGCAGGAGGTTGCCGTCCTCTGTGTACACCAGGGCATTACTGTGAGTCCAATCCGGCAGTCCGAAGAGATGGCGATTGATGTCGAGATGATCGAAAGCCGACCACGCCCATACGACGTTTCCGTCAGGATCGATGTCCATCAGAACATCTCCCTGTACGTCCAGGGTTCCATAACCGTCCGCGGTCACGCTCTTTGTGATCTGGCCGAGGGCGATCCAGTGTCCGTTGGGAAGGACCAGCATATCGTGGTGCAAACTGGTGACGGGAGGGAAAAAGTAGCCGTGAGTTGGAAGCGATTGATTGATTTGCGTAAGGCTGACGTATCGAATCGTGTTGCATGCCAAGTCAACCTCCTCCAACCCTTTGCCGCGCATGAAGATGTAGTGGCCGTTTTGCATGGGTTTGAATGGAATCGCCTCGCCGGGGCAGTACCAGATAACGTTGCCCTGAAGATCAGTAACGACACCCTGCAAGGGACTGGTAGAAAGGACACCTTGCGGTGAGGTGGTATTGACGAGGCTGAGCAATTCCACGCCTCCCGACGATGAAGCGGACGCAAAAGTCGAACTCGGGCGAGAGGCACTCATTTGGGGGAGGTCTTCTTCAGGATTAAGTATCGCGCCGGTGGTGAACGTCCGGTCCTGATCGACCCAGGAACCGCCTGACCATTCGACGTGCGCGCGCATATGGTACAGGGTCTGTTGTTTCATGCCGGCGACCAGAATATTGAGCACATCGCCGCCAGAACCGGTCACAGAATCCGCATCAGTCAAGACAGAAGTCTGGCGACCGTAGTTGGTATCAGTGCCGAACTCAACCCACGCGGTCAGTCCCGAATGAAAATGGCGGATGATGTATTGGGCAACCAGCGGGTGCGAAGTAGGAGAAATCGCCGTGAGGGGCGGCGTAAAATTGCCTGACCCACAGCCAATCGATGCGAGAGTGAACAGAATGACGGCTAGGGAGAACAGTGCTCCCCGTGAGAGCCTCACGCGAACCTCCAGTCCAGGGAAAAACGTCAAGGGATAGCATTTTTCAGACTACTCACGTCATTGTCAAGAGGTTTTTAGTACTCGCCGCTCACGAATAACTGCATTCGTTGCCATTGCCGAGGGTCTGAACCGCGCTCCCAGCGAGCAATTTGCGCACCCTGGCAACTGAGTCTACCCATGAAAACTGGGCGGCGCGCGCGAGGCCTCTTTCCCGAAGTTGCTGGCGTAATGACGTATCGTTTACAACTTGCTCGATTGCCCCTGCGATCTGCTCCACCGAGGTCGGGTCCACGAGCAAGGCCGCATCTCCCGCGACCTCCGGCAGGGCAGTAGCGTTTGCGGTTACGACAGGAGTGCCGCAAGCCATCGCCTCAAGCACGGGAAGGCCGAAGCCTTCGAAGAGGGAAGGAAAGACCAAGGCCTCGGAGCCACGGTACAGGGACGGCAATTTTGCTTCCGGGACCACGCCCACGAAATCCACACGTGGGCTCATGCCGTGGGCAAGTAGGAAACGCTTAAGATCGCCAGTAGGCTCGCCGGTGAATACCAGGTGTATTCGTGGATCAAGGCCGGCTTTCTCAAAGGCCTCCAAGACCCGAAACTCGTTTTTGTGCGGCCTGCGGTTGCTTACGCATAGGAGGTAGGGAAAGGGCAATCCGTATAAATCACCTTCGGGCTGATATGCAGGGTCAACACCGCACCCAACGTTGCGGACTTTTTCGGCCGGTACCCCAGACCATTGGACTATCTGGCCGCGGCTAAACTCAGAAACAGTGAGGATCAGGGCGGCGCGACGACACGCCCGCTTCATGACCGTTGCATAGTAGAGCCGAACGAGGGGGCGTCCATTTTCTGGGAAGTAAATGTGGCTGAGGTCGTGGATAGTGAAGACATAGGGGCACGGACAAAAGAGCGGCGTGTTATAGCCTGGAGAGAAGAAAAGATCGTTGCGCGTCAGTCCTCGGAGGGCCCGCGCAAGGGACCAGCTATCCAGAGGCGCGGCAGGATTCGACTTCAATGGAACCGGACAATAGTCGAGTCCGGCAAGGACGTGCCGGGCAAAACGGCCAATGCCGTGATTGGCGATCCATCGCTGATCAGCGTAGATCATGGCAGACAACCCGGTCTAGCATGGCGTTGGAGCCCTTCCGTGCGCCGGAATTCATCGGCTACGGCGCCACCACGGCCAGTGCGGCAGCGGTCAGGGCCAGGGCCGACGCAATCGTGCTCCAGTCGCGCAGTCCGCGTACGAAAGCGCCGGTCGGAAGCTTGTAGGGCACGACGATCTCATCGCCGGGGTACAGGCGTAAGCGGCTGAATTTTGCGCCTGTGAAAGGCCCATTGACATTATTGGCGGCAACCACGATCCCATTCGCGCGCAGCACAAAAGCGTGGCGGAAGTCGGACTGAGGCTTTCCCTTGCCCGCCATTTCGAGGTAGGCCCCACTGTTAATGTGGGAGTCGAAAATGAACGACCCGGGATTGTAGACGTTGCCCACGACCGAAACGGTGGAAGGCGGGTGGGGAATGGTGAGTCGATCGTCGTCTTCCAGTGCTATGTCGGGGAAGTCGGTAAGCTGTTTATCGCTGGGTTTAACCGGCAGCGCGACCCGTCCGCTAGCGCGAACCTCCTTAAGCTGGCCAATGATCCCTTCCGATAGTTGGGCCAGTTGCTGAGCATCGCCACCGGAGGCAGAGGCGGCGATGGACAAACTTGTCTGCCGAATTTGCACCTCCATGTTGCGAACCAGTTCGTCCAGACTTTTCTGTTGCTCTCTGCGCGCCGATTCGCGGGTCAATTGCGCCCCGTAAAGGTAGGCGTTGGGTGTCAATCCGCCGGCCCGGCGCAAAACGGAGCGGAGAGTTTCGTTGGTTTCGAGTTCATACACACCGGGGCGCTTCACCTCGCCCTCGATGATCACGTACCGACTGCGCTCGGTCTGCGGGACGCTGATGTCTGATTGAGAAAAAATGGTGACAATGTCGCCCGGTTTAAGCTCTAGATTGCTTTCCTCGTCGTGTTCAAGGATGGCTTTCCGAGGACTCATGAAGAGCAGTTTGGATGTGAGGTCGGTGGGATTCACCCGCTGGATGGTCGCATACTCCCAGTTGATTCCCGGAGCATAGCGTCGCAAATCGTCAGCCACATTCCTCACGGCTTTCTCGTTGAAGGTATTCTCCCCAGCCTTGCGAGAGCGTTCCTGGGTGGTGTCCTCCGGGGTGCGATCGGTGTTTTTAGAGTTTGCATCTGCCGTGTTATCGGAGGACATCTGTTCGCTGGGCACGCAGGGGACGGACTGCAAATTCGAACTATCCACATTGCCGGGATAAATGTAGTTTCCAGTTGAGTCCAGAAGATACGGCGTTGTGTTGGCGCTGGGCGGGACGTTGCCGGGGGTGCTCTGGCCCGCAGGCGTGGCGGCACCCGGTGTGGTGGGGTTGGTCGATTGCCCACTGGGCAAACATCGAAACTTACGCGGCAGGACGGGATACTCAGTCGCGCGGCCATTGACGATGGCGGCACGGTCCAGCCAGTAGCGGCGGGTGAGCATAGCCTGGGCATCGGGAATCAGGTCGCGAACTCGCATTCCCGGTTTCCACGGATAACGACCAGGATTGGCGACATTCCCTCGCAAGGTCACGGTGTCGTCAAAACGTGAGATGACGGAAAGCACGCGCACAATGTCGCCATCCTGGAGAGGCTGCGACCGGGATTGGTCGTCGTAGGGAAATTCCAAGGTCTTGCGCGCCTGGTGATCGACGAGGCGGTCGATCGTTACCTTACTCGTGTCGGCCAGCGTGCTCAGGTCGCCGGCGATCTCAATCAAGTCGCTCAACGGGGAGTTCGCCTTCATTTCGTAGATAGCTGGCATGTTAACGGAGCCCGAGATTGCCACGAGAGGGCCAACGTGAGGGTAGTAGAGAACGTCGCCTGGCTGTAGGCGGACATCCTTAGACTTGTCGCCCTTGACCAGCAGATCGTAGAAGTCGAAGTCGGTGATGGTCGCGCTATCGCGGCGCACCTGGATGTGCCGCGATGATCCCTGGGCCGCCGGGCCGCCAGAGGCGAAAATTGCATTGACCAGCGTGCTCAGGGAACTGATCGTGTAGGTGCCCGGGTTGCGCGCTTCGCCAACGACGAGCACCTGGATGGAGCGAAGCCGACCGACGTTGGCGGTAAGATTGAAGTTCTTGAAGATCTTCGAAATCTCCTGTTTCAGATGCTGCTCCAAATCTCCATAGTGGATGCCGGCTACGGAGATCTGCCCTACTTGGGGAATGTAAATCTGGCCTGCTCGGTCAACGGTCACGCGCAGATCAGCCTGGATTTGGCCCCAAATGCTGACTTGGAGTTGGTCTCCTGGACCGATGATGTAGTCGTTGGGTACCTGCAGTTGGTCGTTGGGAGCAAAGGTACTCGGCGGCCGGTCGAATAGCGATTGACCAAACAGAGGCAAAGGTCGTCCCACGGTGTCGGCGACCATTTGTTCGAACTCAGTTTCAGGCCAGGGGATGGTCTTGGTCCGCCGATTCTGCGAGGGATTGAGCGGAGTGGTGCGAGGAAGATACATGCCCGTGTCGTACGGCACTCTCAGCAGAGGTCCGCCGGTAGTTGAGGGCAGGTATTGTCCTTGCTGGGCGGCGCCGAGTTGGGCGCCACCTAGGGTTTGAGCCTGTGCCAAACACTCGGGGCTATCTGCCTGCGAAGGGTCGGAGCAATCCAACCCTTCGCTCGAAGTGGTGGAGCTTTGCGGAGAGCCGTAGTTGGGGATTTGCGAAAAACACATCCCCGCGAATAGGACATGGAACAACGCAAGCCGTCGTAATTCTCGCATCATAGATTCAGGACTCATCACGTCCTCGAAACTCAGCGCCCAAACGTGTCATTCTATCAACTACATCGCGATAATGAGGTGGTTCTACCCCTGCCCTACTAGAGGCCATTCAAAATGAACCAACGGTGTAAACCGCGGCATCCCTCAGGGGCTAAAGCCCGCATCTTATTCGCTCTGGGCGGCACGGCTGAAGCCGTGCCCTTCCCACATCCGGTTTGTGAGATGGCTTCTAGAAGCCAGGAGCATGCCAAAGCTTTCGATATTTTCGAAACTTGTAGGTAGCCCAAATCAATCCGCCGACATTGCCGAGGCAGCAGCTGACCACGATACCCGTGGCACCATAGAATCGTCCAAAGATCAAGGTGCATGCCGTCACGATCACGGCTCCTACGAGCGAATTGACGAAGAATACTTCCTGTTTATGCGCTCGGAGATAGTAGGCTTCTGCAAAGATTATGACGTTGGTGATCATGTAAAGCATCAGCATAGCGATGGAACTCGGGTCCAGCAGGCGCTGAGCGAATCGAATGTGGTGCAAATTCAGGTATAAGCACCCCAGCCACGCCGTCAGGGCGCCGGCGACCGAGACGACAATAGATTGGCTGAGTGCCTGGAAGAACGTTTGATCGAGCCGCCGGTATTCCTTGCGGGCGATCAAAGTTCCGAACGGCGCAGATTTTGTGCTGACCCAGGAAACAGCTATATTCAGAATCGCATTTGCCAGACTGAGTGACATGCCCATCTGGCCCGCCTCGACCGGACCGCGGTATGCAAACAAAACGGGATTAAAGAGCCAAAAAATAAAGTAGCCACAGAACCAACTCACCGCGATTCTCCACTGGAATGGCCAGACCTCTCGGGTCCAATGGATTCGATTCGCCCCCGCGGGATGCTTCAATAATCCGAACAACAATCTGCGCTTTCCGAACAGGAACACAATCGAGGCGGATGCCATTCCGAGCAACATCATCGATGGAGCGAAAAGGCCGTGATGGCTCGCGAGAGCGGCCCATGCCAGCAGACTTCCGGTTACGGACTGCATGAACCGGAGACGCGCAACCTGGGGAACATATCCGCAACCCTCCAGAAAGGACAGCAAGGGATCAAGTTGGAAGTTCAGCACCGCCATCAATGCATCAAAACACCAAGGGAGACGCCACGAAACGGCATGGCCTACATGGTCGTGTGTGGCAAAAAAGTAGAAACCGACGGGAAGCAAGACCGCGGCCATAAGAACCGCAGCCACCGAATACCAGCGAACTGATTTCTGAATGACGGAGGCGAGCCTGGCGTGAGCGATGGCGTCGCCACTAATTTCATACTCACTGGAAATAGATAGTTGGGCTCGCTCGTGACTCGCCAGTTGCAGAATTACAAAAGAGAAGCCCAGCTCAAAGATCATCTGGATGGCGACCAGGCTGCCAAATGTGTAGTAGTAACCTTGCTCCGCTGGGGAAAGGAATCGTGCGATGAGGGCAACTGTGACGAGGCCCGCTGTGCTGCTCCAGAACCTTGCCAGAACAGTGAATCCGACCGCACGATCGACCCCGAGCACCTTCTTTAGCCAGTAACGAATAGGTGCGGTGCCGGATGAGTTCAAGGGAAGGGTCGCCACCTCGGGGAGGCCGTCAGGCATTCAGTGCCCTCTTGCAGGGAGACGGGAGTCCGCCCGCCCAGGCTAAGTAACAATCGATGGAAGTGAATATACGCAGGAACATCAGTGGGAGAAGCGCTGTGTTGCATGATCTGGAATGAGTTTACCCCGGCGGTATGGTTCAAAAGCCTTCATTCGTTTTCGACACACAAACGGTATCATTCAGGCCGCAATTCTCATTCTACGGGATTATAACGTGTCTCCGCCGGTCGTACGTGGTGTGAAGCGAAAGGGGAGTGCTATCTCACTCAACCCGGCGCAAGCGATTTCAGAGCTTCTGATATTGCCCGATCTGCTTCCAGGTGAACTCCGCCATGTTGTCGCCTTGCATCCAAGCCTGGTACCACGCCATCGTCCACTCTAGTGCTGCTTCGATTTTGAGCCTTGGATGCCATCCGAGGCCTACGCGAGCCCGGCTGGCATCCAGCCTGAGAACATGGTCTTCGTGCACGCCGGGAACCGAATCACGAATCCAGGACGCGCCGTTGCCCCACATCTGGACGAGCTTGGTGGCGATGCGCTCGACCGGCCAGATGTCGTCATCGCCCGGCCCGAAGTTGTAGGCGGTAGCGAACTTTGCGTTCTGGGCGAGAAGTTCCTGGGCCAGCATCATGTAGCCGTGGAGAGGTTCGAGGACGTGTTGCCACGGACGGATGGCCTGGGGCCGCCGGATCAGAACCGGCTGTCCGGAGGTGAACCCGCGGATCAGATCCGGAATGAGCCTGTCCTCGGACCAGTCACCGCCGCCGATGACATTGCCGGCTCGCGCTGTAGCCAGGGCTACACGGTGTTCGTGCAGACGATCGAGGGGAAAGAATGAGCTCCGGTAGGCGGCACTGACAATCTCTGCGCAGGCTTTGCTGGACGCATATGGGTCATACCCACCGAGCGGATCGCTCTCGCGATAGGGCCAGATGAATTCCTGGTTCTGGTAACACTTATCGGTGGTGACACAGACCACGGCGCGCACGCTCGGAGTCTTGCGGACAGTTTCCAGCACATGCACCGTACCCATAACATTCGTGGCGTAGGTGCCGACCGGATCCGAATACGAGCGGCGAACAATCGGCTGTGCAGCCAGGTGAAAGACCACCTCCGGCGCGAACTCTGTCATTGAGGCTTCGAGCCTGGCATAATCGCGAACGTCGCCGCGAACATCTTCTAGGACGGTGCCGACAGCGGCGACGGTGAACATGTTAGGTTCGGTGCAGGGATCGAGGGCGTATCCTCGGAGCTGCGCGCCCAGCGTGCTCAGCCAGAGCGCGAGCCAACTACCCTTGAAGCCCGTGTGGCCGGTGAGAAAAACACGCCGTCCCCGCCAGCTTTCCACCACCGCTTCTTCCAGAGTGTTCTCCCTCCCGGCATATGTGCTGCAGGCCCCGCTCGTCAGGCAGAGTAACAAATGCCAGAATCAACGGTGCCGGAGCGTATGCAATTACCTCATCATAAGCTATCCGCACAGCGCCGCAGCATTCAGTAAACAACTTGAATGATATGATTTTGAGTACTCTCTCGCGAGCTTATGACAGACACCGCGGCCCAGCTACGCAGGCAGATTCTCGAGCTGACGGCTCAATACTGGTTGGAATCATCCCAACCGGGAGATTTTATCCCTGGGGTTTCGCCTGTTCCTGTGTCGGGCAAGGTGATCGACGGGGCCGACGTGAGCGCGGTGGTCGATTCCGCTCTCGACGCCTGGTTTACGACGGGGCGGTTTGGAGAAACCTTCGAACGGGATCTGGCGCGGTTTGTTGGTGTCCGTTCGGCGTCACTAGTGAACTCGGGCTCCTCGGCCAATCTTGTGGCCCTCAGCGCTCTGACGTCGCCGAAACTCGGTGACCGGCGGCTAAACCCGGGCGATGAGGTGATCACCGTCGCCGCGGGTTTTCCAACGACGGTGAACCCAATTTTCCAGACTCGGCTGGTGCCGGTGTTCGTGGACGTCACGGTTCCGAGTTATGAGATCGATGTGCGCCAACTCGAAGCTGCGCGCAGCGAGCGGACCAGGGCTGTGTTTCTTGCTCACACACTGGGGAATGTCTTCGACCTCGACGCAGTCAGCGCTTTTACGCGGAAGCACAACCTGTGGCTGATCGAAGACTGTTGCGATGCCCTTGGGTCGACCTATAGAGGACGGAACGTTGGCACCTTTGGCGATATCGCTACGTTGAGCTTCTATCCTGCCCACCACATCACAACGGGAGAGGGCGGGGCCGTCCTCACAGATAAGCCGGCCTTGCAGGTGCTGATTGAGTCGTTTCGTGACTGGGGTCGCGATTGCTGGTGCGAACCCGGCAGGGACAATACTTGCGGCAAACGTTTTGAGTGGCAACTGGGTTCACTGCCGTGCGGATATGACCACAAGTACATCTACTCGCACATCGGGTACAACTTGAAGGCGACCGATATGCAAGCCGCTCTTGGGGCGTCGCAACTGACCAAGCTGCCCGAGTTTATCGCTCGCCGAAGGGCGAATTTTCATCATCTCAAGACGGCATTGGCCGGGCTTGAGGGGTATCTAATATTGCCGGAGGCGACGCCGCACTCTGATCCGTCATGGTTTGGTTTTCCCATTGGCGTGCGCGAGGATGCGCCGTTTCAGCGCGAGGACCTGATTCGCGCGCTGGACGCGAACAAGATTGGTACGCGGCTTCTGTTCGGTGGAAATCTCCTGCGGCAGCCTGCCTACCTGGATTGCGAGTATCGCGTGGCCGGAGAGATGTGTAACACGGACTTTGTGATGAACAATGTGTTTTGGGTGGGCGTGTATCCGGGACTGACGGCGCGAATGCTCGACTTCGTGGCTGAGACAATCGCAGGATTCATCACGCAGTCCAGGACTCGGCGGGGGATGAAACAGCCCACGCTCGCCCCGCTTGGCTAGAGCTAAACTCCTTAACGTTTGGGTAGGATGCTTGCAGTGGCGGCCCTTAAATTATCCCTTCGAGTCAGCGCCAGTCGATCGAAACCTCAGAGGATTAGGGCGTCGGCAGGGCGCGGCGATTACTTGGGACGGCATAACAAACGAGATCCCAACCCTCGAGCAGATGAGGGCGCAAGTAGAGGGAATAATCCGGACTCAAGTCGCGGACGAACAGAGGGATGTTCCAGAGGTCAGACTGCCTGTGATAGGCACAAATGGCCAAAATGGGAGAGTTGATTTGGATCAACTGTCGAGCTCCGGCGAGCGTGTCGAGTTCTGATCCCTCGATATCCATCTTAATGAAACTGACGGGCACGTCGGGTATCGCTGAGTCCAGGGATACGCATTCGACCTCGCAGTCTCCACTGCCGACTCTTGAAGCGACCCCCTTTCCTGCGTCCATCACCACTCGCGTATTCGTCTCTCCCGTTGCGGACCGATGTATCGTGATGCGTTCGCGCGTCTTGGAAGGCATCGACCCCACTCTGTCTGCAAGTTTGACGTAGTTCGCAGGATCGGGTTCAAAGGCAATTGCGCCTCGGAACGAGTGCGCCGTTTTTCCCAGAAAGTGAGCCAGTGTGTCGCCATCAAAAGCGCCACAATCGACCAGAGTCTCATCCGCACGGAGACGGAAAAGTTCATCTCTGAAATAAACGTCTCCCGGAACTGGTCCCGGCAGAGATGCGAAATCTGCCAGCAGACGGAACCGCATTTGAGCGATGTATTCGCGACGCGATGCATCATCCGCCATCAAGCCTAGTGCCGCACGGACGCGGTCGGACTGCCGGTGCACCTGATGGGGGAGATCATGCATATAGTGCGGCAAAAGCGCGTCAGAATACTTCCAATACAGGGAAAGAAACGGGACAACAATCTTGCATCCAAGCTGACGCAATTGCTCCACACGCGCCGCCATTCGTTCGGCGCTTTCTCCACGCCATATAGTTACCACAAACGTGGCTCGATTCCCGTGAAGCATTGCCCCCTGCGCGGGGCTTAATACCGGGATTCCGTCCACGCTCTGGCCCCACAGCGAGGTGTTATTGTCGATGAAGCAGAGGGGCTCAATTCCGATCTTGCGCAAACCGCCCAATGTATGCCGGCCGAGGCTGCCCGCCCCAAACAGGACAATCCCAGTTGCCTGCGGATCAGCCAGCGCGTCAATGACGTCGGCTTCACGTTGTCGCGCGCCTTCGACTCCTTCGGACAGGAGTGCCTCAAGTTCACGATGAAAATCTGTCGACGGTTTACTCACAGAATCTCCCCTCTCTAGAGCTTACGAAAACCCCGTTTACCAGCAAGTACGCCCACCATCGATCACCAGGTTAGCGCCGGTCATGTAGGACGAGGCGTCCGAGCAAAGAAACAAGATCGCACCCTGGTACTCGTCACGATTGGCCATTCGCTCCATCGGGATCAATTGTTTCAGCCGGCTCAAAAACACATCTGGTTGGTCGTTTGAAACTCCGCCGGGAGAGATGGCATTCACGCGAATGTTTGCCCCGCTCCAGTAAGTCGCAAGATAGCGGGTGAGGCCCAGCAGCGCCGACTTCACCACAGAATACGTAACAGGCTTCACTGGTTGCTGGTCTTCGGGCAGGTTCTCGACACGATAGAGCCTTTGGTCTGGTGAGATCACAGCAAGATCGGACGCCACGTTGACGATGACACCCGCTTTACGCCTTGCCATCTCAGCTCCGAAGATTCGACTGCACAGGAAGGCTCCCGTCAACCCAACGCGAATATCAGCTTCCCAGACTTCGAGCGGCAAATTCTCAAGTCGCGACCACGCCAGTCCTTTAGTATTCTCGACTTTGGGATTGTTGGCGGCGTTGTTGATGAGAATATCGATCCGTCCGAACTTCGATATGACGCGGGCACTGGCGTCGGAAACCGAAGCTTCGTTGGTGATGTCGGTTGTCAATCCGAGACATTCGACCCTGTGAGCGGCGGCTATTTGTGCGGCACGGCTTGCGGGTTCCGCGGCGGGCAGATCGAGTAGCACCACGTGAGCGCCAGCGGCCGCGAGGATGGCTCCGTGATGATAGCCCAGGAGTCCAGCACCGCCCGTGACGACGGCTACGCGACCTGCGAGGTTGAAGAGTTGCTGCACGCGGTCTGATTCTGGTTTCGACATCCAGGGAAGTCCTCCGTTAGTCAATCGATGAAAGGTCGATCGGTTCGTGAGTCCGGATCGATTTCCTGGCCGCGAGCGCCATACGTAAGCTCTGTAATCCGTCGTGGAGATCGACGACAGGTTTCGTGCGTGATTTCACACAATTCAAAAAGTGCTTCAACTGATCGATAAAGAGCTGATTGCGTTCGAAACCCGAGAAGCTCCGGACCTCGGGTGCTGGGTTCCCTCGCGTAAAAACGCTCACGGTCAGCGCATGGAGATCCATGACGACGCGGCCACGGTCTCCGATCACTTCACACTGCCGGCTGGGAGGTGATTGGAGATAGTCCTGATGGAGTTGAATGGGAAGTGGACGTTTGGCGAAACTGCACTCCATCAAAATGCTGGCCGTGTCCTCCACGTCGATCTCCAGATCACTCCAATGTCCTCCGAGCGCGAAGATGCGGGTGGGAACTCCGAAGAGCGAGTAGAGATAGTCGAACTCGTGGATCTGTGAGAGCACGACGCCGCCGCCCAGATCAGCGCGGGAGGCATACATCTGGCGGTAATCCTCGTAAGGATGCCAAGTGGGGAGATATTCACCGACCGCGGCGCGGACTGCCAAAAGACTGCCCAAGATTCCGCTCTTTACTGTCTCCGCCAGCGCTCGGAGACATGGATGAAAGCGCAATTGATAGCCGACCATGACGACGGCCATGTTCTGTTCCGCAGCGTGGATAAGCTGATCGATGCCTCGCATGGAGTCAGACAGAGGCTTTTCGAGAAAGATGTCGCATTTGGCCTGGATACAGGCTAAGGCCATCGGAATGTGCAGACTGCTGGGGTTGCAGATAAACGCGATGTCGGGTTTTTCCGCCAGAGCCTGTTCCAGAT
>Ga0075017_100000788_pt1 | contig 18394 bp, 22 predicted proteins | sample AleBraG_ABR_2012_FD_71475 | JGI IMG/M metagenome (GOLD analysis project Ga0075017, IMG submission 71475) | Freshwater sediment microbial communities in response to fracking from Pennsylvania, USA - Alex Branch Run_MetaG_ABR_2012 | ecosystem: Environmental > Aquatic > Freshwater > Creek >... | reverse complement strand
TTCAGCTTCTGCTTTAGCAACAGCATCTTTGCTATCTAAATAAGCTTGTCGCACTTCTGGGTCAGTCAAGCTCTTCGGAGCCAAGCGATGATCCAGAGTCGCTTTAGTTAATCGCGCAGCCGCATATGAAGAGCAACGAGGTCCAGGTTTCGGGTAACACATACCCTATAACTAACTGCTTATGTATTGACAGAAAGCAATAGATTTCGGATATACTTCATGGCAGGCCAATTCTCAAGCCTGTTTTGCCAAAAACGGGCATCGTAGGCAAAAGAAAAAAGTGAATCAACTTCATCGATAGTCAGGTCAGCAGAGTCTGCCAAAAGTTGAACCCATTGGTCTTCAGGTACTATAACTAGTATCGCTGCATAATCAGAAAGGATTTCAGGCGTAGCTTTGATTAACCTGTTGTAACTAACTACCCATCCTTTGTGGTAATTGTCATCGGTTAATAATGGTAGTAAATCCACTATAGCTGCTGAATATGGTTTATCTTTTGTTGTGGGGCATTGTTCGCCTTTGAGTAAAACCGCTAGTTGGTCGTACCAATTTTCTTCTGATAAAGGTTGTGACTTCGTTAATTGTAGAGATGTAATGAGAGGGAACTTTCAGGTCAGTTTGAGAGAAAAACATGGCAGATTCTAAATTCTGCATAATGGTTAGTGAATAATTATACCTTCTTAAGATTATTTGTATGCTGTTTTCATACCTTCCTAATAATAACATAAAATCGTTGATTTTACAAGGAAATTTGGATGAATTATGATATTTCAGAGGGAAAATTCAGGGGCATCTGGCTACCCGACAAGAGCTTTTCTAATATTGTTAAGCGCTCTATGGCGAGAGAATAATGGACCGTATGAAGCAACAGATATGAAGTCATTGAGATCAACCTGGAAACAGTGAAAAGTTCCATATAGGATTCATTGAGAGGTGTTTCGGAGAAGACTTCTAAAGCAGCCTCCCACGCCTTAGGGTTTTTTCCTACAAGCAAAAGGTTAGTGCGCAAAGTAGCTACATCAAATTCTCGGGGAGCTAAGCGTGCACTTTCAAAGTCAAACCATGCTGCGTGACGTAACTGCTTACGATAAGCGGAATTTCCAACATGAGTATCACCATGATTAAGGACAAGATTATCGCTTGATATTTTTCTCTCTAAAAACTTTTTAGATAGAGCCCTTAATATATTGATGTATTTCTGTTCCATACCATTCTCTAGAGCAACCGCAATGCGCATTTCAATAGTGTTTTTTAACCTACCAAAATCTTTCATTTCTTCCATATGCGTTTTTGTTGGCCGAGCAAGATGATGAACTTTGGTTAATTCCAAGGCTAGCTCGTAAGCATTGCTTGGCGTTAAGTTGTGGTTTTCATAAACCTTAAGTTCTTCATACTTCCAGATGCTTAGGGAGGATGACCCAACTGGAATTAATGAGTCATATAACGGTTCTAGCATTATCTCCGATCCGTACTCCAAAGCTAAACTTAATTCGGTTTCAAGTTGTTTATTAGGAAAACCAGGACGGGTCACCTTTATAAAAATATTTTTTCTGTCAGAATAGGTAAGGTTGTTTCGGTTATCCATCAAACCTATGTCCCCATGAATTATAGAGGTTTCACGCAATGCAGCAGCTATAGCCGCTGGAGTATGTACTACACCGTTCATTTATTACCGAGAAGCACAGGGGGCTTGCGTAATTTGGCCACAGGCTGCTCTATAATAACCTTTTTAGGTGCCTCAGGCAAAGTAGCCTTACGAGCTAAACGGTCAGACAAAGAAACATCAGGATTGTAAGGCCAATCTTCTATATCTTTTTTGGACTCAAGAATGGACTCCATAACTTTAGTCATATCACAGTTATACCAGGCACTGCACCATACGGGATTATATTCTAATACCGCAAAACTTTCATCATCTAGAAGTGCTACGTCAACCACTAAAGAACCAGGATGAGCTACATAGGATAATGCTTCTTCTACAAAACCATACAGGTCGTTTAATACTGCATTATCTCCAATAGCGCCATCATATACTGTGACTTCAGAGCCATCTTTTGCCTTCTGTAAGTAAATGCTGGCCGTGACAGCTTTATCGCTTTTAACAAAAACTCTATATTCACTCTGGATGGGCAAAGTTGAGGGAGAGAACTGTAAAAGGGTTGAGTCGGGAAGACCTGATTTTTCTATGTCCCTTACTAGTTCTTTAGATTCACGGTGTTTAGCAATGAAAGAGTCTGATTTTCCTTCAGCTAGTTTCCACCAACCATTAGCTACTGCGTTTTTCGCTTCGCTTACCGTTATTGTTTCTACTAATCTTTGAGTGAATTTCTGAGGAGTATCCGAAAGTAAATATGGTCCAGGTGCTGCCAGTGAAACGCGGTGCTTCTTATTAGCTTCCAGGCTCTGATTTAGATGAACGGCAAACTCCTGTGGCATCCACCAAGCATCTTCAATGTTAAATCTTGGAATTTCAAGCCCGAATGAATGCTGAACATTTACTTCTGCGGATATGAATTCATCATGCATCCATTTTGGTTGACAAACGAGTTGAATTGTAGGAACTTGAGACATAACTCAAGTATAACGCATCTTGCAGGGATACCTTAATTAAAGCGCTTATTCACTGAGTATCCACAAGTTTGTTACGCCACCACTCTGGGACGGTAGATAACGCACGGGGAAATCTTCTCAACTCATTAAGGAATGAGACTGATTCATAATGTGTAAGAATACCATCTACTGGCTCATCGTAATTAAAAAGAAATAGGTGTGAACCCTTCTCATCAAAGAAAAGCTGAAAAGAAAGCCAGGTCCCGTATTCTTTATCATACATAAGTTGTTTTAATTCAGGTACACGAGTTGACATGCTTGACTGAAAATTCAAACTCACCTGGCTTACATCTACGCTCTGTGGGAACCCTAAAGTTAAGCGATTATCCACGAGGACGACCAGCAGTTCATCCATACCGTCTGGAAAGGCTGATTGGTTAAAAACCATTTCATCTTTTATGTAATCAGAGAAATCCTTCTTGAGGGCCTCTAGGTGCACGCTGCGCGGATCATCTGTCATCACATAGACTATATCGCACAAAAGTCGTCATCTGCACGAAAAAACTAAAGGTTATGCCGTATCGCTTAAGAAATAAGTGCTTTATACCCATATTTTTGAGTCAGGGCCTGAATATCGTCAGGATAATATACGAGGTTCTGATCACCCACCCAAATAGGAATCTGAGTGTCATCCACTACTGTGAAAATCTCGCTAGCAATAATAATTGCTGATTCTTTAGCCATTGGTATTGAATTGTCAATAGGGTCAGCATGAAATACCAAATAATCTGAGATGGGAAGATCAAGCTCTGCTTCACCTTCCGTCAACAGGGTGAATCTTGATAGGGCATAATTTATGGCAATTACCTCACCGTAGATGGGATACTGTTGACTGATGTCTACAACTTTAATCGGGATAGCATCATTAAGAGCCTCCTCATAGGAAAGGCCAGGTACATTACCTTGGACGCACCCCGTTAACTTTGATAAGTTATATTCATGGATGTTGTCTGGATTAATAGCCATAATTCATGTTACCATATAAAGAAGAAGTGGCTCAAGAGAATAATTCATCTTGAGCCACTTCTTCTTTACCTTTACTTCTTTTTGCGCGGCCATTTACCTTTGGGCATAAGCGTCGTTGATATCTTACCCAGCCGCTCTCTGACTTTCTTTCCATCTACCCCTGTTACTATTTCTCTTGGGGTGCTCCCCGTAACAGCGGTTCTATTTCTAGTATCCTCTATCACACTCATAATGATTCTCCTTTCCTTACGAGTTAATAATATTATCGGCATTTGACACCCAAATGGGTCACTTTTTAGGTAAAAAGAACAGGTTTTCTAAAAATTTAATCTTCTGCAACAAGCTGAACAACAAGATAACGTTTCCTCTTAGGTGCTGTTGCATAAAAAGAAGAACCAAGAGGGCGACCTTGAGGGTAGGTGGACTCATAAGTTACTTCTTTAATTGCTGCCACCCGCAGCTTTAAATCACGAGGTAAAAGAACTTCACGCTCTGCATCCTGTATGCTTCCACCTTGACGCCATGACGACTCGTGAAGAGGTATACCTTTCTTAGAAACGATTTCATGAACGATAACCTGGTGAGAATCTTTTTTGGCAAAAGCAAGCATGTAATCAGAATCAACAGAAGTGGAAGTATAAGCTTTATTAGTTAAAACTTTACCTACAGGGTAATGTTCCTCGACATACTTTTTTAAATCTTCAGGAGTGGTCTTAGCATTATCGGACATACTCACTCGGAAAGCCTTATAGAGCATACGGGGCTCCTCAGGAAGAGTTGTTTTAGTGAAAGCACTGTCAAGGCCTGCTATGTTTTGTTGACAATACTGAACATACTGGTCTATCTGCTCTTCAGTTGGCTCACGGCGATAATCATGACGAATGTAATCCGCTACACCCTCGCGTCCACAGCGCAAATAACGATTCGTATAATCATAGGCACCCATTCGGTACGTCCCGATAGCATTCTCCTCATCTTTAGATAAACGAGCTTCAAACTCATCTGCTTGCTTATCCAAAGCTACTAACTCTTCAGAATGTTCACTTGCATTTATCCCGCGCCTAACAGAACGGCCTAATAGCTTGTGAAGCTCATGAACATCTTGTTTCTTTTTCAGTTCCGCTTTAGCTTCTTTTAATTGGGCCTGGACAGAGCCAGCAACTCCATGCTTACGACAAGTAGCTGGGTTAGCCGCACGGCAAGGACGAGTTGTAGTAAGCATAGATTATTTATAACGTTTCCCGTTATGGTTAAAAATCAAGTGATAAGGTCAACCATTGAGACTCTACCTCAGACCAATGAAGAGGGTCCAAAATGCCTTCAACAGGATGGGGAATACGATATAAGATGCTATAGACAACTCCCTCAGAAAGTTTATAACACTTACTTATATCAAATCTTCTCGTAATACTTTCCCCAGGGAGAATTTCCTCTAGCTCATCAGGGGTGAAAGGTGGCCGCTTGACTAAGGCCCCAATATATGGGGCAATAGGGTCAAATTCAAATAGGCTACGACCAGCACGATCTTCGTCAATTAGCGGCAAGAGTAAGAACTGAGAGGTCAAACTTTCGTTTAAGAATTCTATCTCAACTACGGCTTCTCCGACTTGAGTTAAAGTGGCTTGCATGTGTTCTCCTTGGGTAAGCCTTTTAGATATCGGAAAAAGACAGTAAGAAGACCCCGACCAATCATCTGGTCAGGGTCTTCTTACTGTTCGCTGTTTAGCCCTCTTCAGTGGCTTCTTCAGCTTCCACGATCCAAGCTGTGAATACAGGCAAATCCCGCCATGTGTCATCCCCGAACAGAGAGGGAGCACGATGAGAGGCTGCTACAGCAAATGGGTGGTTGAAGTTCAAGCTGACAAACTTTGCAGGGGACTGTTTCATCATAGAGTTCAATGCTCCCGCTCTCATGGACGTAATAGCAGCAGCTTCAAATCCAACACGGTGATAACGCGCCTTCGCAATTTGAAGGGCATCTACCACTAAATCGCCATTTGAACTGATAGCATGACTTGCTTCAAGGAAAGGAAGACCCATATCTGAAAGCGCATGAGTACTATCAGCCGACCATGCAGGAATAAAAGCTTCATACTTATCGCCGTTTAAACTTTCGCGATCTTCAATCTTAAAAATATTACCTTCAGCGGGAAGACCAGAAGCAAGCTCAGTTGTAATAGAATCTTCATCATTGCGTGCGAGAGCTTCCGCTACTTCGAGAACTCGTTCAGGTGAAACATCAGGGTTTTCGGCAATTACAGCCGTGACAAAAATATTGTCACCTGTATTGACCAGTACACCATAAAGCTCACCTTTGGAGTCTCTAACGAAACGTTTAGAGTGATCCCAGAACTTAGAATGTAGCACTGACTTCTTGTCCCATGAGTGAATCAGGGAGCCATCAGCCATCTCGAAAGGTGTACGCCAGCTAATTTTAGTAGCTAAAGCATTCGCTAGTATAAAAAGGGTTTCGTCATCGGGTTCAAAGGGGAACTTCTCAATGATCCCAAGGGTATTTTCTTTAGCCCATTCATCAAGTTCGCCCTTCGTGGCCATATGTTGATTAACAACGGTGGATTCTTGATGCCTTGTGTTTACAACCCATTCTACCCCAGCGGAATCAAGCTGATATGTCTCACGAATCCATGCAGCACCAGCAGCTTTAATAGCAGCGGGAACATTGCGCAGTAACTCGTTCGTGTAATCAAAAGCTGCAGGCAAAGGCATACCGAGGCAATTTTCAATACGGTCAAGCTCCTCCACGTTAAGCATAAGTGAATTACCACCAGCAAGCTGAGCTAAAAGCATCCAAGCGCCGAGAGGACTGGAAATATAATTCTTATTTTTCGCTGAAACCTGGGCATTGCGATGAAAACGCTTTGAGAAGACCTTTATAGCTTCCTGAAGTTCTGTGTTATCCATGAAATCCTTCCTAATGATACTATTATGTTAATCTTACCACTTAATCTCGGTTCATCCAAAAGCAAAGATGTAACATACCATAGTTACGGTCGTATTGATAGTAAAGTTTTATTTATTCTCTAGTATCCATTGCGTTTTCCCTGCATCCCAAATGCGATACAACTTATTTAAACTTGCTAATTCGTTGACCGACAACCCACGCTTCCATATTAAAGAAGGATCTTTTTTAAATCTTTCCAACGTATAGTCTTCCTTCGGAAAGCGAAAAGTGCCAGAAGTGTACATATAATCAGGCTCTATCTTTTCTTTTGAGATAAACCCATAGGATTCGTATAATGATTCTTCTCCCAGAGAATGATTCGTTATTGCGGTGATAAAAGTAGGGTTGAATTTCTCTTTAACAAAACCAAGTAACGTTTTAAATGCTTCAGAATAATTAGTTATAGTGGCATAACGGATAATTTCAATCGAATTATTTTCTTCTATCTGAATAAGCATTACGGCTATAAGGTTTCCGTTTTCATTCCTTAAGCCTAAATATTGAGAACCAGTAGCCTTACCTTGAATATGATGCTCCTCTAAAAATTCAGAACCTATGGTTGTGTTAATTCCGATTACTTTTAAGTTATTTAAATTATTGAGGTCCATCTTAATTTGAGTCACTAGCTTCAAATGGTCTAAAATTACATCAGGCTTGCTTGTCCAATCATCTTCCCAAACATGGATAAGATTAATTCCTTTAATATAACATTGTTTCCACTTGTCATAATGGTATAGTTGACCTTTCCCCTTATCCTCCGAATGCCAATAAATACCGTTATATTCTATAGCTAGATTCTTTTCGGGAATGTAAATATCTAGCTCATAATTATTTGCTAAGATTTCATTATCACTAGTTCTAAGTTTAGGGAAATAAGGTTTTAAAGTACTAGCAATTTCCTTTTCGGCTTTAGAGACTTGCTGACCTTTGGCGCAACGAGGACAACCTCTACCTTTGGTTCTATGGTAAACCGCAGCTTTCCAATAGTGGCCAAGTTCGCAGTCCCATCTGACTTGAACATGGCTGCCCTTACCAATTTTAGAAAAATCTATTGTAGGGTTTAACGCAATAACTGATGTTGTAATCAATCCAGGAAATAATGTTTTTAGATCCGTTTCACCTTCAATGACTGATAATCCAGAACAACTAGGGCAACCATTACCATTTGCGCGATTTAAAATCGTAGATTTCCATTCATGGCCTTTAGAACAAAGCCAATAAACCAACTTTCCACTTTTCGGAGCGACTTGCTCTGGAGTTAAATTTCCATTCAAAATGGGATGCCATTCAGCGGCGAGAGAAGGGTTTACGGTTGCTAAATCATTTATCCCTGAAATTATAATCTTGTTAGAGCATACAGGACAACCACTTTTACCTTTGCGCCTAGAAAAAACGGTTTGTTGCCATTCGTGCCCCGCCCTACATAACCAAACTAACCTGGCCCCATCATTAGGAAGTAATTCCGCAGCGACTATCCCAGGATTTTTCGTGGGATGAATTTCTTGAGCTACTTGTGGATACAATGTAACCAAATCAGTTTCTCCTGGGATGGCTTTTTTGCCCGAGCAATAAGGGCAACCGAAACCATGAGTACGATGAGAAATTCTTAATTTATAGCTATGCTGGTTAGAGCATTTCCACCATGCTTCATAGCCAGACCCTCGACTGTAGTCTTGAGGTACTCTTAAATTCTTTTCATAATCCCATTCTTTAGCAACCGAAGGATCTGTTGTTAACAAATCGTTAAATTCAACTAGTATCCTTTTCCCACTACAATAAATACATCTTGGATTAGCTGATCTTGAACGGTCAATAGGCTTTTGTTGCCATTCGTGACCGTATTCTTCACAGCGCCACCAAATGTTTTTACCGCTTTTATCAGTAATCTGGCTTGCTGAAATCGTTCCGTTCTTGAAGGGATGAAATTCGCGTAGTAGAGTGCCTGATAGAGTCATGATTGTCCTATGTAAAGTATACCATATTACAGATAAACTCCTAATCGTCTAGACTCTCCGATAGGAATTCTAGATTGACAGAGCAGTCGTAAACTGCTAAACTAGAACTAATACCACTTGACAGAAAAGGCAATTAAAATGGACGATCTCATTCAGTCTGAGACTAGCGAAATTACTGCTGTGACTACCAACCCTCATGACCTAATGAAGCGAGATTTTCTTTCAGGTAGTTTTGCCGTTGAAGGGCTTCTATAAATATGGCTGAGATTAGAACAATCTCCAGTACAGGTGGAGAAAAAGGTACAAAGGTACAGGCTTACGACAAAATCCCAAATCTTGCTTTGACGGAACTTGCTAAGCTGTTTAAGCTCGGATCGTTAAAATATGCCAGTCGAAATTGGTCACGTGGTTACGAGTGGTCTAAGTCTTATGCTGCTATGCAGCGTCATGCTAACCTTTGGTGGAGCGGTGAGAGCATTGACCTTGAACTTCATCTGAACCACATGGCTAGCGTTGCCTGGCACGCGATGGTCATGTTGGAATTCACGATAACCAAGCCTTCTTTTGATGACCGCCCTTATTCTAAGGAAAACTCAAAAGAAGATACTGCAGTCAAGATTGACACCGAGTACCCCGTAAATCACGTGGATGATGATGAAGAGCTTCGCGGAGGCAATATTGAGCCTCGTTTCGACCTGATTCCTCAACGTCCCCTTGCTCAACTTGCTGAACTTTATGGGACACGGCGAGTAATTCCAATTGGAACTGAGGGTCGGTTATGGAGTGATATGTATGCACGCCTTCAAGAGCATGCTAATCTTTTCTGGAGCGGGCAGACATATGATTCAGATGGCTTCAACCATATGGCATATGTTCTTCATTATTCTTTTCAGCTTTTTGAGCTTTACATGCGTTTCCCCGAGTTTGATGACCGATTTACGGAAGAATTAGGTGCGGCTCCTATTGGTTTTACCTCTGACCCTGCCTAACCTCTTGTAAATGTCAGTGGTTCATGCGATAATATAACCATGACGACAACCAAGCACATCAAGAAACAGTCTTGTGGCATTCTCCTGTACCGTTATGACACGGCAGGTAAGGTTCAGGTTTTTCTTGGTAAAGCTAACAGTCCTCGCTACTGGGGTCGCAAATACCAGAACGTTTGGGGAATTCCCAAAGGTCAGCCTGACGCTGGAGAGAGCACCCTGGAAACTGCTCTTCGCGAGTACAAAGAGGAAGTAGGCCAGGAAGCCCCTGATCTTCCCTATGTCAAATTCGTGAAGTACGAGACTCCTCATAACAAATGCATTACCGTGTTCATCGCTGACGCTACAGATGTAGAGGTTTCTTACGGTGACAGCATGGTTCACACCGTGGAATGGCCTGCCAATTCTGGAGAACTGGTTTCCTATCCTGAGCTTGCTGATGCGCGTTGGTTCTCTAAGAAAGATGCACTTAAGCAAATCATGTGGGCGCAAAAGGGACTGCTTCAGATCTTTTTCGCAGTTGAAAAGGTAAAGCGACAGTCTCAAGAATCACGACTTGTGCAATATTAAATGAATCCTTGAATTAGCGAAGGCCACACAACCATTTCAGTTGTGTGGCCTTCGCTAATTCAATTCTAAAACTTACGCAGCGACAAGCTTACCTGTTACGATCTCACGGAAGTGTGAATCTTTAAAAATAGAGTCATTAGTTTCGTATACTTCTACAGGAAGAAAAACAATTGCTCGGCGTGGAAGCGCAAAGTTCTCGCAGATATAAAGCTGCTTGGTTAACGGATTACGTGCCACAAGGAGTTCAGGAATATTAGACGCAGGAGTGAGGAACAGCCCACCAATGATTGTATTCAGTTTGATGAACTTTTCAGTAAAATCTTTTGGCGATGTAAATCGCTCTAGCTTTTTTCCAAACATATTTTTCTTTTCTTTCCTTAATAGATAGCTAACAATCTGTTAAGAAAAGATATCCTTAAATTGTATTCGTAGCGAACACATCATTGGACTCATAAGGTTCGCGGCTGTGGTTGATTAGAATCCATATTAAAGTATCGTCAACCTTTCTCCTTATAAACACAGGTATATGCGGCTTATCGTATATAAAAAACGAGGTCCCGCATGTTTATGGGCATTAACCCATATTAAGGACCCCGTTTTGGGGGTATAACTCTTTGCGTAAAACCGATATGTTCATCCTTCTTCTCAAACGGATAATTCTAGTTCACAAGCTGCATCAGATATGGAAGAATATCAACCACGTGAGCGCCAACCTCTTCGCGAGTAGCTCCTGGATGTGAATTAGTGGTCCAGATTTCCCCGAAGTAATCACGTAGACCTGGGGCCTTACCTGAAAACACTCCGTGGCTCACCCAAATGTCAAACTGCTCTTTAGGAAGGTCAATTTCTTTAGCTAGACCCATGAAGGTTCCCGCCCCATCGGCTATGTCGTCGATTAAAATATAGGTCCCCTCAGGGTCGGGGAGTTCGTCGCACCAGAATCCTGAAAGCTTACCCGTGGCAAAATCGCGATGTTTTCCAGCATTGACTAGGGGGATGCCAGCAGCCTTGGCAATTAAGCCTGAACGAGTTCGTGAACCTTCATCAGGGCTGATAACTCCAGCATACTTTTTCCCGCCATTGAGCACAGTGCGCGTAATAACGTCAACCGTATCAAGAACTGTAACGCGATGAAGAAGATTAGTGATTACTGGAGAATGAGGGTCAAAGCAGATAATTTCTTTCAAGTTCATCGCGTTGATGAGGTTGGCGTAAACTTTAGCTCCGAATGGGAAACCGCGGTCGGCGCGCGCTCCTGGAAGGTAGGGGAAGAGGGCGATCAGGCCGTTACCTTTCTGGTTTGCATAGTCAGCAGCCATTGCTAGCATGATGAGGTCATCAGGGTCAGCCCCTTGGACAAATGCGATAGCAGGCACTTCTGTTGGATCTTCAGCAGGGCCAATCATGGCTTCTCCCGCTGGGAAGTGGAATAGGTTAGCGTTTGAAGGCTTGTAGAAACCTTCGGTGGTACGTGAGAACAGTGTGAACATTTTCTTTCCTTCTTCTTGTTAGTGGCGAGCGTAGAAGCAACCTCGCGATTTAATTTTCACTTGCAAGTACTACTATACCACAATTATCGTCACATTGACGTTAAATAGAAACTTTTTCAGAAACTTTTTCTAAAATCCCGATAAAATAGCATGTTTTCGCCCCAATTAATTGACTTTCCCCCGCGTATAGGGTAGACTTAATAATAGGAAAGGATACTTGTGACTAAAATCAACAACAAAAAGTTCCCCACTCTAGCAACCCTAGAGAAAGTATGGCCTGGCACAGAGAGTAAACTGCCACTAGACTATGCTGGTACTTCCGAGGACAAGCACCTTGCTTACTCTTTTGGGTCCGCACTACAGCGTATGACCTATGACGAGTTTATTAGCATCCCTAAGCCTGTCGCACCTGATTACATGGTTCGCAAAGATGCAAAGCTTTTCGCCACAGAGTTTCTTCGTTTCAACTTGAACAAAGATGAGATTGATTCTATCTATGACTTTGACAACCTCTTCGTAGGTGCCCTTTCCGAAAGTGACGTGAACTACTGTGTTGCTATTGCTTCAAAGTACAGTGGTAACAAGCTTACTAACGTTCTCAGTATCCTCAACATCATCCGAGATTACCAGATTGAAACGCTAGAGCGTAAGGGTAAAGAAATTGTCCTACCTACTATTGAAGAACTAGAGAACCTTTTTTCGTTGAGTGCCGTTCTCCGCTCTGAGGGAATTGTCATGGCTACTCAGTATCTCTGGGTTGCAGCAAGTCACTGGAAGAGCGAAGAAGTCCTACTTATGGTTGCTGAGGGTCTAGAACTCCGTAAGGCTATGGAACTCTACACTATGGGTTTCACAACTATGGAAGAAATCATCGAATATTCTGACATTATTCCTGATTCTTGGATTGACCGAATCCTTGACGGCCCTCCAGAATCAGACGTAAAAGCTTGACTGACCAGCATTTTTGTGTTAGAATAGATATAACAAACAATAACAATACAACATTATCCGAAGGTAAAACTTTATGAAGACGACCTCCCTATTTGATAAAAAAGCGCTAGAGGCTGAAGCAGTAAGCGACCATGAGACCCTAGAAATGAGTATCTCATCAGATGGCATTAGTCACCTTATGGGCACGCTCACCAACCTCTACTCCAATCCTGTCGAGTCCGTATTCCGCGAATATGTCTCTAACGCTCTTGATTCACACATCCATGCTAAGCAGACCAAACCTATCAAGGTAGACCTTATTAATAAAGGCTGGTCACGTAACGCACTGCATGTGCAAGACTTCGGTACGGGGATGGACAAGGATGATATTGTCAATATCTATTCCAAGTATGCTTCCTCAACAAAGCGCAACTCTAATGAGCAAGTTGGAGCATTTGGTCTTGGCGCTAAGAGCGCTCTTGCTATCACCGACCGTTTCGATGTAGTTTCTATCAAGGATGGTGTGCGCCTAGAGTTCTACATTGAAAAGAACTCTCGCTCAGTAGGAGTAGTCCACTTCATCTCTGAAGAGAAAACTAAAGAAGCTAACGGTGTCCTTGTACAGATTCCTCTTACTCAGGAACAGCACAAAAAAATGACAGAGTTAACTGCTGACGGTGGTTTCTTCTCAACCTGGGACCCAAAGCTAGTAGACTTTAACGGTGCACCACTGACAGGTGAGAAAAATGTCTATAATGAGCAAAACTTCATTACCTTACAGGGAACTGATGGTCCTCTAGGTTGGATGAATATTAAGAAGACCTCAACTCGTAGCTATAACTACAGTTCTAACATCAGCCTTGCCATTGCTGGTATTCGTTATGATATAGAGCGAAATGGAGTCAACGGTGGACGCGGGGCGGATAATTTTGCAACCCTTACGTCAAACCCTATCTTTGCTAACATTAAAGCCGCTGGTTTTAATGTAGTTATCAATCTTCCAATCGGTTCAGTGGACCTCACCCCAAGTCGTGAAGACATTATGCTGACGGCAAAAACCAAGTCTACTCTCATGACAAGCCTAGAGGAAGTAGCAAAAGAAATCCCTCGTGCAACAGCCCGAGCGTTAAACAAAGTTCCGAACAACGAGGTATTTGCATTCTATGGTCGTCACCTTGCTCCGCTCGGGGTAAAGAATGGTGCTCGTAACTATGACTATTCCCCTGAGGTGTCAGATAACTACGGTATTTCCTACAAGGGTAAACTAATTCACAATGTTTTCACAGCCCACAGAATAGTGAACCTTAATGCTACTAACGGTAGCGCTTGGGATAAAGACTGGAAAACGGTTAGCAACATTAACCTCTTCCATATCATGCACAAGGTTGCTCCTGTCACTAACACTGGATTCTACGGAACTCGTTATGGGCGTGAATATGAAACGGTGGTTGTCTACGGTCAGGAAACACCAGAAAACCTTGCCAATGTAAAGCGTAATGCTCGCAGTTACACTCTGTCTAAATATGACAACGCTTATGTATCAATTTTCTTCATTGCTTCCCCCACAAAGCCAACTGATGAATGGTTGCTTGACATTGCGGAAGTAGTGAGCATTGACGAACTCGAAACGGTTGGCAAGGCATACCGTTCGGCTAAAGCCAAAGATGCAGCACTTAATCGTACTGCTCGCGCCAAGCGTCCCGAGGCGATTCACTACGGCACTAAATACGATTCCCTAACGGGCGAACTGGAGATTCGTAAGTTCACTGTTCAAGAAATTAATGAGAACGATGTAATTTATGCTCATACTGATAACTGTTTACCTACTGGATATGGCCTTTACAGTCTTTCCCAAGCTTCTGTTATTGATAACTTCTGGACTTCCTTCCCAAGTGCGATAGATACACTCATTACAAGGCAGAAAGAAACAGGTAATGAAAGTGCTTACATGGTTCTGGAGCATTTCGCCAGGGCGTTCCCTGACAAGCTAATTATCACGCTTCCTAAGACTCGAGCTATTGGCCCAATTACCAAAGCAAACCCTAATGCGATAACAGTCAAGCAAGCGATTGAAGACAAAATTAATAGTGTTATCCTTGACCCTGGCGATTTAGCTATTCTTAAAGCAATTAACACAGTCCGTTTTGATTTCACTCGTGAAACTGAAAGTGTACTTATCAACGCTCTTGCGGCTGAGGGGAGAGTTTCCGAAATTGAAGATGACTTTACCCGTAAGGTCTTCACAGAGATTGCTACTAAGGGTGAACTATATAGCCTGATTAACATTGGGCGAATGATGCTTCCTCTTACCGATGCTGAAATTAAGGCAAAACCTACCGCCTGGAGTACCGTGCTTTCGGTGTTCTCTAAGGAGGGCAAAGTTAATATGGACGGTTGGGGCAAGAAGTTCCGCTTTATCAATGCATCAGGAACACAGGGGCATGAAACCCGCGTTCTTGTAGCCCTGGTTAATGCGGTTGACGAAACTGCTTAATAGTTGCCAAAGTAATAAGTCAGGCACAGACTATACTTAGTCTGTGCCTGACTTATTACTGAAATACTTATTTCAGAAGAAGGTACTTTAGGTACTCTTTAGGAACATCTGAAAGCTCTTTAAGGCCCTCTACAGTGAAGGCAAACTCATGCGATTCGGCATAGGTAGGGTTTGCCTGACGAGAGATGCCCGCAATAGCGGTATACAGTCGCACATCAGATTCCACCAGACCCAAAATCATCTGGGTAAGAGCCTTGTTATTGACAGGTCCCTTAGAACTTGGAACAACAGAATGACCAAGCTCAGCGAAACGAGTCAAAGCCCAGAAACGAATGATGCGTTCAATGGTAGGCTCAATACCATTCTTCTTGAGAATCCCACCCAAAATTTCAGCAAGGCTGTCCATTAGCTGCAAGCACTCATCGTAGGTAATACCCATCTGGTGAAGATTGAGTTCCTTTTTATTCGGGTTAATCTTATCCTCAAGATTTGTGACATGCAAGTTATGTAGCTGCTGCATCTTCAAAATAGGGAACCCGTGAACCTTGGCCCGCTGAAGGTGTGCCTGGAAAAAATACATATCGGGAAGACTAGAGAAATTCCAAACGTCCTGATGGCTTTCGAACAGAGCCATCTGGAACTCGTAGAAAGGAACAACTCGCAAACAAATAGAACGGTTACCTGGCTTATCCTGGGTAAAGGAAAGGTCCTCGTTTTCGTTGCTGTCAGCGGGCAGAAAACCGCGAGTACGGAGACCATCACGGAATTCTACAAACTTCCCATGCGATGCTTCCAACTCTTCAATAGTGAAAACAGTTGTCTCAGCCTTTGTCACATCCCGAATACTCACTGAGTAATCAGGAGTCACATACTGTGCTTTCTTGGCCTGCGTTGAAGTTGACATAATTCCACTATACAGGCTTATGCGGAATAAAGCAAGTAGATGATATAGTTAACATAGAAAATCATGAAATCAAAAACTTTTACGTTCTCATCCATCGGGCTGGCACTAATAGCTCTCATCTCAGCAACTACTCTAACTTTAGAGGAGATAAAGCTTTGGAAAAATCCTCACTATGTGCTTTCATGTAGTTGGAACCCTTTATTTAGTTGTCAAGGCCCAATGCAATCAGCGCAAGCTCATACGTTCATTATCCCTAACCCTATTCTAGGAATGATAGGATTCACTCTAACCATAGCGATACTGATACTTTCCAGGATGACAGAACTTCCACGTAAAGTATGGATTGGTTACCTTATTGGAGTCACATTTGCCATGAGTTACTGTATGTGGCTCATGACTCAAACTCTTTATGAAATTCATGCTCTTTGTATCTACTGCATAATTGTATGGGCCTGCGTAATACCGCTATTCTGGATAGGGATAGGAAAATTCATTGAAACCTACTACCCAGATAGTAAAGTTATGATTATTGCAAACTTCAGGCCAGCAATTATCATAACTCACTACGGGATTGTAGCTTTAATGGTCTACCTTCAATTCCACACTTTCTTCAACCAGCTACTGGGTTTAGGATAGGTCTATAATGACTTCTTCAGTTTCATAAGTTACCGAGTTGAGCACTAATACCGCGTCAAGGATGAAATTAACCTGAGCTTGTAGTGAAGCTATAGCTTCCTCTTGGGTTTCCCCTTCTCCACATGGGGAAACCTGTTCAAACGAAACAGTACCCATGATGTCTGAATTTGTTGCATAAAAAGTCACGTTTTAATCCTCTCGCTGTGGCCTTCTCGGGCAGACCATGTGGTTTCTACAGTAGCCTACCCTATTCGGGTTATTTCAATTCTTTTTCTCATTAGTAGTATTATCCGCCCTGCAGACAGTATGTTTCCGCTTGAAAGCAGATAACAACCCTGCCTTGATTATATCAATTTTCTCGTAATGAGATTCTGGTATGCCGAAGTTACCTGATTCATTGACTACATACCCCAAGCTCCAGTCAGCCCTCTGACAATGTTGACTTAAATTACCCATGTTCAATCACTCTCGGTTTAAAAGGTAGCAAAATACATATCGGGTGAAAGAAATCGCAAGCAAAGCCTTGGCATGCTACTTCTCCAATGTACTAAACTAATTATATCATGCTTATTAATAGCGCAAGAATTAAGGATTGACAATAATGCTATTTTTATTCAGCACAAAAACGCTTTCAATATCCCAGGAGTATAAGCTCACGTCAGTTCCCATAGTATTTTCCATGAAATTGGCACGGCCACAAGAGTAGACTCCAGCCCAAGTCACAAGAACAGCATCATAGTGCTGACTTATTTTTTCATAATCCATATGACGTTTAGATGTTCCATCAGGATTATAACCACTCCAAGAGGCTGAAGTCATTAAGTATTGCATCTCAAGAGAGGAAGCTTCTTGACTGTCTTTGTTGTAATAGGGATAAGCATCTAGGATCCGAAGATAATCGTCATGACTATTAATAATAAGAACTTTTGCTTCATCTTTGAAAGTTACTGTTCTCTTCTCTTCAGGTTTCACGAAATCACTACCATTGATTAAATCATTCCATGAATCGTTTCCATCAGCACTTACTGTAGCTAACCAAAGACCACCATGAGGTTTTGTCCATGATACAGAATCCCCTTTATCATTACTCACCTTTATGTGCTTCCGAGGGTCATACCCTCCTTCTAGGGTTGTTGCAAACTTAAACTTCCTTCCTATCACCCGACCACTAAAAACTATCCCTGGAAGAGATTTAATGTTGCTTTGCTGCGAACCTGTTGCGGATGATGTGGCTTTTCCTGCTCTTCTCTGACAATCCCTCGTCCAACAATTAGAGCCGTCAGAATGGCGATAGGGGGCGTTACGTGAAGTCATAGTTCATAACTAACTTGTTAACATGAGTACAAAAACATGTTTTTATACGATCTGAAACGTTATTAATAACAAGATTCAGTAGCTTGAAAGGTGAACCAAGATACTGAATTGTTTTCCAGATTCTCCCTTCTCCTCTCCCGAAGAAAACCTCCCAGACCTCACCTCTTAGCTGGGAGGTTTTCTTTATGGCAAAGAGACAAAAAGCACTAAAAAATGATGCAGCGACAAAAGGCATGCTATAGTTATCTAAGTAGCAAAGCATTTTCTTTTCCAGGCCCCCGCCTTCTCAGCGGGGGCCTTTCCTTTACCCCACGATTAATCCTGTCATGATTAAAATCAATATGTTATGTTTAAACTTATGCTATTAAACACCGTTGCTCCGCTCCATCTACTCTCGATTCCTGCATATTTTTTCATTTTGGTAGGATTATCTTCAATAATAGCGCTTGGTGGAATATTTATCGCCATTTTTTCAGTCGCTAAGGCAACACGCATATGCGCCCTTATCGCTTTAGTCATTGGAGTTGCTCTCGGTGCAGGAAACATAATACATTCACTTCCAACGGCACATAAGAAT
>Ga0075017_100000785_pt1 | contig 18415 bp, 18 predicted proteins | sample AleBraG_ABR_2012_FD_71475 | JGI IMG/M metagenome (GOLD analysis project Ga0075017, IMG submission 71475) | Freshwater sediment microbial communities in response to fracking from Pennsylvania, USA - Alex Branch Run_MetaG_ABR_2012 | ecosystem: Environmental > Aquatic > Freshwater > Creek >... | reverse complement strand
GCGGTCCTGCTGCTCGAGCGCGGAGCGACCGGCGAGGGCACCTCGCGGGTGGCCGCCGGGATGCTGGCCCCGGTCGCCGAGGTCGAGTTCGGGGCGGCCGGGCGGAGCATGCTCGCGCTGGGCCTGCGCTCGGCCGCACTGTGGCCGTCGTTCGCCGGCGAGCTGGCCGAGGCCTCGGGTCTCGAGATCCCCCTGCGCCGGAGCGGGACGCTGCTGCTCGCCCGCGACGAGGACGAGGCGCTCGAGCTCGAGCGCCAGCTCGAGCTCCGTCGCTCGCTGGGTGTGCCCGTCGAGCGGCTGCGGGCCAGCGAGGCCCGCGCACGCGAGCCGGCCCTGGCGCCGACGCTCCGCCTGGCCCTCGAAGCCCCCGAGGACCACGCCGTCGACCCCCGCCCCGTGCTCGCGGCCCTGCGCCGAGCCTGCGAGACGGCCGGCGTGGAGATCCGCGAGCGGGCCCCGGTGCGGGGCGTGGAGATCGAGCGCGGGCGGATCGCCGGCGTCTCGCTCGAGGGCGGCGAGCTGATCGGGGCTCCGTCGGTCCTGCTCGCCTGCGGGCCGTGGACGGCCGGCCTGGAGGGCCTCGAGGGGGCGCTCGTCCCGGTGCGGCCCGTCAAGGGGCAGATCCTCAGGCTGCGCGACCCGCTCGGCCCCGGCCTGCTCAGTCGCGTGATCCGCTTCGAGGGCGGCTACCTCGTTCCCCGCGGCGACGGGCGCTACGTCCTCGGCGCGACCGTCGAGGAGCGCGGCTTCGAGCTGGGAGCGACCGCCGGCGGCGTCTACCAGCTGCTAAAGGAGGCCCACGAGCTCCTGCCGGGCATCGCCGAGCTCGAGCTCGAGGAGCTCTCGGCGGGCCTCAGGCCGGGCACCCCCGACAACCTCCCCGTGATCGGCCCGGGCGCCCTCGAGGGCCTGATCTGGGCCACCGGCCACCACCGCAACGGGATCCTGCTGGCGCCGCTGACGGCCGAGCTGATCGTCGGTGTCCTCGCCGGGGGGGACCCCGGGCTGCCCGCCGCCTGCGACCCGGCCCGCCTCGTCACGGCCGGGGTGGGGGCGTGATCCTGCTCAACGGCGAGCGCTGCGAGCTGGCGGGGGGCGAGACGGTCCTCGCGGCCCTCGCGCGGCTCGGCCTCGAGGGCGACGCCCGCGGCGTGGCCGTGGCGGTCGACGGCGAGGTCGTCCCGCGGGCGCGATGGGCGAGCCACCCGCTGGCGGAGGGCGCCCGCGTCGAGGTCCTGACGGCGATGCAGGGAGGATGATCTCATCATGGACGAGCTGGTAATCGCCGGCCGCACGCTCCGCTCGCGCCTGCTGCTCGGGACCGGCGGCTTCGCCTCGCACGAGCTGATGAGCGAGGCGATCGCCGCCAGCGGCTCGGAGCTCGTGACCGTCGCCCTGCGCCGCGTCGAGCCCGCGGCCCGCGGCTCGCTGGTCGAGGTGCTCGAGCGGGCCGGCGTCGGCCTGCTGCCGAACACGGCCGGCTGTCACACGGCCCGCGACGCCGTCATGACCGCCCAGCTGGCCCGTGAGGCCTTCGAGACCGACTGGATCAAGCTCGAGGTGATCGGCGACGAGGACACGCTGCTGCCCGACGCCCCGGAGCTGCTGCGGGCCGCCGAGGAGCTGGTCGACGAGGGCTTCGTGGTGCTCCCCTACACGACCGACGACCCCGTCCTGGCCCGCCGCCTGGTGGAGGTGGGCTGCGCCGCCGTGATGCCCCTCGGCTCGCCGATCGGCAGCGGCATGGGGATCCGCAACCCCTACAACATCTCGCTGATCCGCGAGGCCGTCGAGGTCCCCGTGGTGCTCGACGCCGGCATCGGCACGGCCTCGGACGCGGCTCTGGCGATGGAGCTGGGCTGCGACGCGGTGATGGCCGCCTCGGCGATCGCCCGCGCCCAGGACCCCGTCGCGATGGCCCTGGCGATGCGCCACGCCGTCGAGGCCGGCCGCCTCGCGCGGGGAGCGGGGCGGATCCCCCGCCGCCGCTACGCCACGGCCTCGAGCAGCGACGTCGGCCTGGCCGAGCTCACCTGAGCACCTGGATCGTCCCGTTGATCGTCGCCGGGTGGCGCGTGCTCTCGTAGTGGATCACCCCGGGCCGGGTCAGCCGGACGCTGAACGTGGCCCCTTCGGCGAGTTCCTTCGAGGCGAATGACTGCGGCCCGTCGACGCTCGTCACGTTGTCCGGGCCCGGGTCGGAGTTCGTCCACTCGACGGTGCTCCCGGCCCTCACGCGGATCACGGCGGGGTCCACCGTGAAGTAGCGGTAGGAGATCGAGACGTGCCCCGAGCGGACCGGCGCCGAGGGCGAGGGCGAGCCGAACCTGGGCGTACCGATGATCGCCAGGTGCGAGCCGCTCCCCGACGCAGTCGGAGAGCCCGCCGCGCTCGTCCTGCTCGTCGGGCTCTTCGCGGCGGAGCCGCAGCCGGCCGCCGCCAGCGCGGCGCAGGTCATCGGCAGGATCGCTCGGCGCACCGCTTCACGATCTCACATCGGCCCGCGCGCTCCGCCGGGTCGTGCCCGGACGGGGAGGCGGCCGCGCTGGAGCGCCCTCACCGACCGCCTAGACTCACCGCTCCGATGTCCCTGCGCCATTTCCTCACCGGGGCCGAGCTGAGCGCCGCCGAGCTGGTCGCGCTGCTCGACCGCGCCGCCGAGCTGAAGGCGGATCCGCTGGGCTCGCGCCCGCTGGCCGGCCGCTCGGTTGCGCTGATCTTCGAGAAGCCCTCGACGCGGACCCGGATCTCCTTCGAGGTCGGCGTCCACGAGCTGGGCGGCAACCCCTTGATCCTGCGCTCGGAGGAGATGCAGCTCTCCCGCGGCGAGGCCCTGCGGGACACCGCGCTCGTGCTCTCGCGCCACGTCGCCGCGGTCGGCCTGCGCACCGGCCCCGACGCGACGCTCGAGGAGCTGGCCCGCCACGCGACGGTGCCGGTCATCAACATGCTCAGCGCCCTGCACCACCCCTGCCAGGCGCTGGCCGACCTGCTGACCCTCCGCGAGGCCCACGGCTCGCTCGAGGGCCTGCGCCTCGCCTATGTGGGGGACGGGAACAACGTCGCCCGCTCGCTGGCCGTGCTCGGCCCGCTGGCCGGGCTCGATGTAGCGATCGCCTCGCCCGACGGCTACCGCCTCGAGTCCGAGCCGCTGCGCGCCGAGGGCGCGACGGGCAGCGTCACGCTCCACTCCGACCCGGGCGAGGCCGTCGCCGGGGCGGCCGCCGTCTACACCGACGTCTGGGTCTCGATGGGTGACGAGGACACGGCCCGCGAGCGCCGTGCCGCGCTCTCGTCCTACCGGGTCGACGATGCCCTGCTCGACCTCGCGGCGCCGGGGGCCTTTGCGATGCACGACCTGCCGGCCCACCCGGGCGATGAGATCACCGCCGAGGTCCTCTACGGCCCGCGCCAGCGGATCTGGGAGCAGGCCGAGAACCGCCGCCACGCCCAGAAGGCGCTGCTCGAGCTGCTGGTGGGGCCCTCGTGAGCACGGCGCCGCTGCAGGCCCCCCGCCCCCAGCGCGGCGAGGAGCTCGAGCTGACGATCGACTCGCTCGCCTTCGGCGGCGAGGGCGTGGCCCGGCTCGGCGACCACGGCTATGTCGTCTTCGTCGCCGGTGCGATCCCCGGCGACCGCGTCCGGGCCGTCGTGCACAAGCGCAAGCGCAGCTACGCCCATGCGCGCACGCTCGAGATCCTGAGCCCGAGTCCCGAGCGGATCGCCCCCGTCGCCCAGCACCCCGGGGTCGCCTGGCAGGTGATCCCCTACGAGCGCCAGCTCGAGATCAAGCAGGGCCAGGTCCGTGAGGCGCTCGAGCGGATCGGGCACCTCGAGGGTTTCGAGCTCGAGCCGATCATCCCGGCCCTCGAGCAGTGGCGCTACCGCAACAAGCTCGAGTACTCCTTCGGCAACGCGCCCGGTGGCGGCCTGCTCTGCGGTTTCCACGCCCCCGCCGGCGCGAACGAGGTGGTGGCGATGAGCGACTGCCTGCTGGCCTCCGAGCAGGGCAACCGCGCCAGGCAGCTGGCGGGCGACTGGTGTGCGGCGCAGGGCCTGACGGCCTGGGAGCGCGGCCGCCGGCCCGGGCGCGGCGGGGAGGACGCGGAGGGGGCGGGGCAGGCCGAGGGCGCGGCCGGCGGCCCCCGCAACCGCGACCGCGGCGAGGAGATCGGCCCGGCGCCCGACGGCCGGGTGCGGCTGCGAAACCTCGTCGTCCGCGAGGGCCGGCGCACCGGCAAGCTGCAGGTCAGGATCGTCACGACCGACGGCGAGCTCGACGCGGGCGGCCTCGCCCAGGCGCTCTCGGCGGGGCTCGGCGAGCACCTCGACGGGGTCCTCTGGACGCGCACCGGCCGGCCCGCCGAGACGACCCAGGGAGGCCAGACCGAGCTCGTCTGGGGTGAGGCCGAGCTGCCCGAGCGTCTCGGCGAGCTCGACCTGCGGATCTCCGCCGAGGCCTTCTTCCAGACGAACACCGAGATGGCCGAGGTGCTCTACGGGCTGGCCTGCGAGTACGCCGGCCTCGAGGGCTGGGAGCGCGTCTATGACCTCTACTGCGGGATCGGCTCGATCGCCCTCACGCTGGCCCCCAGGGCCGGCGAGCTGTGGGGCGTCGAGCTCGTCGAGCAGGCCGTCGCCGACGCGATCGCGGGGGCAAGGCGCAACCACATCACGAAGGCCCGGTTCTTCGCCGGGGACATCCGCCTGGCGCTTCCGGAGCTGCTCGCGAAGGCGGGCCGCCCCGACGTGATCGTCCTCGACCCGCCCCGGGCCGGCCTCTCCAGGAAGGTCGTCCACCGGATCATCGAAGCTTCGCCGAAGCGGATCGTCTACGTCTCCTGCAACCCGACGACGCTGGCCCCCAACGCGGCCGAACTCGTCGCGGCCGGCTGGGCGCTGAGGAAGGTCCGCCCGGTGGACATGTTTCCCCAGACCCACCACATCGAGGCCGTGGCCCTGCTCGAGCGGGGGTGAGCTCGACCGCGGGGGGCGGCGGGCGCCCGCCGGCCGGATCCCCTCGCTAGGCTCCGGCTCAGTGCGCGCCGCCACCATCCGCTCCCAGGAGATCGTCATCGAGGAGCACCCCGATCCCGTGCCGGGCAGCGGGGAGGTCCTCGTGAGGGTCCACGGGGCCGGGCTCAACGGCGCCGACATGATGCAGCGCCGGGGCCTCTACCCGGCGCCCGCGGGCTCGCCCCAGGAGATCCCCGGCATCGAGTTCGCCGGCGTCGTCGAGGCGAACGGGCCCGCGGCGGAGCGCTTCGCAATCGGCGATCGCGTCATGGGGATCATCGGCGGCGGCGCCCAGGCCGAGCTCGTCACCGCCCACGAGCGGGTGCTGATGGCGGTGCCCGACGGCCTGGACTGGGCGCCCGCCGGAGGCCTGCCGGAGGTCTTCACGACGGCTCACGATGCGATCTTCACCCAGGGGGGGCTGCGCAGCGGCGAGCACCTGCTCGTCCACGGCGGCGCCGGCGGGGTCGGCACCGCCGCGATCCAGCTCGGCTGTGCGGCCGGCGCCCGGGTGACGGCGACGGTGCGCCGGGAGGACCTGCGCGAGCAGGTGGCGGCGCTCGGCGCGAGCGCGATCGCGCCCGAGGAGTTCGCGGCCCGCGGGCCCTTCGACGTGATCCTCGAGCTCGTCGGCGGCCCCAACATGGGCGAGAACCTGCAGGCTCTGGCGAGCGGCGGGCGCATCTGTGTGATCGGCGTCGGCGGCGGCGCCCGCTCGGAGCTGAACCTGCTGGCCCTGATGGGCAAGCGGGCCCGGATCCACGGCTCGACGCTGCGGGCCCGGCCGCTCGAGGAGAAAGCGCTGACGGCGCGCCTGCTCGAGCAGCAGGTTCTGCCGCTGTTCGAGCGCGGCAGGCTCACGGTGCCGGTGGCCGAGACGTTCGAGCTCGCGCGGGCCGCGGCCGCCTACGAGCGCTTCGCCGCCGGCGGCAAGCTCGGCAAGATCGTCATCACGCCCTGAGGCTCAGTAGGGAGGCTGGGCGGCGTACCAGTCGCCGAGCACGCGAAAGGCGGCCCAGAACTCGCGCTTGGCGTCGGTTTCATCCAGCGAGGAGTCGATGTCCGGGACGTACAGGGCGTCGATGCTCGGCGTCAGCTGCTGGAGGCGGCCGAGCGTCGGGGCCAGGGGCCGCGCCAGCGGGATGTCCAGCTCGTTGATGCTCGCCAGGGCCTCTTCGCCCATCACCACGACCATCTTCGGCTGGACGATCGCCAGCTCCTCGACGACGCGGGCGATGCAGGCGAAGTCGGCCAGCGCCGGGTCGCTCAGGGGGCACTTCACGCACAGCGTCCCGTAGACGGCCAGCGGGTCGATCTGCAGGCGCTTGAGCGACTTCATCACCGCGCCCCCGGCGCGGCCGTAGAAGGCGACTCCCTCCTCGATCTCCGACGGCACGGCGGAGTACTTGAGCAGCATGATGTCGGCCTGGGGGTGGCCCGAGCCCAGCACGGGCATCAGGTTGCCGCGCGGGCAGTGCGGGCAGGACTGCAGTTCGCGCGTCAGCGTGTTCAGCTCGCGTATCGCCCGCTCGAGGTACTTCTCGCGGATCTCGTCATCGGTCACCGGCATCGGTCCCGAGGGATTTGACGGTGCGTCGTCTTGTCCTTGACGATGCATCAACAGTTGCGTCCCCGCTAGGAGCGGCTGCTCGGGCCGGGCGTGCGACGCAGGCGCTTCAGGCGGCGTGCCTTGCTCGCCCGGCGGGCCGCACGGGGGGTGGCGCGGGTCTGCAGGAACTTCAGCGCCTGGACGTAGAGCAGGGAGGACGGCCGGGTCAGGATGTCGGCATCGCGCAGCGACTGCAGGAACTCGCCCGGGCCGTCGAAGTCGCGCATCCTGATCCGCACCGAGCCGAGTCCCTGGGCGACGTGGGAGTCCGAGCCGGCGCCGGCGACGATCCGGTACTTGGCGGCGAAGCGGGCGGCCTCGTCGTTGAACGAGCCGATCGCCACGCGCGGGTTGAAGACCTCGATCGCGTCGATCTCGTCGAGGATCGGCAGCAGGTGCTCGTAGTCGGGGACGGAGTGCATCCGGTCGAACGGGTGGGGGACGTAGACGAGGCCGCCCTGGCGGTGAATCTCGGCGACCGTCTCGGCGAGGCTCAGCCCGCGCGGGATCCTCTCCTCGATGAACAGGCCGATCACCTCCCCCTGCCCGGCCGTCTTGACCTCCTCGCCGACGATCACCTTGACGCCGAAGGCCCCGGCCTTCTCGCGCGCCTCCAGGGCCCCCGAGATCTCGTTGTGGTCGGTCACGGCGATCGCCCCGAGGCCCTGTTCGCGGGCGCTCGCCAGCAGCACCTCGACCGGCGTCGCGCAGTCATGGGAGTGATCGGTGTGCATGTGCAGGTCGACCTCGATCAGCGGCCGGCCGGCGAGCGCCTGGCGCAGCACCGGGTCACCGTCTCCGCCGTGGCGCCGGGCGGCCAGTTCGCCGTAGAGCCGCTCCAGCAGATCGGCGGCCTGCCCGGTGTCGGGCACCAGGCGGTAGTCGCCGGGGAAGTGCCCGGCCATCAGCTCGGCCGTCGCCGCGGCGCTGGCCGTGCGCGCGTCGAGGCGCCCGAACAGGCCCTCGACGAAGCGCCTGGCGAGGACCGTCGAGAGCAGCCGCTCGGCCGAGGAGTGGAAGGAGCCCACGTTCAGGGCGCGCGAATGGCGCAGGGCCGCCGTCGAGGTGGAGGGCGCGAACGGCTCGTGCACGTGGACGAAGTCGAGCTCGACGGTCCCCAGCAGTTCCTCGATGGTCCGGGCGACGTCGATCGGCAGGGCCGGCGGCCGGCGTCGCGCGCCGCCGGCGAAGTCCAGCACCTCGCCGACGGCGATCACCCGCGGCTCGCCGCGGTCGGTCCCGGCGAGCAGCATCCGCGGATCGTCGCGGGCCGCCCGCAGCTCGCGCCGCGATGCCCGCACCCGCTCGTGGGAGCGCGACGGCGCGAGCACCAGGACCCGGTGCCCGCGGCGGGAGAGCTCGGCCGTTACGTGGCGCACGTGGGCGTTGACCTCGTTGTCCTCCGCCTCCCACGGGTAGGGCGTGACATGGGCGATGGAGAAGGGCGGCGCCATCCTTGCTCGATTATCCCCCGCGGCGGGTTCGCGCGAGGCGCCCCGCCGGCGGGCTCGCCCTCTACGCCCGGCCGGCCGCGGCGGCGCGTTTGCGCGGCGGGGCCTTGCGGCCCTTGGGCTTGGTCAGCGGGCCGCGCTTGTACCGCTCGATGAACTGCTCGGTGTCGCGCCGCGCCTGGTCGTCGGGCCGCTGGTTGTGCGGCGACTTCATCAGGTAGGAGGAGGGCCCGTCGAGCTGCCCGCCGATGCCGTTGTTGAGCGCCAGCTTGCAGCAGCGGACGGCGTCGATCACGATGCCGGCAGAGTTCGGCGAGTCCCACACCTCGAGCTTCAGCTCCACGTTCAGCGGCACGTCGCCGAAGGCCTGGCCCTCGACGCGGATGTGGGCCCACTTGCGGTCTGTCAGCCACGGCACGTAGTCCGAGGGGCCGATGTAGACGTCGGAGGCCGGCAGCTGCTCATCCATGATCGAGGTGACCGCGTTGGTCTTGGAGATCTTCTTGGACTCCAGGCGCTCGCGCTCGAGCATGTTGTAGAAGTCCATGTTGCCGCCGACGTTCAGCTGCGAGGTGCGCAGCATCTTCACGCCGCGGTCGGCGAACAGGCGGGCCAGGTTGCGGTGCACGATCGTCGCGCCGACCTGGGACTTGATGTCGTCGCCGACGATCGGCAGCTTGGCGGCCTTGAAGCGCCTGTCCCAGTAGTCCTCGCGGGCGATGAAGACGGGGATGCAGTTGACGAACCCGCAGCCCGCCTCGAGCACCTGCTCGACGTACCACTTGGTCGCCTGCTCGGAGCCGACGGGGAGGTAGGAGACGACGACGTCGGTGTGGGTCTCGGTGAGGATCCTGACGATGTCGGCCGTCTCGCCGGGGGCCTTCTTGATCTTCTCCTTGAGGTACTTGCCGAGGCCGTCGTGGGTCATGCCGCGGTGGACGGGGACGCCGAGCTTGCGCGGCACCTTGGCGAATTTCATCGTGTTGTTCTGGCCGGCCCAGATCGCTTCGCCGAGGTCCTTGCCGACCTTGGTCGAGTCGATGTCGAAGGCGGCCGTGAATTCGATGTCCGAGATGTGGTAGCCGCCGAGGTCGACGTGCATCAGCCCGGGGACCCGCTCGGCGGGGTCGGCATCCTTGTAGTAGCTGACGCCCTGGACGAAGGCCGAGGCGCAGTTGCCGACGCCGACGATGGCGACGCGGACCTTGTCGGACTGATACCGCGCGGCGCCGTTCTTGGGGGCATCGCCGTTGCTGGCGGCGGTGCCGGTGGTGTGCTTCTCGATCACGGGTGAAATGTCCTTTTGCGGGGGCGCGAAGGCCCGGTCGAGGGGGCCGGGGAGGCCTCCCTGCTTCTCAGGGGGACGACCGGCGAGGGACCGGACCGTCGGGAGAGACTACTCCGCAGCGTCGTCAAGGTCACACGGCCAGCCGGCCGCGGACGTGCCAGATGCGCTGCAGGACGGTGATCACGCTGAGCCCCGCCAGCACGTAGACGGCGGGCTCGAGCAGTTGGAAGTCGCCGAGCGCTGCGCCTCGGGCGAAGATCAGCCCGATCGAGAGGATCACGACCCGCACCGGCCGCGTGGCGATCCCGACCTTGCATTCGACGCCCAGCGCCTCGGCGCGGGCGCGGGTGTAGGAGACCATCAGCGAGGCCAGCACGGCGACGACCACGCCGGCCGCCGCGGCGCGGTTGTGCTGCAGCGCGAAGTAGCCGGCGACGGCCGTCAGGACGATCCCCTCCTCGATGCGGTCGAGGGTCGAGTCCAGGAAGGCGCCGAACGGGGTTCCCTTGCCGGACATGCGCGAGTAGCGCCCGTCCAGCGTGTCCATGATCGAGCCGACGACGAATGCGATGCCGCCCAGGAAGAACAGTTCCTGCCAGACGAGGACGGCCGCGACGAGGTTCAGGCCGAGGCCCGTCAGCGAGATCGCGTTGGGCGTCAGGCGCGACTCGATCAGCCGGTTGCGGACCAGCTCGCGGCGCTGGCCCGAGCCGATCGGCGAGCGGACCGGGCGCCGGCCGGCGGAGCGGGTCGCGCGCCTGGCCCGGCGCGTGGGGGCGTGCTGGCGCGGGGGCATCGGTGGAGGCTAGCCGCTCGCCGTCAGCCGGGGGGCGGCGACGCCGGAGAAGCGCCACACCGCGGGACGGGCACGGGCGAGCCACGTCGCCCCGTAGTAGGAGGCGCCGGCCGTCACCGCGCCGAGCACCGCGTCGAAGATGAAGTGGTTGGCCGTCACGATGATCACGAAGCTCATCAGCAGCGGGTAGAGCGCCCACAGCACCTTCAGCGGCCTGGGTCTGACCAGCCGCGAGAGCGTCCAGCCGATCATCAGGGAGAAGGCGACGTGCATCGAGGGCACGGCCGCGTAGAGGTTCGTCAGCGCGCTGGCCGAGGCGCTGTGGCCGTTGATCTTGACGCCCGTGAAGTCCGCCACCGAGTCCCTGAATTCCCACTCGGGCAGGAAGCGTGGCGGGGCCGTCGGGAACACGATGTAGCCGATCAGCGCGATCGCCATGCCGATGATCAGCATGTTGCGCACGAAGTAGAAGTTCCGGTTGTGGCGCAGGTAGAGGTAGAGCAGCGCCGCGACGGTGACGGTCGTCTGCGCGTTCACATAGAGCCAGCTCGAGAGGACCATCAGCAGGTGGCTGCCCGAGGCCCAGCCCTGGATCGAGGGCTCGACGAACAGGTGCAGGCCGCGCTCCAGCGAGATCAGCCATTCGGCGTGCGCGAACGCCACGTTGGCTTCGGTCTCGACGATTCCGCGCACCAGCCGGTAGACGAGGTAGACGACGGCGAAGAGGGAGACCTGCCGCAGCGCGTCGAGCCAGCCATGCGGCAGGAGGCGCGCCTGCAGGACACGAGCGCGGGCGACCATTGAGGGGAAGCCTAGACGATGCTCATGCGCAGCGGCGGGAATGGCTGAGGACGCGCCCCGGCGAGAAGCTGATCACGACGTGCAGGGGCCCGGCCCGGCGTGCTTCGACGAACGTCCAGCCGCCGGGTGCTTCCCCGACGCAGCCCGAACCGCGAGAGAGCGCCCAGTAGGGGGTGAAGCGCAGGCGCACCTCGTAGCGTCCCGGCGCCGGTGCGGCGAGCGTGAAGGACTCGCTGTCCGCGGAGCTCAGGATGGCCGGCGCACGGGCCAGCGGCGCCGCGTCGACGACGGCGAACAGGCGCCAGTGGGCCGAGCTCCAGATCTCGTGCAGGTAGGCATCCGCGGCGCCGCTCCGCAGCAGCCTCGCCTCGGCCGCGGCCGAGTAGTCCAGCGGCGAGTCTCCGAGCGCGACGTAGGAGACCGCCTGCGCGGTGAGCCAGCGGCGGTAGCTCGCCGCGTCGAGCGGTTCGGATTTGTAGAACAGCCCGTTGCGTCCGTGGTCGAGCTGGCGCTCCCAGCCGCGGGCCAGCATCACGTGGGGCGCCACCCAGCGGGCCTCCCAGTGATCGACGGTCGCGACGACCTCGATCCGGGCGGGCCGCGCGCCGTAGCCGATGCCCAGCCGGTGCAGCTCGCCCAGCAGGGGGGTGTAGTAGGAGGAGTGCACGGCCGGGTCCGAGATGGCCGCCGCGAAGTCGGCGACCGGAGCGTTGGCCTGCCAGTAGAGGAGGAAGGGGGCGAGCACGATCAGCGCCCGCCGGCGCCGGGCGCCGATCGCCCCCACGGCCAGGACGCAGGCCGCGAGGGGCCCGGCGGCGAGGGCGCCGAGACGGTCGGCGTTGCCGCCGACGGCGCTCGGGATCAGGTAGGCGCCGGTCAGGACCAGCGCGTAGAGGGCGACGCCGCTCCGCAGGACGCGCTGCTCGCCCGGCACGGCCAGGCCGACGACGATCACCCCCGCCAGGGCCGGGTAGAAGGCGGAGGCGACGAACGGCTGGGTGCCGCCTTCGGGGAAGACGACGGCCAGCAGGCCGATCGGCGCGAGCGCCGCCAGGCAGAGCGCCGCAGGCCACGCCCGCCGCTCGCCGGTGAGCGCCCAGGCGAGCAGGGCGACGGCCAGGAAGGCCCCGGCGACGGGGCTGGCGAGGCTCGTCAGGATGGTGATCGCGAGCGCCGGGACGAAGCGCCCGCGCTGGGCGGCCGCGAGCGCCGCGAGGCCGACCGCGAGGCCGAGGTCGAAGGGGACGCGGCTCGAGAGCAGGCCGATGGCGGCCCCGAGCGCGAACCACAGCGCCGCGAGCCGCTCGGCACGCGGATCGAAGCGGCCCTCGATGACGCGGGCGAACAGGGCCGTCGCGAGCACCATCGAGATCGCCGCCAGCAGCGCCGGGCCGAGCAGGGCGCCCAGCGCCGGGGCCAGCAGCGAGTAGGCGGGCAGATGGTGCCCGGCGTACCAGGAGTTGTCCCACAGCGAGAAGCCGACCTGCGTGAACAGGTGGCTGCGGTAGCTCGCGGCCGCCAGGTCGGGGCTCTGCGGCGCGATGATCAGGTAGACGACCGCGAGCCCCGCCGTCAGCGTCCACGCTGGAGCGCGGCGCAGCGCGCTCACCCCGCGCTCAGGAAGGCCGCCAGCCGATCGATCATGTCAGGGCGGTCGAGCCACCCCCAGTGGCCGGCATCGGCGTACTCGGCCAGCTCGGCCCCTCCCAGTGCCGCGGCGTAGCCGCGCCCGAAGCGCTCGGGGATGTAGGGGTCCCGTGTGCCCCAGAGAACCAGTGCGGGCATCGCGAGGGTGCCCAGTCGCTCGCCCGCGGCCGCCAGCACCTCCGGCGGGGAGGAACGGTAGAGGCGCAGGATCGCCCTCGAGGTGCCCTGGTCGAAGTGGTCCATCACCGAATCGACCCAGGCCTCGGGCAGCGGCCCCGGGGTGACGTTCGCCTCGCGCGAGGCCAGGCGGGCCGTGGTGCGGAAAGTGGTCCCCATCGCGAGCTCTCCCAGCACCGGCGTGCGCCAGATGCGCGCGGTGCGGTGCCAGCGGTAGCCCGGCAGGAATGGCACGGCGTTGATGATCACGAGGCGCTCGACCCGCTCGGGCCGGCGCTGGGCGAAGGCCAGGCCGACGGCGCCCCAGTCGTGCATGACGAGGCTGACCCGCTCGACGCCGACATGCTCGAGGAACAGCTCGATGAAGTCGGCGTACTCCTCGATCGTGTAGCGCAGCGTCCCGGGCTTGCCGGTGCGCCCGAAGCCGGGCAGGTCGGGGGCGATGCCACCGCTGCGTTCGAGGAATCCGAGCCAGAGGTCGGAGTTGTTCGGGACCCCGTGCAGGTAGAGCGGAGGCGCCTCGTCGCCGACCACCGGCGCGCTGCGCCAGAACAGGGGCAGGCCGTCGTGGATCCGCCCGGGGGCGCTGATCAGGCCTTCGTGGTCGCTGGGGGCGGGCACGCGGCGAGGATATAGGCGCCGCCTCCCGCGCATCGCCGGCGGCTACGGTGGAGCCCGTGCCCCCACAACGCTCCCGCGGCGCGGCGGTCGCCTGGAGGCCCTCTGAGGGCCGTCGCGTGCTGCGCGTCCGCGACCGGCTGCGCGAGGTCTACGGCATCCCGGCGATGGCCCCCCACGGCCACCCGATCGCCGAGCTGATCCTGACGGTCCTCTCGCAGTCGACCAACGACCGCAATCGTGACGTCGCCTACCTGCGCCTGCGCCGGGCGCTGCCCGACTGGGAGGCGGTCCGCGACGCTCCGCTGGCCGAGGTCGAGGAGGCGATCCGCCCGGGGGGGATCTCCCGGGTCAAGTCAGCCCGCATCCAGGAGATCCTGCGGGCGATCACCGCAGAGCAGCGGGATCCGCCCCGCGAGCTCTCGCTCGACTGGCTGCCCCGAGTGCCGCTCGCCGAGGCCCGCGACTACCTCCTGGCCCTGCCGGGGGTCGGGCGCAAGACGGCCGCCTGCGTGCTGCTGTTCGCATACGGCCTGCGCGAGGTCCCGGTCGACACCCACGTCTCGCGGGTCGGCACCCGCCTCGGCCTGCTGCGCCCCGGGGCCCCGTTCGAGGAGCTGCACGAGCAGATGCTCGCCCTGACGCCCCCGGGACAGGAGCTCGAGCTGCACGTCAACCTGCTGCGCCACGGGCGGCGGACCTGCCACGCCCGCCGCCCCGCCTGCGGCGAGTGCGCGCTGGCGCGGATGTGCCCGGGCCGGGCCGGCCTCGCCGTGGCTCAGCCCCGCGGCAGGACCGCGAAGGCGATCACCGCGTAGTGCAGCGCGGCGGCCACGACGACTAGGACGTGGAAGACCTCGTGGTAGCCGAAGACCCGCGGTGAGGGGTTGGGGCGCTGGCTCGCGTAGACGACGGCGCCCAGCGTGTAGAGCAGCCCACCCGCCGCCAGGCCCGCGACGCCGAGCCAGCCGATCGCCGCCGGCAGCTTGCCGACGATCACCAGCGAGACGAAGCCGAAGGCGACGTAGACCAGCGCGAGCAGCCACTTCGGGGCATCGATCCAGAGCAGCTTGAAGACCACCCCGCCCAGCGCCCCGGCCCAGACGACGATCAGGATCGTGCTCGAGAGCGAGCCCTTCAGCGCCAGCAGCGCCACCGGCGTGTAGGTGCCGGCGATCAGCACGAAGATCATCGAGTGGTCCAGCCTGCGCATCCAGCGCCGCGCCTTCGGGCCCCAGTTGTGGCGGTGGTAGAGCGCGCTCGTGCCGAGCAGGCCCGAGACCGCGCAGGCGTAGATCGCGGCGGCGATTCGGGAGCGCCCGTCGGAGGCCGCGAGGATCAGGGCCACGCCGAGGGGCAGCGAGACGAAGAAGGAGTACTCGTGCAGCACGCCCCTCATCCGGGGCTTCAGCGGCAGGCCACCCGGCAGATTCATGTCAAGACCGTAGCGTGCCCGAGAGCGGAGCGGCCGATCTTCACATCAGGGCAACGGCGCCGAGCGCTCGGTGCCCGCGTGCCACCAGTGCAGGGTTCTCCCGCTGAGGGTGAGCGAGGTGGGCCCGATGTCGGGCCCTTCGTCGAGGACCCTCGGTTCCCCGATCGTCGCGGCCCCATGGACGATGTAGCTCACCGGCCGCTGTCGGCCTTCGCTGGAGGCGGAGATCCAACCGACGGCGCCTTCGGGGCCGAGGGCGACCTTCTCGACGCGCTCATAGCCCGCGATGCCCGCGTCGACATAGTGCCCGGCTGGTAGTTCGCGGATGACGCGGCGGGCCTGGACGTCGGCGACGAGCAGCGCCGTGGCGCCGGAGTCGACCCCGAAGCTCGTCACCAGATAGGCGAGCAGCGGCCCCGAGGAGGCGGCGACCGAGAGCGAGCGCCCGCCGAGGCCGGGGCCTCGTGCTCCGAGCAGCGTCATGTGCCCGCGGCGGCCCGCGAGGCAGGCCTCGACGGCACCCTGCGACGGGCCCGCGCCGGTCCTGTAGACGCGCATGATCCGCCCGCGGGCGAGCAGGTGGGCGGCGGCCGGAGGGCAGCGGGGGGCGGCGGCCGGGGAGGAGTTGCCGCCGATTGCGAGGCCCGGTCCGATGAGGGCGAGGGCCGCGACCGCGCCGGCCGAAAGAACCGTCCTGGTTCGCATTCGTTCAGCCTACATGCGGCCCGAGGCGAACGGGGACGGCCGCAGACGCGGGTTGAAGCCCCTCCGAAGATCTGCCATACTCGCACTCAGATTTGTAAAGCGCACACGAAGGAGCATTTGAACATGGCCAAGACCATTGGCATCGACCTGGGCACGACCAACTCGTGCATGGCGGTGCTCGAGGGCGGCGAGCCGACCGTCATCGAGAACTCCGAGGGTGGCCGCACGACGCCCTCCGTGGTCGCCTTCACGGGCTCCGGCGAGCGACTCGTCGGAACCGTCGCGAAGCGACAGGCCGTCACCAACCCGCAGAACACCGTCTTCTCGATCAAGCGCTTCATGGGCCGCAAGGAGGCCGAAGTGCACGAGGAGGAGTCGATCGTCCCCTACAAGGTCGTCTCCGGCCCCAACGGCGACGCCCGGGTGGACGCCGGCGGCGAGCAGCACTCCCCGCCGGAGATCTCCGCGATGATCCTGCAGAAGCTGAAGGCCGACGCCGAAGCCTACCTGGGCGAGGCCGTCGACTCGGCGGTCATCACCGTCCCCGCCTACTTCAACGACGACCAGCGCCAGGCCACGAAGGACGCCGGCAAGATCGCCGGGCTGGACGTCAAGCGGATCATCAACGAGCCGACGGCGGCCTCGCTGGCCTACGGCCTGGACAAGGAGTCCGACCAGACGATCCTCGTCTTCGACCTCGGCGGCGGCACGTTCGACGTCTCCGTGCTCGAGATCGGCGACGGTGTCTTCGAGGTCAAGTCGACGGCCGGTGACAACCACCTGGGCGGCGACAACTTCGACAAGGCGATCGTCGACTGGCTGGTGAGCGAGTTCAAGAAGTCACAGGCGATCGACCTGGCGGCCGACCCGATGGCCCTCCAGCGCCTCTACGAGGCCGCCGAGAAGGCCAAGATCGAGCTCTCGACGACGCAGGAGACCCAGATCAACCTGCCGTTCATCACCGCCGACGCCTCGGGCCCGAAGCATCTCGACATGCGCCTGACGCGGGCCAAGCTCTCCGAGCTCACCGCCGAGCTGCTCGACCGCGTCGTCAAGCCGGTGCGCCAGGCGATGGACGACGCCAAAGCCAAGGGCGTCAAGGAGATCGACCACATCGTCCTCGTGGGCGGCATGACCCGCTCGCCGGCGGTGCAGGAGAAGGTCAAGGACCTGACGGGCAAGGAGCCCCACCGCGGTGTCAACCCCGACGAGGTCGTCGCGGTCGGCGCGGCGATCCAGGCCGGCGTCCTGGCCGGTGACGTCAAGGACGTCCTGCTGCTGGACGTGACCCCGCTGACGCTGGGCATCGAGACCAAGGGCGGCGTCATGACGCGGCTGATCGAGCGCAACACGACGATCCCGACCCGCAAGGGCGAGGTCTTCTCGACGGCCGAGGACAACCAGCCGTCGGTCGAGATCCACGTCCTGCAGGGCGAGCGGGAGATGGCCCAGTACAACAAGTCGCTGGGCAAGTTCCAGCTGACCGGAATCCCACCGGCCCCGAGAGGGATACCCCAGGTCGAGGTCGCCTTCGACATCGACGCCAACGGGATCCTCAACGTCTCCGCCAAGGACCTCGGCACGGGCAAGGAGCAGAAGATCGAGATCAAGGCCGGCTCCGGGCTCTCGGATGAGGAAATCAAGAACATGGTCGCTGACGCCGAGTCCCACGCCGAGGATGACCGCCGGGCGCGCGAGCTGGCCGAGGCCCGCAACAACGGCGAGAACGCCGCCTACCAGGCCGAGCGCCAGCTCACCGAGCTGGGCGACCAGGTCGACGCTGACTCCAAGGGCCGCATCGAGGAGGCCATCAAGGAGGTCCGCGACGTGCTCGAGTCCGAGGACCCGAACGCGATCAACGCCAAGTCCGAGGCGCTCCAGACCGCCTTCCACGCCGTCTCCGAGGCGATGTACCAGCGCGCCCAGGAGCAGGCGGCCGCCAACGGCAACGGCGCGGCGCCCGACGGCGAGGCCTCTGCCGAGGAGGACGTCGTCGACGCCGAGGTCGTCGACGAGCCAAAGGCATAGGCACGATGACGGACGCGGAGCAGACACTCCCGGGCCACGACGAGCAGGTCCCGGCCCATGGCGAGAACTCCCCCGGCGCCCATACGCCGGGGGAGGAGAGCTCCCCCGGCGCCGATACGCCGGGGGACGGCTCGGCGGCGACCGCCGCGCAGCCGCTGGATGACGCCGAGGCCGTCGAGGAGGACCTCGGCGAGCTGGTCGCCGTGGCGGCCCAGCGCGACGAGTACCTGGCGCTGGCCCAGCGCACCCAGGCCGACTTCGAGAACTACCGCAAGCGCGTCGCCCGCGAGGCCGCCGCAGCCCAGGACCGCGGCATGTCCGGCCTGGCCAAGGAGCTCCTGCCCGCCCTGGACAACCTCGACCGGGCAATCGATGCGGCGGCCACCGACGATCCGCTGCTCGAGGGCGTCCGGCTCGTCCGGGGCGAGCTCGCGGCTGCCCTGGCGCGGTCGGGCATCGACTCGTACCGGCCGCTGGGAGAGCTCTTCGACCCGTCGCTGCACGAGGCCGTCGCGACCGCTCCGCCCGGCACCGCCGGCGCGGCCGCCGGCCACATCGTCGAGGTCTACCAGGACGGCTACCGGCTCGGCGAGAGCATCATCCGGCCGGCCCGAGTGGTCGTGGCGGGGTAGGGGCAGGCGATGGCCACGCGACCCGACTACTACAAGACGCTCGGCGTCGACAAGCGGGCGAGCGCCGAGGAGATCAAGAAGGCCTACCGCAAACTCGCGCGCCAGTACCACCCCGACCGCAACCCCGACGACAAGGCCGCGGAGGCCCGCTTCAAGGAGATCTCCCAGGCCAACGACGTGCTCGGCGACCCCGAGAAGCGCAAGCAGTACGA
>Ga0075017_100000782_pt1 | contig 18442 bp, 16 predicted proteins | sample AleBraG_ABR_2012_FD_71475 | JGI IMG/M metagenome (GOLD analysis project Ga0075017, IMG submission 71475) | Freshwater sediment microbial communities in response to fracking from Pennsylvania, USA - Alex Branch Run_MetaG_ABR_2012 | ecosystem: Environmental > Aquatic > Freshwater > Creek >... | reverse complement strand
GTTGCGGATGTCCTTGCGGATCCGGCCCGGCGGCGGGCGCCACGGGGTTCCGCTCTGTTGCGACAGGGCGATCGCGGGTCCCATCGCCCACATGCCCGTCGCCAACAGGGACACGTCGACCACGGGCGCTTCGCCGGTGCGTTCCCGGTGCAGCAGCGCGGCGCTGATCCCCCCGGCGATGGTCATCGCACCGATGGAGTCGCCGTATGCGGGTCCCGGCATCCCCGTCATGCGTAGGTCGTCGATGGGAGTGGCGCCCATCGCGACACTCGAGCGGGACCAGTACCCCAGGATGTCGTAGCCGCCGTTGTCGGCATCGGGACCCTTCGAGCCGAAGCCCGAGCCACGCGCGTAGACGATGTTCGGGTTGCACGCCCGGATGTCGTCGATCTCGATCGACAGCTTCTTGCACACCTTGGGCAACTTGTTGGTGAGGAAGACGTCGGCAGTCGCGGCCAGCCGGTAGAGGATGTCGAGCCCCTCCGGGGTCGAGAGGTCGAGCCCGAGGCTGCGCTTGCCGCGGTTCGAGTGCTCGAGGAGCACGTGCACGCTGCCCGATCCGAGGTCGACGGTACCGGTGCTCGCGAGCCCGCGCATGGCGTCGCCGCGCTCCACGTGCTCGATCTTGATCACGTCCGCGCCCCAGTCGGCCAGGATCGCGGAAGCGGCCGGCACGAACGTGTGCTCGGCCACTTCGAGAATGCGGATCCCCTGCATCACTTCGGTCATCGCTGCGCGCTCTCCCCTACTGCGGCGCCACCACGGATCGAGGCGCACGGTGTGCCGCCGGACGAGGCGACGAATGGCATGACGGCCGATGGGCTCATCCCCGCGGAGTGCTCCGCGGCAGCCCGAGGTACTTCTCGGCCACGAGGTTGCGGTGCACTTCCGTGGACCCGCCGTAGATCGTGGTGCCCGGCACGAACCGGAACATGTATTCGACCCATCCGTCCTCGACGACGCCGTCGGCACCATGGGGCAGGAGACCGGTGGGGCCCACGAGCTCGAGCAGGTCGGATGCCGCGCGTCCGAGGGCCTCGGCGCAGTAGATGCGTGCCATCGGACCCGGCGCGACCACGGCGTTCTCGAGCTCCGTGGCCACCTGAGCGAGACGCTCGCGGGTGATCGGGTCGTCGAGGCGTGGGCGTCCGGCATCGTCGACCTGTCCTTCCAACCAGCGAAGCACCGTCCCCAGGAGGCGGCGCATCTGACGGATGGAAACCCGTCCTGAGCCGGGCGCGAGCTCATCGGGCACCTTGCCCATCCCATGCTCCGCAGCAAGCGGTGCGGACAACACGGTCCACCCGTCGTTGACGCCGCCGAGGCGGAACCGATCGGGAACTCGCACGTCGTCGTAGTGGACGAAGTTCGTCTTCTCCCCGCCGACCGTTCCGATCGGTCGGATTTCGATGCCCGGCAGATCGAGGGGCACGAGGAACACCGTGAGACCCTTGTGCTTCGGCAGATCGGGGTCGGTGCGGGTGAGCAGCAGCGTGTAGTGGCACACCTGAGCGCCGGTGGTGAACATCTTCTGGCCGTTGATCACCCACTCGTCGCCGTCGCGGACCGCGCGGGTCTTCACCCCTGCGAGGTCGGAGCCACAGTCGGGCTCCGTGTAGCCGAGGCAGATGTTGACCTCGCCCGTGCCGATGCCCGGCATCACCTCCGACTTGAGCTGCTCGTCGCCGAACATGCGCACCGCGAGCGCGGGCAACGGCGTCGTCTGGCTGACGATGACCGGTGGTCCGGCGCGGTCGAGCTCGATCTCGACGATACGGGCCCGCACGAAGTCGAGCGCGGCGCCCCCCTCCTCGATGCTCCAGCGCGGAACGATCCAACCGCGACCGCCCAGGGCGCGATGGAACTTCTCGTTGTAGCCCGTCCCGGTGTCACGTTCCTCGGCGTGCACCTCCTCGGTGACGTGCTCGTCGAAGAACGCTCGGGTCGCGGCCCAGAACGAACGGGTCTCGTCGTCGAGTTCGATGGCACCGAAATTCATTGCGAGGCTCCTCCCGAAGCAGCCGGGGTACCGAGCACAGGGAGCACGCGGTCGGCGATCCGCTGGAGTTCCGCGCGGCGGTCGCCGGCGACCAGAGGCCAGCCCTTTGCACGGCGGTACAAGAGTTGCTCGTCGGACTCGAGCGTGAAGCCGAACCCGCCCTGGGTGTGGATGCCCACCGAGCCGGCGCGCTCGGCGGCTTCGGCCGCCGAGTAGTACGCCATCCCCACCAGCGCCCGCACGTGCTCGGGTTCGAAGTCGAGGAACCAGGCTGCCTTCCAGGTCAGCCGCCGCGCGCACTCGACCCCCATCAGCACGTCGGCGAGGGGATGGGCCATCGCCTGGAACGAGCCGATGGGCACGCCGAATGCGAACCGGTCCTGTGCGTACTGCGCAGCCAGGTCCAGCGCGGTCTGACCCACTCCCACCAGCGCCGCAGCCGTGAGCAGCCGCCATTCGTCCTGCGCCGCGGCAAAGAGTTCGAGTGCCGTTGGGCCGCTGAGCAGCGTGTCGCCGTCGGCGAGGTCCCACCACGCGAGAGGTGCGCAGGCAAGATTCTCGACGTGCGGAGGCGGCGTGTCCGAGGTCGCAAGCACGAGTCGGTCGCCGTGCAGGCCGATGACCGTGCGAGCGATCGCGCCGTTGGGCACGAGCTGGCGCCCTGGTCTCCCCGCACCGCCACCGACGGCCAGGGTGATGATGCTTCCCTCGAGGACCGAGGCGAGCAGCCCCACCGCGGCCGCCACTCCGTGGTCGGCCAACTTCGCGAGCAGCCGGGCGGCGACCATGCCTTCGATCAGCGGGATCGGCGCCATCCGCCGGCCGGCTTCTTCGGCGACGAGGGCCAGTTCGACGAGCCCGGCGCCGTCGCCGTCGTGATCCAACGGCACTCCCATCGCAACGGGCCGGAGGTCGACGATCTGGGCCCACAGCGCAGCGTCGAAGCCGACGGGCTCGGACTCACGCACGAGTTCCGACGAGCAGTGCTTCTCGAAGAACAGCCGGAACGCGTCCCGCAGCGCCTCCTGTTCCTCGCTCAGCGAGTAGTCGTTGCGGCGCAGGATGAATGCTTCGTATTCCTCAGTGCTCAATGTGGATCCTGACGGAGCTGTAACCACGGACCGTGCCGGTACGCACCATGACGACCTCCGATTCATCGATCTCCCAGGTCGGGATTCGCGCAAGCGTCTCGGCCAGCGCAATCCGTCCTTCGAGGCGGGCCAACGCGGCTCCCAGGCAGAAGTGCGTGCCGTAGCCGAAGGTGATGTGGCGCTTGATCGAGCGCGACACGTCGAAGCGATCGGGGTCGTCGAACTCGCGGTGGTCGCGGTTTGCGCTCCCGTTGAGCAGGAGGATCTTCGACTCCGCCGGGATCGTGATGCCGTGGAATTCGACCGGACGGGTCACCCAGCGCCCGTTCACCGGTGAGGGGGCCTCGTAGCGGAGGAGCTCCTCGATTGCATTGGGCACGAGCGCGGGGTCGCGCACGAGGCGCGTGCGCTCGTCGGGATTGCGCGCAAGCAGTACTGCCGCCCAGCTCAGGAGGCGCGCCACCGTCTCGACTCCGGCGCCGTTGAGCAACACCACGAACGAGAGCACTTCGGCGTCGTCGAGCTTTCGCAGCGTGCCGTCGGCGTCCTCCACCTCGGCGTCGAGCAGTGCGGAGACGAGATCGTCCTGCGGGGAGCGGCGGCGCTCGGCGACCATGCCCTGCAGGTACCCGTAGACGTTGCCGAGCGCGGCCAAGGCCTGCGGACCCGGTTCGGTTTCCCCGTCCTCGAGGTGGAACATCTCATCGACCCAGAGACGCACCATGTTGCGGTCCGCTTCGGGGACGCCGAGCAGCTCACCGATCACCATGGGCGGAACGAGCGCCGCGAAATCGCTCACGTAGTCGAACGAGGCCTCACCGACCAACGCGTCCAGGTACTCGCCGGCGAGCGCCGCGATCGATTCCTCCAGCGCGCTCACCCGCTTGGGCGTGAACGCCCGACTCACCAGCTTGCGCACGCGGTCGTGCTGCGGCGGGTCCATGAAGATGAGCGGCGGGTTCTCGATCGGCGCGTCGAGTGTCCGCAGCTCGACGCCGTGCGACGAACTGAAGGTCGTCGTGTCGAGGTAGGCGGACCACACGTCGTCGAAGCGGCTCAGCGCCCAGAACCCGAACTTCTCGTTGTAGTAGACGGGCTGCTCTTCTCGCATCCGCTGCCACACGGGATGTGGGTTCGCGTCGATGACGTAGTCGTACGGGTCGTAGTAGATCGGTTCGGTACCCACGGTGGGTGTCATCGAGGACCTCGTGAATCGGTGAGGGAGGGTGGCGCTCGGCCGCGACCCCGCTAGACGGCGGTGGCGACGACGTCGTCGGAGAAGCCGAAGATCTTTGCTGCGTTCTCGATCAGGATCTGCTGCGCGACGTCGTCGGGAACGCCGACGAGGATCTCCTCGAGCACCTTGTTCGAGTGCGGGTAGATGCCCTCGGGATGCGGGTAGTCGTTCGCCCACATGAGGCAGTCCGCGCCGGTGACGGGCACGTTGTGCAGTGCGACGTGGTCGCTCTGGAACGTTGCGTGCACCTGGCGCTGGATGTAATGGCTCGGCATTTCCGCGAGCTTGGGCTTCGACCACGACGAGTGGGCCCGGTAGTACTCGTCGAGCACCTGCATGGTCCACGCCATCCAGCCGCCGTTGACCTCGGCGAGCACGACATGGAGATCGGGGTGTCGTTCCAGCACGCCGGAGCACGCGAGCAGGCCGGTCGTGCGCGGCGCCATCGACTGCGTCGCCAGGACGTTCACGGTGGGGCTCCCCCAGCCCCGGTAGAACATCATGTCGTGGCCGGTTCCCTGGTGCATCACCGCCGGCTTCCCGGTCGCGGCGATGACGCCCCAGAGGGGCTCCCACTCGGGTCGGTTCCAGTCGGGCGTGCCGGCGATCGGCAGCAGGAGGCCACCACAAGACGGGTCATCGGCGACGCGTTCGATCTCGGCGATCGCCATGTCGAGATCCCAGGTGGGCACCATCAGGTTGAGACGAATGCGGTCGTTGCCGCCCAGGCGTTCACGGATCCAGTCGTTGTAGATCACGCATGCGGTACGACCGACCTCAGGGTCCGAGAGACTCCAGACGAACAGGCCGATCGTGGGGAACACGGTCTCGCCGCGGATCCCGTCGGTACGCATCATGTCCAGGCGCACGTCGGGCCGGATGTTGCCGATCCGCTCCTGCTCCTTGACCTTCGCGTCGGACGGACTCATTCCGCCCCAGCCCACCGACTCCCCGTTGACCACCAGGACCCAAGAGCCCTCGCCCGTCGGCGTGATCCGGCGCGGCGCCTGGTCCCGCATCGACGCGGGAAGCCGCTCGAACCAGAGGTCGTGCGGTTCGTCGACGTGGGTGTCGGCAGAGATCTTGGGAAGTTGGGCGACGTCCATCTGCGGTTCCTTTCAGGCGTATTGCACGCCACTGTAGAGGGAACGCTGATTGCCGTCAACGGAAAAGATGCTTTTCCTCGCCTCGTACTCCGCATGCATGCTGCGTGTCATACTACCGACAACCCCTGTTCGGCAAGGGGCACAGACCATCTGGCGAGGAGCGCGGCGTTCATGTTCGAGGGTGTCCGGGTACTCGAAGTCAGCTCGTGGGTCATGGCGCCGAGTGCAAGCGTGATGCTCGCCGATCTGGGGGCCGACGTCATCAAGGTCGAGCACCCGCGAGTCGGCGACCCGATCCGCGGCCTCGTGGTCGGCGGTGTGGTCCCGTTCGACGGTCAGGTGAGTCCCATGCTCGAACAGACCAACCGCGGGAAGCGGAGCATCGGCCTCGACTTCGGCACCCCCGAGGGTGCCGAGGTGCTGGCCCGACTCATCGATTCCGCCGATGTGTTCCTCACCAATTTCCTGCCGCCGGTGCGTCAGAAGTTCGGTATCGAGGCCGACGACGTCCGGACCCGCAACCCGCGGATCGTCTACGCGCGGGTCGACGCCCTGGGGCCTCGCGGCGCCGACGCCGGCAAGCCGGGATACGACTCCGCCGTGTTCTTCGGGCGGTCGGGAATCATCGATGCGTTCTCCCCTCCCGAGACGTTGTCGAAGCCCCGGCCCGGTTTCGGCGATCGGGTGGCCTCGATGGCGGTCGCGTTCGGTATCGCGTCGGCGCTGTTCCAACGGGAACGCACCGGCATCGGGTCCCTCGTCGACACGTCGTTGCTGGGCGCTGCGATGTGGTCTGCCTCCACCGACATCGCATACTCGGGTGCCCTCGGCGGCGACCTCAACCGGGTCGAGACGCGCAGCGTCAATCCAGTGGGCATCCACTACCAGACTGCCGATGGGCGTTGGATCATGTTCGCGATGTTCGAGTCGCAGCGGTGGTGGCCCGAGTTCTGCCGCCACATCGGCCGCGACGACCTCATCGCGGACCCACGCTCGTGCGACACGGCGAGTCGGGCGCGATACGCGGTGGAGCTCGTCGCGGAGCTGAGAGCCTGGTTCGCCACCGAACCGCTGGCCGTGTGGCGTGAGCGACTCGCGACCTTGCACGCCCCATGGGAGGTCGTGCAGACCTCGACCGAGGTGTACGACGATCCCCAGGCGCTCGCGAACGGATACCTGACCGAGATCGCCGACCACCCGAGTGGCATCCCGTACAAGGTGGTGCGCACACCGGTGCAGTTCGACGGCGATCTGCCCGAGCTCGGCCACGCGCCCGAGGCGGGACAGCACACCGAGGAGGTCCTCCTCGAACTGGGTTACACCTGGGACGACATCGGCCGGCTCCAGGGCGTCGGCGCGATCCCGTAGCCGAGTCGGGTCAGGAGTTGGCGATCTCGTGCTCGAGGCGCGCCGCCAACTTGGCCCGCGCCTCCTCACGCTTGGTCGGGAGGTACTCCGACGGCCACAGGCCGTCAGACGGCTTGTAGTCCTTGAGCATCTCGCGCGCGACGGTGATCTTGTGCACCTCGCTCGGCCCGTCGACCGCCGCCATCGACGGGATTCCCTGCCACATGCGGCCGAATGGCATCTCGTTCGACGTGCCCAGCGCACCGTGCACGTGCATTGCCCGCCACACGACGTCCTGGAGCACCTTGGGGGTGAGGAACTTGATCGTGGCGATGTCCTTGCGCACGCGCTTGTAGTCCTGGTAGCGGTCGATCTTCCACGCCGTGTAGAGCACCAGGAGCCGGAACTGCATGAGATCCGCGTAGGAGTCGGCGAGGTCTTGCTGCACCATCTGCTTGTCGGCCAGCAAGCTGCCCGCCGTCTCCCGCGAGAGCACGCGCTCGCACATCATGTCGAGAGCCTTCTGACACGTGCCGACCGACCGCATCGCGTGGTGCACACGCCCACCCCCGAGGCGGGTCTGCGCGATCACGAACGCGTTGCCCTCACCACCGAGCAGGTTGTCGAGCGGAACACGAACGTCGTCGTAGCGGATGAGCGCGTGGTTGCCGTGCTCTTCACTCTCGGTACCGACGCCGATGTTGCGCTCGAGAACGAAGCCCGGCGTATCGGTGGGCACGAGGAACATCGACATGCCCTTGTAGGGATGGACGTCGGGATTCGTGACGGCCATCACGATCACGAAGCGCGCCGAACGGGCATTCGACGAGAAGTACTTCCAACCGTTGATGACCCACTCTTCCCCGTCGCGCACCGCGGTCGTCTTGAACATCCTCGGGTCGGAACCCGCGGTCGGCTCGGTCATCGAGTAGGCCGAGAAGCACTCTCCCTCGAGCAGAGGCTTGAGCCACTGCTCCTTCTGCGCCTCCGTGCCGTAGTGGGCAATGATCTCCGCGTTCCCGGTGTCGGGCGCGTTGGTACCGAACACCACCGGTCCCCATTGCGTGGTGCCGAGGATCTCGTTCATCAGCGCGAGCTTCACCTGGCCGAAGCCCTTACCGCCGAGTTCGGGGCCGAGGTGCACGGCCCAGAGACCTTCGTCCTTCACCCGCTGCTTGAGGGGCTCGACCAACGGGCGCGTCTCGTCGTCGAGCGGGTCGAATTGCCGGCCGGGGTACACCAGGTCGATCGGCTCGATGTACTCGCGAGCGAACTCGCGGACCCAGTCCAGCTTCTCCTGGAACTCGGGTTCGGTCTCGAAATCCCACATCTTGGTGCCGTCCTTCGTCGTTCGTTCGGGAGGCGAGCGGCAACGCGGGTCAGACCCGCGGCCGCGCCTTGGGCAAGCCGAGCTGTCGTTCGGCCACGATCTCGCGCATGATCTCGCTCGACCCGCCGTAGACGGTCTTGATGACGTCGTCGCGGAACACTTCCTCGACCAGCGCATTGAGGGGAGCGTCACCCGCTTCACGGTGCAGGACCGCCTCGACGCCGAGGATGTCGAGCAGGTCCGAGTCGTGGAACTGAGCGGTGACCTTGCCGTAGAGCTTCGCGGCGGCGCCACCCACACCGCTCATGTCGCCCTGCTTGGCGACCCACGATGCATTGGCGAGCAGAACATCGCCGACTTCCTGCTCGATCGCGATTCGCGTCAGACGTTCACGGACGCTGGGGTCGTCCCACACGCGCGTGCCGTCCTCGCGGCGAGTGGCGCGCGCCCATTCGGCGACGCGCTGCGGCAGCGTCGGTCCGGTGAAGTTCGCCGCACCGCCTCCGGCGGCACGTTCGTAGACCAGGGCGACGTGCATCACGCCCCACCCACCGTCGACCTCGCCGACGCGGTAGCGGTCGGAGACACGCACATCGGTGTAGAACGTGGCGTTGGTGCGCTCACCACCCATCGTGTGGACGGGCTGCACCTCGATCCCGGGCGAGTCGAGGCGCAAGAGGATCGTCGTCAGTCCCTTGTGCTTGGGCACGTCGGGATTGGTGCGCGTCAGCATGAAGATGTGGCTCGCCAGATTGGCGTGCGTGGTGAACATCTTCTGGCCGTTGACCACCCACTCGTCCCCGTCGCGCACGGCACGGGTCTTGGCCGCGGCGACATCCGAGCCGGAGTCGGGCTCGCTGTATCCCAGGGCGATCAGGATCTCGCCGCGGAGCGCGCCGCCGATGATCTCGACCTTCTGCTCCTCGGTACCGATGTCCTTGATCGTGTTGATCACGAACCCGGTGGTGAGCCAGGCCGACAAGGCGAGACCGGAGCCGCGCACGTCCTGGATGACGGCAGTAGCGAGGTTCGGGTCGTTGTCGGTGCCGCCGTATTCCTTCGGCCAGCCCGCGCCGAGCCAACCGGCCTCGGCGAGGCGACGGTGACACTCCAGCGTGATGCGGTCGCCCGAGACCCGTTGCTCCTCGACCCAGTCGGGCAACTCGGGCAAGTGCTCGGCCACCCACCGGCGGGCCTCCGCGCGGTATTCGGCCAGACCGTCGACGACGGTGAAGTCCATGCGGGGCTCCCTCAGGTCTCGGGGTACAGGCGCGTCGCGAGTCGCTGGTATTCGCGGCGCGGGTCGCCCAGCGCCAGCGGCCACGAGCGGGCGCGTCGGAAGTACAGCTGGATGTCGTATTCGAGCGTGTAGCCGTAACCCCCGTGGAGTTGCACGCCCTCCTTGCAGGTCTTGAACGCGAGCTCGGACAGGTAGAGGAACGCCATCGCAGCGAGGTCGGACGCGCGCGCCTGGTCCTCGTCACGAGCCCACGCGGCCTTGTAGACCAGGAGCCGCGCACCGTCACCGGCGACGGTGATGTCGGCGAGCCGGTGCTGGATGGCCTGGAACCATGCGAGCTGCACACCGAAGGCGTGTCGCACTTTCACGTACTCGACGGTGATGTCGAGCGCCGCCGCACGGATGCCGTCGAGCGCCGCGGCCATGAGCAACTGCCACTCGGACACCGCTTCGGCATGCAGCGCGCGGGCTCGCTCACCCTGGGCCAGGACCGTGCGGGTGAAGGCAGTGTCGTCCAGGTGTACGTCGGCGATCGGGCTGGAGCCCAGGTTCGGTGGTGATGCGACGTACGGGCGTGCATCACGACCGACCCGCTGCAACGCCACGAGTTCCTCACCGTCGAGCACGAGCACGACATCGGCGACCGCGCCGGCCTGCACCAGCCGGCAGCGACCGTCGACGGGGGCCGCGAGCGCCAACGTGGCCAGTGCGCCGTCGATGACCGTGGTCAGGATCTCGCCGGCACCGGCGCGGGCCAGGAGGTTCGCGGCCGTCGCGGCCTCGACGAACGGTACGGCGGCGACATGACGTCCGAGCTCCTGCGCGACCAGCACGAGGTCCATCGCCTGGGCCCCGCCACCCCCGAGCGATTCGGGCACGCCCATCGTCGGCGCGCCCATGGCGACGAACTGCGACCACAACGCGTCGTCGAAACCGAGTGGCTCGGCCGCCCGCACCCGATCGGGGCTCGATTCCTTGGTGAAGAAGTCGGCGAAGGAGTCACGCAGCAACACCTGATCGGCGCTGAGACCGAGATCCATCACACGTCCCGAGGTGCGAACTTGTAGATCGTGATGTCCTCGTCGGCGATGTCCTCGTAGACCACCTTGATCGGCATCCCGATCGAGACCGACTCCGGCGGGCACTCGGCAACCATGTTCGCGAGCACGACCATCGGGCGCGGCTCCTCGACGAGCTTGGCGAGCACCACGACGTAGGGCACCTCGTCGTTGAACGCGCCCGGGCCGCGGTGCACCACGCTGAAGCTGTACACGTGAGCGTCACCGCTCACCTGGGTCCAGGTGAGGCTCTCCGACTGACAGGTTCGACACGCCGGATAGGGCACCCAGCCGAAGTCGCCGCAGTCGTCGCAACGGGGCACGAGGAACTCGTGATGTTTGATCCCGTCCCAGAACTCGCCGTTGGCGATCGTGGGGGTGGGCAGGGGCTTGAGGTAGGTCACGGGGTCGACCTCGTGGTCAGTCGGCGGCCAGGACGAGGGTGCCCGCGAGACCGTGCACCGCGTACCCCTGCTGCAAGGCGACACCGAGCTTGGCATTGGGCACTTGGCGATCGCCGCACTCACCTCGGAGTTGGCGCGCCACTTCGATGGTGTGGAGCCCGGACGCGTCACCGGGATGGCTGTTCGAGAGCAACCCGCCGTCGGTGTTGGTGGGCATCTTCCCGCCCAGGCGGCAGTGCCCCTCCTTCACGAACTCGGCGCCCTCGCCGAGTTTGCAGAAGCCCATCTCTTCGAGGTCGCGGATCGTGGTGATGGTGAAACAGTCGTAGAGACCCGCGACGTCGATGTCGTCGCGGCTGACGCCCGCGAGGCCGAAGGCTCGATCAGCGGAGCGGCGCACCGCGTTGCCCTCGTCCGGGAACCAGGGATCGGTGAAACTCGAGTAGAAGTCGGTGTAGACGGCTTCGGCCCCGCCGAGGATCCAGATCGGCTTCTTCCGGCAGTCCTTGGCGCGGTCGGCCGACGCCAGCACGACGGCATAACAGCCGTCGTTGTCGATGGAACAGTCGAACAGGTGCAGGGGCTCGCAGATGTAGCGCGAGTTCACCACCTGCTCGACGGTGATGTCGCCCTTGTGGCCCATCACCGAATCGGGATTCAACGTGGCGTGGTGCCGCGTGAACACCGCGACCTCAGCGAGGTCCTCGCTCCCCACACCGAACTCGTGCATGTAGCGCTGCGCCCACAGCGCGTAGAACGTCGTCATGTAGGCGCCGTAGGGCGTGAAACCGAACTCCGCAGCGCGGGGTGCTCGGTCGGCGTCGGGCACCGGCGTACCGCGCGGACCGGTACGACGGCCCGACTTCCCGAAGAAGGCAACGACCACGTCGGCCATCCCGGCCGAGATACAAGCCGCCGCCCGCACCAGCGCCCCCGCGGCGGGGCCGGCCTCGTGCAGGTTCAACGGGCGGCCGCCGAACTGCTCGGCCCAGAACTGCTCGGCACGATCGGTGCCGTCGAGATGCGAGGACTTGAGCAACGGCGCAACCCCGTCGACGTCCTTGATCGTGAGACCGGCATCGTCGAGGGCACCCTTGATCGCCTCGAGCTGCAACGAGAAGCTCGTCCGGTCCGGGAGGCGCGATTGCGCCATGGTGTAGACGCCAACGATCGCGGCCTGCCTCTGCGGGAAACCCATGTGCTCACCCTCCAGTTGTCACGCCGCCGGGCGCGAGCAACGCGGGCGGCCGGACGCTCGGCAAGCTACAACATTACTGCGGAGATATTCTACGGCGGTGCCCGACTCACTCATCACCCAGGACATGCGATCCATCCTCGGCAAGACCTTGGAGACCGTCGTGTCGTATCCAGTGTCCGCTTCCGACATCCGGAAGTGGGCAACCGCCGTGTACTACCCCGATCCGCCCCCGGCGCAGTACTGCGACGAGGAGTACGCAGCAACCACCCGCCACGGAGGGATCGTCGCACCCGACGAGTTCAACCCCTTCGCATGGGGAGCACGGTCGCGGGAGCTCGCGGTGCCCAGGGAGGGACTCGACGACGGGCCGACGAAGCCCGAGGAACGCGCCGGCGTCTCCCCTCCCGCGACGAGCCACACGCTCAACGGCGGGCTCGAATACGAGTTCAGCGACGTTCCCGTCCGTCCCGGGGACGTCATCACCTCGACCTCCGCCATCGTCGAGTACAAGGAACGGGAGGGCCGGCTCGGGCTGATGCTCTTCACCACGATCGAGACGCGCTACGTGAACCAGCGCGACGAACTCGTGCGCGCGCAGCGGATGACCCTGATCCGATACTGATCCCCGCCCCCGCCCATCTTCCGCCACGACCGTAGGAGCAGACACATGTTGCAAGACACCGCAGAGGTGGTCGAGGGATTCGAGATCCCGCCGTTCTCACGTGAGGCGAACCTCCACGCATTCAATCGCTACGCCGCGGTGAACGACGAGTTCGTCGACATCCACATGGACGACGAAGCCGGCCGCGCTGCCGGGTATCCCGGCGCGTTCGGCATGGGCAACCTGACGTTTGCGTGGATGCACTGCCTGCTGCGCGACTGGCTCGGCGACGACGGCCGCATCGTGAGGATCAACTGCCAGTTCCGAGGTCCGGCCCTGCGCGGCGACACCGTCACGTGCCGGGGAACCGTGACTCGCGTGTACGACGAGGACGGAGCGCAGATGGCCGACCTCGACGTGTGGAGTGAGAACCAGCACGGCGAGAAGACCACGCCGGCAACGGCCACGGTCACCTTCGCTCGATCCGGCGGCTGACCGCTCGTCGGATCGGGTTGCTCGATCCCTTCGGACAGGTCGAGCCGCGCCCACGTACAGTATGAGCGGAATATCGGATGGCCGACCGATCGTCGTCCCCGTCTGGGGCATCTGGAGCACGTCATGGACATCGACCTCTCCGAGGAACAGGAGTTCTTCCGCGACACCACGCGGAAGTTCCTGCACGCGGAATCGCCGCTGAGTCGCGTGCGTGAGCTCATCGACGACACGACGGGTTTCGACCGCGAGACGTGGGCGCAGGGCGCCGACCTCGGTTGGTTCTCCTTCCTCGTCCCGGATGAGTTCGGTGGCGGCACGTTGTCGGGCGCGCCGGTGACCGACCTCGCGATCGTGGCCGGCGAATTGGGACGTTCGATGTTCCCCGGGCCGGTGCTGCCCAGCAACCTCGTGGCGAGCGCCATCGCACGAAGCGGCTCCCCAGGTCTGCGCGCCGAGCACCTCCCGTCGATCGTCGCCGGCGACACCATCGCCACCTGGGCCTTCGCCGAGGCCAACGATCGCTGGGACGCCGAGGGCATCGAGCTCGCAGCAGTTCCCGAGGGCGAAGGCTTCCGGCTCAGTGGGACGAAGACGGTGGTGCAGGACGCGCACGTCGCAACACTCTTCCTGGTGAGCGCCCGCACGCCTCGGGGCCTCACCCAGTTTCTCGTTCCGGCGACCTCTGACGGCGTCGACGTCGAGCCGCTCGAGACTCTCGACGTGGCGCGTCGGTTCTCCCACATCCGCTTCGACAACGTGGCCGTCGACGCCACTGCGGTGGTCGGCCAGGTCGACGAGGCGGTCGACGACATCGAGTACCTGGGCAATCTCGCGGTCGTACTGCAGTGCGCCGAATCGGTCGGCGCGGCCGAACGGACCTTCGAGTTCACCTTGGAATACGCCCAGGATCGCAAGGCCTTCGGTCGCCCGATCGGTGGCTTCCAGGCGATCAAGCACCGGTTTGCCGAGATGCTCGGTTGGTTGGAGAGCGCCAAGGCCGCGACCGCCGGGGCACTCGAAGCCGTGCAACGCGGCGTCGACGCCACCGAGATCACGAGCATCGCGAAGTGGCACGTCGGAACCCACACCACGCGCGTGGTACGTGACTGCCTCCAGGTGCACGGCGGCATCGGCTACACGTGGGAGCACGACCTTCACCTCTACCTTCGTCGGGTCGAGTCGAACCGGGCGGTCCTCGGAAGTCCCGAACAGCACCTCGATCGCCTGGCCGCGGTCCTGGGCATCTGAGCCTCGGAGAGAGCCTGATGACATCGACCGACACCAACGATGGCCGCGATTCCGACGAGCTCCGGGAGTACCGCCTGGCCGCGCGGGCATGGCTCGCCGAGCACATGACGCCGCTGCGCCGCCTCGACGACGGATCCTGGGAGGACCCTGACGGGTTCGAGCCCTCACCGGAGCGAGTGGCGCGCGCACGCGAGCTCCAAGCGCGCCTGTTCGAAGCGGGCTATGCCGGGATCACCTACCCACCCGAGTACGGCGGTCAGGGCCTCACCCTGGACCACGAGCAGGTGTTCCTCGAGGAATCCGCCGGCTACGACATGCCGACGCGGGTCTTCGCGTACTCGATCAACATCTTGGGCATGACGCTCGTGGAGTTCGGGAACGAGACGCAGAAGGCCGCGCACGTCCCCAAGATCCTCTCCGGCGAAGAGATGTGGGTACAGCTCCTGTCCGAACCCAGCGGCGGCTCCGACCTCGCCGGGTTGCTCACGCGCGCCGATCGCCGGGGTGACCGCTTCGTGATGAACGGCCAGAAGATCTGGACCACCGGCGCGCAGCACTCCGACTTCGGCTTGTGCTCCACCCGCACACGCTGGGACGTCCCGAAGCACCGCGGTATCTCCGTCTTCATCGTCGACCTGCGCTGGCCCGGGATCGACATCCGGCCGATCCGCCAGATCAACGAAGGGTCCGAATTCTGCGAGGAGTTCTTCACCGACGTGGTCATCCCCGCGGAGAACCTCGTCGGCGAAGAGAACGACGGCTGGCGGGTCACCCGCGGGCTCATCGGTATCGAGCACGAGTGGGTCGGCCGCAGCGGCGATGCCGGTGCGGCCCCTCCTGCGACCATCGACGACGTCATCGGTCTCGCGCGCCAGCGCGGCCTCGATGGTGACGGCGCGACGCGGCGACAGATCGCCGAGCTCCACGCGGCGGTCACCGTGCAGTCGCTCACCTCGATCCGGCTCGCCCGAGCCATGGGCGCGGGTCACCTCGACGACGGCTACGGCGGAGTGCTGAAGCTCACCAGCACGGACCTCCTCCAGCGCCAGTCCGAGTTCGGCCTCGCCCTGGCGGGGACCACCGGCGTGGCGTGGCGCCCCGGAGACGATGCGGCCAAGGCGTGGTCGCTCGCGTTCCTCACGGCCCGAAGTTTCTCGATTGCCGGCGGCACGACCGAGGTCCAGCGCAACAACGTCGCCGAGCGGGTCCTGGGGCTACCGCGCGAACCGAGCTCCGACCGCGGTGTGCCGTTCAACGAGGTTCCGAGAAACTGATCCACCAACGGTCGGGCCGCGGTCCGGTCCGGCACTCCGTGCCATCGACGAGGGGGAAATCTTGCAGCGCCACGATGTCGAGTTCGAGTCGGGAGGCCTCACGATGCGGGCGTGGCTCTACCTGCCCGACGGTCCCGGTCCCCACCCGGCGATCGCGGCCGGCCACGGCTTCACGGGCGTGAAGGAGGGATTCCTCCATCACGACTACCCCGGCGTCTTCGCCGCCGCCGGCTTCGCGGTGCTCGCGTTCGACTACCCGAACTCGGGCGCGAGCGACGGCACCCCGCGCGGGGAGCTCGACCCGATCGCCCAGCAGCGCGAATACCGCGACGCGATCACGTTCTTGGTCGACCGCGCCGACATCGACGCGGAGCGGATCGGGATCTGGGGGACGAGTTATGGCGGCGGGCACGTCTTGACCGTCGGTGCCGTCGATCGGCGGGCGAAGTGCGTCGTCTCGCAGGTCCCGACGATCAGCGGCTCGCGCAACCACGTGCGCCGGAACACACCCGACGCGATCCGCGAGAAGCGGCGCCAGTGGGACGAAGACCGCCTCAACGTCTTCCGCGGTGGTGAGCCGGGCATGGTCAAGGCACTGGCCGACGACAACATGTTCACGCGCATGCCGCCCGAGTGCTCCGTGAATCTCGACACCCACGTGACGCTCCACACGATGGAGATGTACGCGGAGTACGAGCCGGCGTCGATCATCGAGCGCATCGCACCGACGCCGCTCCTGATGATCATCGCGAGCGATGACGACATGACCTTCACCGAGGACGAACTCGAGGCGTATGCGCGAGCGCGGGAGCCGAAGTCCCTCGTGATCGTCCCGGGCGATCACCGCGTCGTCTACTTCGAGGAATTCGAACGCACGAGCACGGCAGCCCGCGACTGGTTCGTGGAACACCTGCTCAAGTGAGTGCCGGAACGCGACTGTGAGAGAGGAACACCGATGACCGCCGTATCGGTTCGAGACCTGGAGCTCCCCAAGTTCAGCGACGCGGTGGCCGACCGCGACGAGATGTTGCAGCAATTGCGCGAGGCACGCGAGCAGCATTGGCTGGCGAAGGCGCCGATGGGGTACATCATCGTGCGTTACGAGGACGTCGTTGCCACGCTGCGCGACCAGCGGTTCCACTCGGCGAGCGCGTCGGGTCCGCCGATGCCCGGAGACACCGACGGCTACCTCCAGAAGCTCCCGAAGTCGATCGTCGCATCCGAGGGTGACGCACACACGCGTCTGCGCCGACTCGTCTCGCCCGCGTTCACCCCGAAGGCTGCCGACGCGTTGCGCCCCTTCATGCGGGACACGCTCAACCGCCTGATCGACCCGCTCTCCGAGCGCGGCCGCGGTGAGCTGTTCGCCGACATCTGCGTGCCCTACCCCGTGCAGGTGATCTGCGAGCTCCTCGGCGCGCCGGGCGAAGACTGGCAGCTCTTCTCCGACTGGGCCACCGACGTCTTCCGCAAGTACGACGGCAACTTGGAGCGCGACCTACCGCTCATCAAGCGGGCCCACGAGGAACTCGGCGTGTACGTGCGCGCCATGATCGACGAGCGGCGTCAGGCACCGCGCCGCGATCTGCTCAGCCAACTCATCGCTGCAGAGGAGCAGGGCGACCGGCTCACCAACGCCGAGTTGGTGACGATGGTCGAGACGATCCTCACCGCGGGCACCGACACCACGCGCAACCAGCTCGGGAGCTGCATCGCCATCCTCACCGAACACCCCGAGCAGTGGAAGCTGCTCGGGGAACACCCCGAGCTCGCACCGCAGGCCGTCGAAGAGTGCATGCGCTACGTGGGTTCACTCCGCGGCACACTGCGGCTGGCGTCCGAGGACATCGTCTACCGCGACGTTCTCTTCCCGCAGGGCACGCTCGTGTTCACCTCCGCCGTGGGCGCCAACATGGACCCCGAGATGTGGGAGCTCCCCGAGACCTTCGACATCACGAAGAAGCGTGACACGCCCCAGCTCACGTTCGCATGGGGCATCCACTTCTGCCTCGGCGCATCACTCGCCCGAGCCGAGCTCCAGGAGGCTCTGGTCCTGCTCTCGCGGCGCATGCCCGACCTCGGCACCGATGCGCCCGTGGAGTGGAAGCCGTCGCGAGTCGGGATCTGGGGACCGTCGAAGCTGCCGCTGCACTTCCGCCCCGACGTGCCGTAGGCCCTTGGGCCCACTGCGCCGCGCCGGTCGAGTCAGACCGGGGTGTCCATGAGGGTGGCGTCGAAATGGAAGAGGCGGCCGGCAGTTTCGCGGAAGACCTTCGCGGTGCTCGCCGCGTCGAGGCCGTGGGCGAGACGCGCAACGGTCGCGAGGCTGTGGGGGTACGTGCCTTCTTCGTGGGGATAGTCCGACCCCCAGATCAGGGGCTCCGCACCGGTGAACGGGATGTTGTGCAGCCCGATCGGATCGTCCTGGAACGTGGCGTGGACCTGGTGGCGGAGGTAGTGACTGGGGTGCTCGGGGAGTTCAGGGTTGATCCACTTCTTGCCGGTGGCGGTGGTGCCGTAGGCGAGGAACGCGTCGTAGTAGGAGTCGAGCGTCTGCATGGTCCAGCCGAGCCAGCCGACGTTGTACTCCACGAACACGACGTGAAGTTTCGGGTGGTTGGCGAGTACGCCGGACGTGGCGAACAGTGCCGCGACGCGGGGCGCCATCGACTGGGTCGCGAGCAAGTTGGAGACGCCCGCGCCCGGACCCCGGTAGAAGTACATGGAATGGCCGGTGCCCTGGTGGATCACCACCGGGAGCTCGGCTTCCTCGATCGCAGACCACAGCGGGTCCCATTGGCGGTGGTTCCACTC
>Ga0075017_100000780_pt1 | contig 18467 bp, 12 predicted proteins | sample AleBraG_ABR_2012_FD_71475 | JGI IMG/M metagenome (GOLD analysis project Ga0075017, IMG submission 71475) | Freshwater sediment microbial communities in response to fracking from Pennsylvania, USA - Alex Branch Run_MetaG_ABR_2012 | ecosystem: Environmental > Aquatic > Freshwater > Creek >... | reverse complement strand
CGCCCGGTTCGGAGTTCCCAACCAACGCCCTGGCGCGAACAGCACGAAGACAACGGTCGCGACGGCCCAACCAACGTGAATGAAACTTACGGTTGTCGGGTGCGCGTACCACCACAGCGACCAGCCGTGCGCGGTCTGCAAAACGATCGCGAAGTTTGCGACGAACGGTTGCCATAACACCAACACCGTGACAAGCGTTAGCCAAGGGAATGCCCACCGCGTTGCCAACAAGTCGAAGATGACTGCGGCAACAGCCGCGGCCCCGACGTAGTAAGGAAGGTCTTGCGGGTCGAGCACCAGTCGCACTGCGAACGCGGCAATGAACAGGCCTGGCCACCGACTTTTGAGCACCGCAACGAGTGCGATAAGAGGCGCCGCTACCAACTGCGCCGTCCGCCCCCAACTTGGAACGTACACACCGCGATAGCCGAGCGCGTGTAGGCCAGCGTCTGGCGACACTTTGATGATCGGACGGAAGGCGCGGATCGTTTGAGTGTCTGCGATGAAGAACGGCGCGTAGACGGCAAGCACCGCAAGCGCGGCCGTGCCGAAGGCAGCGATGCGGCGGCGTTCCAATACCAAGAGCAGCGGAACAAAACCGATAGCCCAGGGTTTACTCGCGACGGCAGCGGCGATAGCCAGGCCAGCCCAGATCGGCTTGCGCGCTGCGACCGCGCGAATCGCAGCGACCGTGAACAACATGGCGAGAACGTCATCGAGGTGTCCCCAACGAACCGACAACACTGCCCAGCCCGGGATGACAACCAACGCCGCGAGGAAGACGCGTAACGTCCGACCCTTCAGCGGCACGAGCGGCGCAAGCCACAGCACCAGCAGAGGACCAACAATCATCATCAAGACTTGCGCGACGACGCGAGCTGTATGGGCGGGAAGAATGGTCAGCATCGCGCTCGCCACGAATGTGACCGGACCGAACTGGAAGTTCCGGTTTTGCGCGTAGATGTGCAAACCGGACGTGTGAATCAGCGCGTGCCCGCTGTCTGCGAAGAAATGCCAGGAAATGCCGGACGGCGACCATTGCAGCCACGCCCACAGCACTGTCCAGGCGGTGACTACGAGTCCCAGCCCGACGTAACGGATGGTGTCTGAACTCGGCGTCCGCGCGTCCGGCAACGTTGAGATCTGTTCAGCCACGTCCCACCTCGTCGGTGTTAAGCGGGCGGGCCGCGCACGCGAGCCTCGGCGGCCGAGTCTCACAAGCCGTCCTGAGGGTGCTGCACGGCCTTACCCGAGCGTCCATACCTCGATGCTTCCACGTTTAGAAGCCGATAACCGGTAGGGGATGTGAAGCGTTGGCCAAGAGCAGCACTAACATCAGGACTCGTATGGACGATCAGCGAACTAAGCGCCATCGCCTCCGGATTGCCCGTCCGGTGCGCGATCTCAAGCGCAGTGTGCGTTTTTACGAGGACATCCTCGATCTCGTGCACCTGGGCGGATTCGAAGACCACGAGGGCTACTCCGGGCAAATGGTCGGGGCAACAGGTGCTGACTGGCACATCGAATTCACGCGCCATTTCAGTGGCAAACCCGCGCCAAGTCCTACGCCGGAAGATCTCCTTGTCCTTTACTACGCCCGCGACAAGATGCCGACCATGGTTGAGCGTCTCAAGCGGCTCAACATCAAGGTCGTCAAGCACGAGAACCCCTACTGGGAAGAAGTCGGCGCGACGGTCATCATCGACCCTGATGGTTACCTGGTCGTGCTGTGCCCAGAGCGACAGGAATAGGACTCTTTCCGTTTCGCCGGTTTGGGCTGATGTCAACCGCGCACTGTAGGCGTAGTTTCGCAATGTGACTCTGGCGATTGATGTTCGACAAGCACGAAAGAGTTTCGGTGCCACCCAGGCTCTTGCCGGTCTTGACCTAAGCGTCAACACCGGTGAAGTGCACGGTTTCCTCGGTCCGAACGGCGCCGGCAAATCGACGACTCTTCGCGTTTTGCTTGGCCTACTCACACTTGACTCGGGTAGTGCCATCCTGCTCGACGGCGATCCGTGGCGCGACGCCGTCGCACTGCATCGACGACTTGCGTACGTTCCGGGCGACGTGACGTTGTGGCCGAACCTCACGGGTGGCGAGGTCATCGATCTCCTTGGCCGAATGCGCGGTGGCCTCGACGCTAAGCGGCGCGCTGAATTGCTTGAGTTGTTCGACCTCGACCCCAAGAAGAAGACGCGCACGTACTCCAAGGGCAATCGTCAAAAGGTGGCGCTCGTTGCCGCGCTCGCTTCGAACGTTGAGTTGTTGTTGCTCGACGAGCCAACCGCTGGACTCGACCCTCTTATGGAAGAGACGTTCCGCACGGTGATCGTCGAAGAGCGATCGCGCGGCCGTACGGTGCTGCTGAGTAGCCACATTCTTGGCGAAGTGGAAGCTCTGTGCGATCGCGTGAGCATCATCCGCGAAGGAGTTCTCGTCGAGTCTGGTTCGCTTGCCGAATTGCGACACTTGTCTCTCACCCACGTCCGCGCAGATCTCGCGGCGGCCCCGCAGGGTCTCGAACAGGTACAAGGACTCACGAACCTCGTCGTTACCGGTTCACATGTGAGCGTCGATGCACGCGCTGAGTCGATGGCAGAACTCTTGCGTGTGCTGTCCGGCGCGGGCGTCCGCACGATCGAGTGCCGACCGCCGACCTTAGAAGAACTCTTCTTGCAGCACTACGACACAACAACGCTTCGCGATTCCGGGCTGATGGACTCCTGATGAGTTACTTTCGCGGCACCGCACAACTTATTCGCTTAGCCGTGCGTCGCGATCGATTCGTTCTACCAACATGGATTGTGTTGCTAGGCAGTGTTACGTGCTTCTACTACGTCCAGTTCGTGCAGTTGTATCCGTCCGCCGCCGAACGTGAAGCTCTCGTCGTAGCAACGAAAGCGAACCCAGCCTGGGTTGCACTCGCAGGGCCACTCACGTCGAGTGAGACAGGCGCGCTCGCCGTGTGGAAGAACTCCGTTTCTGTCCTTGTCCTTGCGCTGGCCGCCATCCTTACGGTGATTCGGCATGGTCGCGCCGACGAAGAGTTCGGTCGTCGCGAATTGCTCGAGTCGACGCCGATCGGACGATTGGCGCATCCGACTGCGAGCATCGCAGTCGGCGTCACGGCTTCCATCGCCACGGGTCTGGTTGATGCGGTGACCCTCATCGCAGTTGGTGCGCCGATCAACGGATCCGTATTGGCCGGTGCTGCCCTCGCTTTAGTAGGCGTAGTTTTCGCACTTGTTGCTGCGGCTGTTGGCGAGGTCACGCAAAGCGCGCGGACGGCTCGGCTTGTCGCGGGCGGCGTACTCGCCGCCGCGTTCTTGTTGCGCGCTGCTGGTGATACCGGAGCGGCGAGCGGACGCGGTTGGTTGAGTTGGTTGTCGCCGCTTGGTTGGGCCAATGCTGTCGACGCGTTCGGTGTCAACAAGTGGTGGGTGCTGTTGCTGTCCATCGGACTCGCGGTTTTGCTTACCGTCACTGCATTGTGGCTTGACCTCGCACGCGACATCGGCTCTGGACTACTTCAGCCGCGCGCCGGACGCGCTACGGCTGCGCGATCGTTGCGATCACCACTGGCGCTCGCGTGGCGCATGCAACGCGTCTCGCTGTTCGCATGGACGGCGCTGTTCGTCCTTATGGGATACATCGTCGGCTCATCAGCAAAGTCGCTAGCGTCGATGCTGGAGTCATCGCCGCAGTTCAAGGATTTGCTCGTCCGCCTTGGTGGTACTGGCGCCGTTACTGACATCTATGACTCTGCCGTTATCGGTGTCCTTGGCTTAGCAGCCGCTGGGTATGCCGTACAAGCAATCTTGCGATTGCACGCCGAAGAAGAAGCCGGGCGGGCGGAACCGATTCTGGCGACGGCCGTATCGCGATCGCGTTGGGCGTTGAGCCATGTCGTCATCGCATTTGGTGGTGCGGCGCTACTCCTGCTTGCTTATGGCGTTGCAGCAGGTTGGAGTCAGAACCTTGAAACGCGGACGCGATGGCACTCCCTCACGTCGCTCGTTGGTGCGAGCCTCGCGCAACTACCCGCGGTGTGGTTGCTTGCCGCGATTGGTCTTGTGCTCTTTGGCTTCGTCCCCAAATGGAGCATGGGCGCGTGGGCAATCTACGCGGTTGTGTTCATTGTCGGTGTCATCGTGCCGACTGCCTGGCCGCATTCGCGTGTTGTTGAACTCTCGCCGTTCTGGCACATCCCGAAACTGCCAGCGGCGCCGATGGTCTGGACGCCGCTCATCTGGTTGGCTGCACTCGCGGTCGGCGCTACGCTGCTCAGTCTGTTTGGTCTACAGCGTCGCGACATGCGTTAAGACGTCGCGCGTAACAGCACAACAACGCAACCGCACAACGCGTTGCTACTCCGCGCCAGCAGTGTCTGACTCGAGTGCTGCTTTCATTGCGGCCAACGTTGCGCGCATGGTGTCGCGATTGCGGACGGCGGCATCAAGTCCGCGTCCGACAAGAAGTCCAGTGGCACGAAACGGTGTCCCCAACCAACCCGTCCGATGATCCGTCCACCGTTCAGTCACTCGAATGGAACCGGCCGAACCATGTGTGAGCGAGTACTCCCAACGTGCGACCGGAAAGACACCATGCTCAACGTCAAAGGCAAACGTGCGAAGTTCATCAGCTACAACAACCGTGCATTTTGTCGACCAGCGCACCCACAACCGATTAGTTCCGACGAACTGATCGCCGACGCGCCACGTGGGTGCGGGCGGACCAAGTCGGCGGGCACGAATGTTCTCTGGACTCCAACGCGCGTACGAAGTTGGATCGCTCACCGCTGCCCAGACGACCTCGCGTGGAGCAGCGATGTCAATTGACTCAGTGACTTCGTACTGGGGCACAAGCAGTAAGTGTTGCGTGCGATGCGGGCGGACGGAAGGTGGGCCGACCTAATCGCGCTACGCGTCGAGGTGATGCGCGGCGCGCTCGCCGATGTCCGGCAGCGTGATCTCGTCGTCGCTGACGCGAGCCACGACGTAGGTCGAGTCCTCAAGGAACTTCACGCTGAAAAATCCGCCACCGGGCTTGTAGACACCAGCGTCGCCCGCGCCCAGGACGTGGCCGTCGATTTCGACCTTTCCCGACACGACGTACGTAGCCGAGCCCTTGCTGTAGCCATGTTCGGGAACGGTGTCGCCCTTGCGTCCGTGAATGACCGTCATGACGGCACCCTCGGTGTAGAACCGCGTGACCTCCGAGCCCAGGACGTTCTTGAACCACGTCTGCTCACTGACAGGCAGCGCCTGGAAACCGCTCATGGGGTGGGTCCTCTCGCAATATCTCGGTGTTGCTCAACCTATCGGTCGTCTCAGAGCGATGAGGTGGGCCAAAGGCCCGGCGCAGGCGTCTACCTCGTCACACCCGACTCGGCACCGGTCGTTGCCGCCGGGCGCCGACCGCTCGGCTAGATTGACGCGACGGCGCCATTCCCGCAGGCTCGAAGTACGACATCGTTGCGATTGGACCGGTACGTGGCAACTCCCGAGGATGCAGCCGGCTCAGCTGAGCCGGATCCGGTAGACCCATGGGCCGAAATCGAGCTGGATGACAACTTCATTCGCGGTGCCAAGCGGTCCGAAGCCTCGGCGGACGAGCGAGTAGCGAAGGCGCAGCGCGTTAACGCCGAACACGCGGCGCTGGAAAAGCAGGGCACGATCTCGCCGTACTTCACCACTCGGAAGCGCAGTTTCATGTGGTTCCGGCGCCGCGCGTCCTGGCTTGTACCCGTCCTTATCTTGGGTGCGCTCGTGCTCGGGCTCTACCTGGCGCCGCAGATCGGACGCTGGTTCGGTGCCCAACTCCACCCGCCGGGCTGGCCGCAGCCAGGCACCGGCGAGCAGACGGCCCGGATCCACCCTGCCGTCGCGGCTGCCGACTCGACGTCCTATTCGTTTCAGCACACCCAGATAAATACGTCCGAACCGGTCACCTATGACCCCTGCCGAGTCATCCACTACGTCATCAATCCGAAGGACGAGCCGCGCGGTGGTGACCAACTCATCCGGTCGTCCTTCGTCGTACTCCAGCACGCGACCGGGCTGCAGTTCACGTACGAAGGCACGACGAATGAGCCCTACTCGCACAACCGCGAGTCCTACCAACCCAAGCGCTACGGCGACCGGTGGGCTCCGGTTCTCGTGGCGTGGGATACGCCAAGCCAAGATCACATGCTTTCCGGCGACGTCATCGGGGACTCCGGCAGCGCCTGGGTGTCACTCGGCGACGGCTCGCGCTACTACGTCACCGGAACTGTGAGCCTGGACGCTCCGCAGATTGAGGCGTTGCAGCGCCAACCTGGTGGCGCCGGCATCGTCCGGGCGGTTGTGCTCCACGAATTGGGGCACCTGGCCGGCCTCGGCCACGTCAACGACCCCACCCAACTCATGTATCCGCACGCCACCGGTGCCGTCTTGACGTATCGCGCTGGCGATCTCGCCGGCCTGGCGCGGCTCGGCGCGGGGCTCTGCTCGACGTCGTTCTGACCGACTTCGGCCGATAGTTTCGCGGCTCAGCCTTCCTGCTTAGAGCCCGCTTTTAGTTGACCTTCATGAACTCAATGGCCACCTTGCGTTCACACCAACCAAGGTCGGCTATCCGGCGTTAACCGGAAACTCCCTGAACGTTTAAGCAAAGGGAAGAATTAACTCACCCTCCAGATTCTGTTCACCATGCGGTGGATAACGCGCAACTGACGATGCGCAGAGTGCAGAGCGACGGCACGTCGGGGGACCGCTTCGACGGCCGTCGGCGCCTGTTCGGGATCTCCCACCCAGACGGCGCCACGAGAAGGGGAGCACGTGTCGCAACCGCGGTATCTGTTCGTCCCTGCTGAGGTGCTCGAGACACCTTCGCCGGAACGACGGGTCTCTTGGCGTGCGGCCCAGGGCGGCAACTCCGCAACTGGCGTGGCGTGGCGACTTCTCGGCGGCAACAACCATGAACTCGGGCGCAGCATTCCGGCCTATCGCGACCTCGACGAGGCAGTCGCAGCGGTTGCCTGGCTTCAAGATCACGTGACCGAGGTGGAGGCAGTCATCGCCCCGAGCGCAGCAACCTCGCGCTGGGGCTGGCGCTTGCTCAACGCCGGGTCGGACGTGGCAGCGTCCGGACGTTGGTATCAGCGCGAGCGCGAAGCCCGTTACAACCTCGACCAGTTCTTGCTCGCCGCCCCGGTAGCACAGGTCGCCACTGCCCTGGGCAGTCGATCGCGTTTGCGTCCGTCCGTGCTCAGCGATCGGGCGCGGGCCGAGGTCGCTCGCATGGAGCAAGCGGCCCTGCTTACGCCGCGCATCGCGGGGGCGAGTTCATGAGCCAAACCCTGATCGACCAGCTCGCTGGCCCGCCTCCCGTTGAGGACCCGGACCAGGCGCGCCCGATCTCGCACCAGTTGCACGGCTCCGACCGAACCTTTCGTGGCGTGGCGCGTCTATCGGCGATCATCGTGCTCACGATCATGGGCTTCATTGGGGTCTTCCTCGCGTATCGCGGCTTCGAGGCGCTGCGCCGAGACGGCATCTGGAAGTTCATTACGACGCAGGCATGGTTCCCGGAAGCCAATCACTTCGGCATCGCAGCGGTCATTCCCAACGGCATCTTCATTGCACTCGTCGCGATTGTCTTCGCTATCCCGCTCGCCGTAGGTACCGCGCTTTACATCAGCGAATACGCGCCAGGCCGGGTGCGGTCAACGCTCATCGCAATGGTCGACTTAATGGCGGCGGTGCCTTCCGTTGTCTACGGCATCTGGGGCTTGTTCCTGTTCCAAGGTCACGCTGCGAACTTCGCGCGTTGGATTGCGACGTACTTCTCGTGGATCCCGATCTTCAAGGTCACCGGCTTCAACCCACATGACCCGCTCGGCACGATCACGCTCTTCACCTCGTCGTCATTCATCGCAGGCATGGTCGTCGGACTCATGATCACGCCGAGCATCTGCTCGATCTCGCGCGAGGTGTTCACGCGCGCGCCGGACGGCGAACGTGAGGGCGCTCTGGCGCTGGGCGCCACCAAGTGGGGCATGATCCGCTCCGTCGTGCTGCCTTACGGTCGCGGCGGCGTCATCGGTGGCACGATGCTCGGGCTCGGACGGGCGCTTGGCGAAACCATTGCGGTTGTCCTCATCATTTCGCCGATCTACTTCCGGAACGCACAAATTCTGCACAACGGCACGAACTCGGTGTCTGCTCTCATCGCGAACAAGTACGGCGAGGCAAGCAGTTTCGCGACGTCCGCGCTGATGGCTGCGGGTTTGTCGTTGTTCTTGCTCACCCTCGCCGTCAACTTCGGCGCATCGTCGATCGTTGCGCGCAGTCGATCGGGGGCCTCAGGTGACGCCTGACATGAGCACGCCAACGCCGCCGACCAGCACCGAAGGCGCTGGCCCGTTCCATGCCGGTTCGGCCGCCGTGCTCCAGTCGACCAGGTCCGAGATGACGCGGACAGTCGTCGTTGCTCCCGTGACAGAGGCCGAAACCACCGTCGAAGCCGAGCCGCGCCGCAACACCGCGACGCTGAAGCCTAAGGACATTGCCCGGACGATCGGTTCGGCTCTCGCTGCCATCTCGCTGACCTGGCTCTTCTACACCCAGATTTTGGCGCTGTCGGGCGTGCTCGGTTTCATCGTCATTGCCTTCGTGTTGCACGTCCTGCTCTTCGGTCTCATTACCGCCACGGACTCGCCAGCCCCGATCGTCCGCGACCGCATGGTTTCCGTAGTGATACACAGCGCGGCCGTCGTGCTCATGTTCGCGCTAGCCATGATCGTCGGCTACACGGTGTACCGCGGCCTTGATGCCCTACCGCACAAGAACTTCTTCACGCAGGACATGAGTAACGCAGGTCCGCTCGACCCACTCACCGTGGGTGGCGTGCTCCACGCCTTCGTCGGCTCGATGATCATGATCACCATTGCGCTCATCGTGACAATTCCGCTCGGCATCACATGCGCGGTCTATCTCGTCGAGTTTCCTGGCGCCGCGGCCCGCTTCGTCCAGACGATCGTGGAGGCCATGACGGCTCTCCCGTCAATCATTGCCGGACTCTTCATCTATGCGACGCTCATTATTACGCTCGGGTTCCCGAAGTCGGGCTTTGCTGCTTCTATGGCGATCAGCGTGATGATGCTGCCAATCATCATCCGAGCGTCCGTCGTCGTCATCCGGCTTGTCCCAGGCACGCTCAAAGAAGCGTCCTATGCCCTGGGCTCGAGTCATTGGAAGACGGTGTGGACGGTCGTCCTCCCGACCGCACGATCAGGGCTCGCGACCGCGGTCATCCTCGGCACCGCCCGTGGAATTGGTGAGACATCCCCCGTTTTGCTCACGGCAGGTTTCACAACCGCCTTGAACTGGAACCCCTTCAACGGGCCGATGGTGTCTTTGCCACTTCTGACATTCAAGCTGGTCGGCTCGCCAGAACAAGCGTTCATCACACGCGGCTTCGGTGCCGCAGTTGTGTTGCTCGCCGTCGTATTCGTCCTGTTCATCGTTGCCCGGCTCATCGGGGGTCGAGGTCCGGGGCACCAGTCCAAGCGCGCTGCACGCAAATCCGCGTCGCTGTCCGCGAAGGACATTGCCCGAATCGAGAAAGCCATGGCACCTGTGCTCACCACAGGGGCAGTACCAGTTAACGGAGCCCACACATGATTCGCCTTGCCCGAGCACGCGCCGCCCGCGTCCTCACGACTGCCGCTATCGCGTCAGTCGTGATGGGTGCTGTCGCGGTGCCGCCGGCCCAAGCAGCTAACTACGTACCGATCAGTGGTGCTGGTTCAACGTGGAGCCAGAACGCGATCGACCAATGGCGTCGTGACGTCTACCAATTCGGTCTTCAGGTCAACTACGCAGGTAACGGTTCGTCCGACGGACGTAACCAGTTCCGCGCCGGCACCGTCGACTTCGCAGTCTCCGAGATTCCCTACGGCACCAAGGACGGCGGCGTCTTCGACCCGCCGCCCACCCAGAGTGCAACCAACCCGCGTCCATTCGCGTACATCCCGATCGTCGCTGGTGGTACGTCCTTCATGTACAACCTCGTCATCGGCGGCCGCCGCGTGACGAACTTGCAGTTGTCGCCGAGCACGATCGTCGGCATCTTCACCGATAAGATCACCCGCTGGAACGACCCGGCCATCGCCAAGGACAACCCCGGTCTCACCCTTCCGGCGCTGCCCGTCGTGCCCGTCGTGCGTTCGGACGGTTCGGGCACCACTGCTCAGTTCACGAAGTACATGGCGACGAAGTATGCGTCGCAATGGAACGCCTATTGTCTGCGAACCGGCCGCGCCACCTTGCCGTGTGGTCAGACTTCCACCTACCCAACAGTTCCCGGAAGCGGTTTCGTTTCGCAGTCAGGTTCGCTCGGTGTGGCGGGCTACGTAGCGCAGTCGAACAACGTCGGCACGATCAACTACGTCGAGTATTCCTACGCGCTGAACTCGGGCTTCCCCGTCGCGAAGATGCTCAACAAGGCCGGCTACTACATCGAGCCCACCGCCGACAGCGTGGCGGTTGCGCTCACGGGCGCGACGATCAACGGTGACCTCACCCAAAACTTGGGCGGCGTCTACGACAACGCCGACCCGCGGACGTATCCCCTGTCGAGTTACTCGTACATGATTATCCCGACGACGACAGCGCCGCCGATGAACACCGACAAGGGCCATTCGCTCGCAGCGTTCGCGAAATACTTCTTGTGCGACGGCCAAAACAAGGCGCCGTTGCTCGGCTACTCGCCCTTGCCGTTGAACCTGGTGCAGGCGGCGTTCACGCAGATCCGCAAGATTCCTGGTGCGGACCTCGGCTCGATCAACGTTCGGGCCTGCCACAACCCCACCTTCACATCGTCAGGCGCGAACTTGCTGGCGCAGATCGCACCACAGCCGCTTCCCTGCGCGCACGTCGGCATCCCGACCCAGTGCTGGGACGGTACAGCTGGCGCAGCCCGCATCGCGACCTTCGTTCATGGCGTCGGCGACAACTACGGCGTCAAGGCGAAGCCAACGGGCAACCCGTCGGCGCACCCAACCGGTAACCCATCGACGAATCCGTCGACCAATCCCAGTACGAATCCAACGGGCAACCCGACGAGTAACCCCACGGGTAACCCGACGCCGAACCCCACGGGTAACTCGACAGGTAACCCCACGGGTAACCCGACGTCGAACCCCTCGAGTAACGGCGGCACACTCAGCAACCCAGGTGCGCCGCCCGGCGCCCAAGCCCAACCAGTCGCCGTGGCATCGCAGTTCGCCGGGGGTAACTCGGTACTCATTCCGATTTTGGCGCTGCTCGTTTTGCTCGGCGTCGTCATTGCGCCGGTTGCCGTCGCGTCCATCTTGCGCGGTGGCAAGAAGTGACGACCACGACTCACGTAGCTGCGCGGCGCTATCGCGCAGTCCGTCGTTCGTTGTTGGCGTTCGCCGCCTTCCTTGTCATCGCGCTGCCTGTCGCTGGTGTCGCGCCGGCATTGAGTGCCAACGCCGCAACAACCACTGACAGTTCGGTGACGTTGAGTGGCAACGGCATCTTTAGTGGGTTCCACGTGACCGTCGGTCAGACCAAGGACTTGGTTGACCAGGTTGTTCCGATCACGTGGACCTCGCCGCTCGGACCCGATGGCAACCCGATTGTCCAGAATGTTCAGATCATGGAGTGCTGGGGTGACGACCCGGCCGGACCGAAGCCACAGAACTGCGAATACGGCGCAACGAATGTCAGCGGCGTCGGCCAGTGGGGTGCCACTCGTATTGTCGGAGGCCTGGCGCCACAACTCGTCGACACGATTGAGACGTCGCCCAGTTACATCGCGTTTCAACCCGTCACTGGTCAGGGCGGTGCATCAAGCAACTACTTCGACAGTTACACCACGAACGAAGTTCCGTACGCCCCGACCTACCAAGACGGTTCCGGTCAAGTCTTGTTCAACATGCTCACTTCACGCACCGCACCCGGTCTTGGTTGCGGCGCCCAAGTCACCGACACAAGTGGCAAGACCGCCATGCATGGTTGCTGGCTTGTCATCGTGCCGCGAACCAACCACGAACTCACGACCGGCGAGGTGAGTAAGGGCGGCTTTATCGTCAACAACCTCACTGGCGCGAACTCGTCACCGCTCAGTGCCACTAACTTCTACGGCGCTGGCATCGCTGTGCCGCTGACCTTCCAGCCGCTGCAAACCTCGTGCAACATCAATGCCGATCAGCGGCCGACTTTCGGCACCGAACTGATGACCGGCGCCATGTCGTCGTGGGAGTCCGGGCTGTGCGACACGACAAACAGCGTCTTCGGTTTTAGTCAGGTCTCGGACGATCTCGCACGTAACCAAGTAGCGTCGAATGTGTCTGGCGTGGGCTTTGTTGGCGAACCTATCCCGCCGACCGAGTTATCCAAGGGTCAGAAACCGGTGTATGCGCCGGTAACGATTAGTGGCGTCGGCATTGGCTTCTACATTCAGCGGATTCCGAGTTTGTTCGCTCCGCCAGATGTCCAAGCACAGCGCGCTCTGCCCATTTCGGACATCAAACTCACGCCCCGTCTCGTGGCGAAGTTGCTCACGCAGTCGTATCGCGTTGGTGGTTCGGTGTACAACGACAAACTTGACCACTCTGCGTACGACCTCACGACTGACCCCGAGTTCCTTGCTCTCAACCCAGAGTTCAAACAACTCACCTATCGTCCCGGGATCGGCGACGTGCTTATGCCCTACATTCCGTCCGACAGTGCAAAGTTGTTGTGGTCGTGGGTCAATGCAGATCCGGCGGCGCGTGCCTTCCTCAATGGCCAAGGTGACACCGACTCCATCGCGTTCGGTGGACCAACGTTCGTCAACCCGGCGTACAAGAACCTCAGTCTGCCGATCAGCTCCTACCCCAAGCAGGATCCGTTCTGCCGGATGATTGCGGGCTATCCACCGTTGTGCACGTTGGATGCGCATCCGTACGCCAACACCATGCTCGACATTGCCAATGCCATCAGCCGCGGCGTGACGTTGGCTCACACGACGTTCAATGGTTTGGTGTGGACGGCCGACCCGCCACAAACGGCGGGCCAGATCAACGTCATGGGAATTACCGACACCGCGAGCGCGGCTCGGTACGGCGTCACGATGGCGAGTCTTGAGAACTCGAGTGGGCAATTCGTTGCTCCGACCACAGATTCCATGCTCGCTGCCGTCAACGCGATGAAGACCGACCCGTCGACGGGCACGCTCATCCCGGATCCGACAACAAAGGCGACCGGGGCCTACCCGCTTACCACCCTGTCGTACGCCGTTGCCCTGCCGAGCGCTCTTGATGCAAAGGCGAGCGCGGCGTATTCATCCTTGTTGTCGTATGCGGCCACGGCCGGACAGCAGCAGGGTGTGAAGCTGGGTCAGTTGCCATACGGCTACGTGCCGCTGCCAGCGAAGTTGGCGATCCAGACCTCGCAAGCCGCACAGCTTCTTGCAAAGGCTCCGGCCCCAACGCCTACAGCGTCCACCACGCCGACGCCACAACCGACGCAACAACCAACACAGCAGCCGACGACGTCACCGTCGGGCTCGACCGGTTTCCCGACCACGACTCCGTCTTCACCCTCGTCGTTTCCATCGACGACTCCATCGGTGCCTTCGACCCCCTCGTCGGCATCATCGCCTCCCACGCTCGTCAGCATTGCTACGCCCAACATCGGCGGCGGCAGTGGCACGTACGTGATTGCAGGCGCCTTGATCCTCGGCGCGATAGCGGCCCTTGGTGGGCCAGTCGTGTCGTGGCTCGCATCGCGAGGGCGAATATGAACAACCTCGCGGCCGAGTTGGCTAACGGCAGACCGCTGTCGTTAGCGACCACCATCACAGTGGAAGGAAATCTCTCGTGAATCGAACTGGCAAAGCGTTCGCCGCAGTCCTAGGCGTGAGCCTGGCTGCGTCGCTCGTTGCCACCGGGATTGCGCAAGCAGACCCAAGTGGCACGCCCACATACCGCGCCCTTGTTGTTCAGGGTTCGGACACCGTTCAGGCTGTCGAAAACGGTATGTCCAGCGTGATCAAGAACTCGTCTGGCAACTACCACTACGAAGGCCTGCTCTACGCAAACACCGCAGCCGGCGCTACGTCGATTCAGACGTCGCTTCTGCCGACGGCGGGCGACGTTCTCAAGATTGAGGCCGCGACCCAGACTGGCACCGTCCTCGCCGCGCCGGCACCTACGACCACGACGTTCGATGCGAACTTCGTGACTGCCGTGCCGCGCGTGGGTGACACCCTCACTATTGGTGGCGCCACAACCGTCATCACGAGTGAGACCATCAACTCGCTGACCGACGTTGCGCTTGTTGTTGCTCCGGCTCTCGCAGCGGCTCCGACCGCTGGTACGGCGATCACCGGTCACCAGCAGGAGACCGTCACCGTTGCTGCTTCGCCGGCCATCACGCCCGCCGTTGCCAGCTCCGGTGTGGGCAACACAGCCACTCCGTACAACGTTGTTCCTTTGACGACGGCCACGCAGTTCCCGCACTCTGCGAACGCGGTCATCATTGACACGACGACCGTTCCGGCCGCGACGGACCTTGTCTTCGGTTCGTTCGATGCGGTTGGTGGAGCTTTCCAGTCGAAGGCCAACGCCAACTGCAAGTACATCGCCAACAACGCAAACAGCACGCAGTACTCCGGAATCACCCAGAACGGTGTGCAGTACACCAGCAACGGTGGTGCACCTTCAGGCACAACCGTGAACCAGCCGAACTCTGGCTTCGTTCAGGGTGGCCGCGGTAATGGCTCTGGTACGGGCGCCAAGGTTCTCAACGACGCCCTGACCAGCACCAGTGGTGACTGGGGCTGTACCGACCTGAGCCGGGCGTCTTCTTCGCAGGGTGTGGCGGCCGCAGGCGCCAAGGGCGCGGTTAACATTCCGTTCGCGCTTGATGGCATCACCTTCGGTGTCACCACCACGTCGAACTACCCGCGCACCCTGACCTGGGCGCAGTTGAACGCTATTTACAGCTGCACCTACCCAGGTGAGGTCAACTCCACCAACACCACGGCCGCCAACATCACGGCCGCCGGTAGCCTGCAGGCTTGGGCCAACTCGCAGGGCTTGCTGTATGCCGAAATGCCACAGGCTGGCTCGGGTACCCGTTCGTTCGTCGAAGGTGCGCTTGGTTTGACCGACGCCCAGATCCTCGCGAACATCTGCGTCACTTCCACCAAGGCTGACGGCACGACGCTGGAAGAGCACGACCTGCGTTACGTCGACGACAACAGCATCGCGCCGATTTCGATCGCCCAGTCGATCAGCCAGCGCGCATCTGCAGTCGCGGGCGTTACTGACAAGCAGGGCCGCACCGTTCTCGTTTCGCTTGACGGCACCACCGGTACCGCCGGCGCAGGCGCGAGCAACGGCATCCTGCAGTACCCAGTCGTCATGCAGTCGAGCTTCGGCGGTGCGCTTTCGACCGTCAGCGCTGGTCGCTTCTGGCGTGAGGTCTACAACATCATTCCGGCGCAACGGTTGGACGACCCGAACTTCAAGCAGCTGCTTGTCGGTTCGACGTCGGACTTCTGTAACAACAACGCCACTTTGGCGCTGTACGGCTTCGCGGCCGACCCGAACTGTGGGTCGATCTCGACCATCAAGTAACACAGCCTCACGCAGTTTGTGGGGGTGCGTAAGACACCTGTATCACCCCGTTTTGAAATCTCCAATATCTGCAACAACCGAGATGGAAATCTCAAACAGAGAGTGAGAACACTGTGAAGACGCAGTCCATGAAGCGCATTGCCGCCGGCATTGCGACGACTGCGGTTGTGGTTGCCGGGGCGGGCCTTTTATCGGCCGCCCCGGCACTCGCGGCCAACGTCGGGACGATGTCGTTTGCGCCTGCAGTAGGTAGCGCCCAAACGGCACCGACCTTTAACACGAGTGGTAAGTGCTCGATCGCAGGTGAACTTGTCAAGGTCACCATGATCGGCGGCGCCACCGGTTTCAACCTGGCCACTCCCAAGAATGTTGTTGGTAACCAGGCCGAAAACCTTGTTCCCACCAACGCGACAAACACCGGTTACTCCATTCCCGCTCCGCTGATTTGGCACGACTTCGCGCTGAACAACGGCCTTGCTGGTTTGTCAGGTAGCTACACAGTTAGCGCTGTCTGCGCGACGTCGGGTGACCACTTCGATGGTGTACTCGTCTTCGGCGGCACGCCTAACTTGACCGCTGCGAACACCTACGCCGCGGTTCGTCCGACCACCACGGTTCTTTCCCCGGCCACCCAGACGCTCGGTTACGGCAGCCCCGCAACGGTTACCGCCACCGTCTCGAGCGACGCAGTCCCCACCGGCACCGTCCAGTTCAGCGTTGACGGCACTGCTTCAGGTTCACCTGTTGCCATCAACGCCTCCGGTGTCGCCACCTTCACTGTGCCGACTTCGACTCCGTCGGGCACGCACAGCGTCACAGCCGTGTTCACCCCTGACACTGCTGGCACAACCAACGGCTTCCAGTCGTCGACTGCTGCCACTGCTGCTTCGGTGACGTTCACCAAGAGCAACCCCACGGTTGTTCTGAGCGATTCGACCACAGGTACGGCTCCGGCCGGTACCGCTACGACCCTGTCCGCCACGATCACTCCGGGCTCGCTCGCGGGTAACGTGACGTTCAGCGACGGCGGCACCGTTCTCGGCACGACCGCGGTCAACACGACCACCGGTGTTGCCAGCTTTGTCTGGAACATCAGCCCCGGCGCAACGGTTGGCGCCCACGCCCTGTCGGCACAGTTCACGCCGACCGACACGGTCAACGTCAACACCCCGGCCGCTGCCACGGAGTCCTTCACCGTGACCGCAGCTCTTGGCATCAACGTCTCCGGCAACATCACCTTGGTGTTGCCTGCGGGGACGTTGTCGATCACCGCTCCCGCCGCGATGACCCTGAACCTTGGTACGCCAGTGTTGGCCTCCAACGGTCAGACCTTCACCGCGACCGGCGCTGCAACGCCAGTGACCGTTACCGACACGCGTGCCGGTGACTTTGGCTGGACGTTGAAGGTGCAGTCGACGGACTTCATCGGAACGCACGGCGGTACCTCGTTCGTGCCTCCGACGAAGTTCCCATGGCAGAAGAACTCGATCAACGCCTACGACTTGGGCTTCACCGCGACGACGTTGACCGCCCCCACTGGTGAGACTGTGAACACCGGTGTGAGCGTGTCGACCCCGAGTGGTCCGACCCCAGGCAACGGCTTGCTCCCGACCTACCTGCTCCCAGGTGTCGCGGGCACGTCTGGTCTTGGCGCTGCTCGTCAGATTGGTTTCGGTCAGGGTGGTATCGGTCTTGGTTCGGCAACTGGTGACGCGGTCTTCGCGGGCACGCTTCAGTTGAACGTTCCGACCGTCACCATCCAGGACACCTACACCGCAACCCTCACGTACACGCTCACCAGCAACTGAGGTTTGACGATTAGGGCCGCTTGACCCGAAAACACCGTGGGCGGCTGGAGAACATCCCCAGCCGCCCACGGACCCGGACAAAAAAACTGGCGGCGGGATACCGCAACTATCCCGCCGCCAGCACGTCCAGAGAAATCTGTTCGCTGTTAACTCTACAGACATCTTAGCCCCGAAACATAACTGGAGTGCGCGTGAGAGTTCGTCGTGTCGTAGCAGCCGCCTTCGTGGCCGCTGTCGGCGTTCTCGCCGTAGCGCCAGTCGCCGGCGCCGCGCCTACCCCACACCCGCAGCCACTGCCTAGCGGCCCCGCCGTCACCGGCGGAAAGCGCATTAGCGTCCCGCGGGGCTCGATCTCGTTTGCGCTTGGCACGTCCAACGGGTCGGTGGGCGACGGTCGCTCGCGTTTTACCTGGTCGATTCGCCACGGCGGCACCACCTACGACTACGCCATCGCCTACAACTTGTCGGCCACGCCGCTCACCCTGAAGGTTCTAGCCGTCGACGGCGTCACAGACTCAAGTGGCACGTTGACGCCGGCCGCCGACCACGCTCCGAAATTGGGTGTCGGACGCTGGATCCAGCCGCTCGCCCCGTACGTCAGCATCCCGGCGCATAGGTCAGTCATCATTCCCTTCCGCATCTCGGTGCCTCAAAATGCGACGCCCGGCGATCATGGTGGCGCCTTTGTGCTTGCGACAATCCCGAGCCAGACAACGTCGGGTGGCAAAACGACCGTGCACCAAGAGGCCCGTATCGGTATGCCGGCCTACGTTCGCGTCCTCGGGCCCTTGCACACCACCATCGCCATCACCTCGCTGACGGGGGCATACCACGCGAACAATTCGCGTCCAGGTTTCGGCGACCTCACCGTCAAATACAGCCTGGTGAACACCGGCAACGTCCGCGTCAGTGTCGATCAGAAGTTTGTAGCCAAGGGCCTGTTGGGTCTTCCGACGCTGACGCAGACGCCTGCAACCATCGGCCAGATATTGCCGGGAAGCCGAGTATCGGGGTTGATC
>Ga0075017_100000779_pt1 | contig 18480 bp, 15 predicted proteins | sample AleBraG_ABR_2012_FD_71475 | JGI IMG/M metagenome (GOLD analysis project Ga0075017, IMG submission 71475) | Freshwater sediment microbial communities in response to fracking from Pennsylvania, USA - Alex Branch Run_MetaG_ABR_2012 | ecosystem: Environmental > Aquatic > Freshwater > Creek >... | reverse complement strand
GTCCAGGATCACGAGCCCGACTTCTACGGCGCCTCCGCCGAGTCGCTGTGGGCGGGCTGGACATACCGGCAGGGACTGCGCTGCATCGCCGCCAGCCCGTGGCTCGCGGAGCTGCTGCGCACCCGCTACGGGGCGGCGGCGAGCCATTTCGACCTGGCCGTCGACCACTCCGTCTACGCGCCGGGGCGGGCCTCGCGCCGAGGCGACCTGGTCGTCTTCTACGCCCGCGCCGTGACGCCGCGACGGGCGGTGCCGCTGGGGCTGCTGGCGCTGGGCGAGCTGGCCCGGCGCCGTCCCGAGCTGCAGATCGCCCTGTACGGCGAAGCCGGGGCGCTTCAGGTCGACTTCGCCCATCGGCAGCTGGGCGTGCTGGACCCCCAGGGACTGGCGAACCTGTACCGCCAGGCACGGGTCGGCATGGTCCTCTCGCTGACCAACCCGTCGCTGATCGGCCTGGAGATGATGGCCTGCGGGCTGCCCTGCGTCGAGCTCGCCAGCGAGCCGATGCTCGCGAGCTTCGGGGCGGAGGGCCCGCTCGAGCTGGCCGGCCCGGATCCCCTGGAGCTGTGCGGCGCGATCGAGCGGCTGCTCGACGACGAGGACCGCCGCGAGCGCGCCGTCGAGGGCGGCCTGCGGCTGATGGCGCAGCGAACCTGGGAGCGCGCCTCCGGGCAGGTCGAGGGCGCGCTGAGGGCGGCCATCTCGGCCCGTTCGGACGAGCGGGCCGGCAGGCGCCCCTGAGCGGTCGGGTGGCCGAGCGCCGGACCCAAGTATCATTGCGCCGCCCGCGCCCGGCGAGCGCGGAGCATCAGCCACGTTGGGTGACCGGTGGCACGAGCCCAGGCCGCGACCGCCGAGCACGGTGACAGACAAGACGACATCCCCGGCGCCACGAGCTCCGCGCGCCCACGGGCCCCGGGCGCGGCGAATCGGCCGGGACCTCGCGGCGCACGTCCGCCGGGTGCCGCCGGCGCTCGGGCTGCTGCTGGCCGTCGGAGCCCTGCAGTCGCTGGCCTGGAGCATCGCCGTCCCGCCCTTCCAGGGGCCCGACGAAAGCACCCACTTCGCCTACGTCCAGTACCTGGCCGAGAACGGCCGGATGCCGAGCACGACGAGGGGCGGCGCCTCGACGGAGGAGTCCGAAGCGCTCCGCTGGCTGAACCTGCGGCCGCTGATCGGCAACCTGGGCGCCCGCCCCGCCTGGACGGCGGCCGACCTCCAGAGCTTCCGCGAAATCGAGCGCCACGAAGCGAAAGGCTCGCGCGGCAACGGCGTCGGCGAAAACCCGCTCGGCAAGAACCCGCCCCTCTACTACGCGGCGATGGCGATCCCCTACCGGGTCTTCCTGTGGCTGCCGCTGCTGAAGCGGCTGTTCGTGATGCGCCTGTTCAACGCGCTGTGCTTCCTGGCGACGATCGCGCTGACCTGGATGATCGCCGGCGAGGTCTTCGGCCCGGTGCGCTGGAAGCAGACGCTCGCCACCGGGGTGGTCGCCCTGCAGGCGCAGCTGTCCTTCACGAGCGCCGTGATCAATGCCGACAACCTGCTGATCGCGGTGACGACGGCCTTTCTGCTGGCGGCGCTGAGGCTCGTCAAGTACGGCCCCTCGACCAGACGCGTCCTGAGCGCCAGCGCCATCGCCGCCGCGGCCGTCCTGACGCACGGACGCGGGCTGGTGACGCTCCCGGTCCTGGCGGTGGCCCTGCTGGTCAGCTGGATCGTCTTCCGGCCGAGCGCCCGGGATGCGCTGGCGCGGGCGGCGATGGCCGCCGGGACCGTCGGCGCGGCGTTCCTCGTCTACCTGCTGCTCGGGCGCGTCAGCGGCGGGCGCGCCCTCTACGGCGGGCAGGTCGGAGAACTCCAGCGGACGAGCTTCAACCTCCGCCAGCTCCTCTCCTCGATCTACCAGTTCTACTTCCGCAGGCTGCCCGGCCTGCAGCCGCGGCTGGGCCCCGAATACGGCTACCGCCAGGTCTTCATCGAAACGTTCTACGGCACCTTCGGCTCGCTCGAGGTGAGGTTCAAGCCGCGGGCCTACGACCTGCTGCAGGTGCTCTCGGCGGTCGGCCTGGTCGCGTTCTACACGGCCCTCGCCGTGCGCTGGCGCCACGTCATGAGCCGTTGGCCGATGGTCGCCGTGATGTCGACGCTGCTGGTGACGAACGTCGTCTTTCTGCACTACGCCTCCTACCGCGCCCTGCTCGGCAACGGCGGCAGCGACCCGCTGATCGTCGGGCGCTACCTGCTGCCGATGGTGTCCCTGTTCGGGCTGGCGATCGCCTTCACCGCGGGGTCGCTGCCGCGTCGCCTGGGGCCGTTGGCCGGGGCCGTGATCCTGGCGGTCGGGATCCTGTTCGCGCTGACCGGGCTGGGGATCACGATGGCGAGGTTCTATGCCTAGTCGACCCAGGCCCCGACCCACGCGGGCGCTGCTCGCGACGGCGGCGGCCGTCCTGGTCGTGCTGGCGGGCGTGCTGATCTGGTTCGTGCCGTACCTGACGCGGCGCACCGAAGTCGTCGCCGAGACGCCCGACCCGGCGGCGCTGTTCACGCTCGCCGAGTTCCCCGTGCCGCCACGCGGCAGCGCATGCATGAGCGACGTGACCGTCGATCCCGACAGCCGCCTCGCCCAGGTCCGGCTCCGTCCTGTGAACCCGAGGGCGGCGCTGGGGCCGCCCGTCGAACTCGTGCTGAGCGCGCCCGGGTACCGAGGCGTCGTGCGCGTCCCCGGCGGCTACCCCGGCGGCATCGCGTCACTTCCGCTCTCGCCGCCACCGAGCCGGCCGCTGATCGCGACCGCGTGCTTCCTCAACGTCGGCCACACCACGGTGCTGCTCGACGGGACGACCGAAACGCGCACCCTCTCGCGCTCGAACACCCTGCTCGACGGCAGGCCGGTGCCGGGTGACGTGGCGCTGACACTGTTCGACAATCGCCCCCGGTCGCTGCTGTCCCGCCTGGGTGAGGTGTTCGGCCATGCATCCAACCTGACCGATCACCTCGTCCCCGTCTGGCTGATCTGGCTGCTCGCCCCGCTGGTTGCGCTGGCCGTCCCGATCGGCGTCCTCGCCGCCTTCTACAGGGCGATGCGCGAGGACGAAGCGAGCGGACTGCTCTAGCGGCCGCTGCCGAGCGGCCGCTCGGGCGGACGGCGGCGGAGGCCGAGAATCGAGAGCAGGAACGAGGAGAAGAAGAGCTGCAGGCCGACGATCAGCAGCGTCGCGGCGACGATCGCGAGCCGCTCTTCGGCCAGTGCGCCGAAGCCGCGGGAGATCCAGTGGATGATCACGACCGCGCCGACCGCGAGGCCGGCGAGCATGATCGAGCCGCCCAGTGCGAGCCCGTGCTCGAGCCGGAAGCGCGAGCGGGCGCGGTCGAACCACTCGTCCTTCTCACCCATGAAGTAGGTGCCATAGGCGTGGGCGCAGAGCCCCATCGTCAGCACCTCGGCGCCGACGATCGTCAGCAGCGATCCGCCGATCAGGGTGTGCAGGTCCCAGCGGCGGCCGAGCACGTCGAGGTTGAACAGCACGGTCGCCGAGACCAGCACCCCGAGCCCGCTCATCAGGGCCCCGGGGATGATGAACAGGTGGGTCGGGCTGTGGACGAGCAGGAAGCGCAGGTGGCGCCAGCCGTCACGGAACGAGGAGAGCTTCGACTCGCCGCCGCGCGGGTGGTATTCGATCGGCACCTCGCTGATCACCAGGTTCTCCTTCGAGGCCCTGATCACCATCTCGGAGGCGAACTCCATGCCGGTGGTGCGCAGGTCCAGGGCCGGCAGCACGTCGCGACGCAGCGCACGCATCCCGCAGTGGGCGTCGCCGACGCCCGTCCGGAAGAACAGGTTGAGGATCCCGGTCAGGATCGGATTGCCGATGTAGCGGTGCAGCCAGGGCATCGCGCCGGGCTTGATGTTGTCCATGCGGTCGCCCATCACCAGCTGGGCCCCACCCTGCAGCTCGTCGACGAAGCGGGAGATCTCGCCGAAGTCATAGGTCAGATCAGCGTCGGCCATCACGATGTACTCGCCACGGGCGGCCGCGAAGCCGGCCAGGTAGGCGCTGCCGTAGCCGCGGCGGCGCTCGAGGATCACCCGCGCCCCGGCCGCCTCGGCGAGCTCGGAGCTGCGGTCCTCGGAGTCGTTGTCGACGACCAGCACCTCGCCGCTCAGCCCGCCCGCCGCCAGCGCCTTGAGGGCGTCACGGACGCACTGCTCGATGTTCTCCTCCTCGTTCAGGCAGGGGATCACGACGGAGACCAGCGGCACCGGTCCGGTGATCCGGCGGTCGCTCGAGGCCGTCGCGGCCGTTGATTGCTCGAGAGTGCTCATGCGAGGTGGCTCGATGAAACGCCTGCGCGTCCGGCGAGCCATGGGACTACAACACGCGCCGGGGTCGATAGTGGCGCCGAAGGGGAGACCCGATCCTACCGCAACGCGAGGACCTGCTTGGGCGAGCGCTGTCAGGCGGGCGCGCCACTCACGACCAGAAGCCCGGCAGCGCGCTGAGACGGCGCTTGGCGGCCAGCGGCAGCCGTCGATGGTTGGCGCCCAGCACCAACCCGAGCATCTTCGTCGTCTCGTAGACGGCCGCATAGGGGATCCAGCGCGCCTGACCGGTCCGCCACATCCATGCGACCTCGCCCCCGGCGTAGCGGACGGCGGCCGCCCGCAGCGCCCGCGTCGACGCGCGCTCGCCGGCGAGGTAGGCGCGGTCGGCCGACGCGCCGGAGTCGAAGAAGCGCCTGAAGGCCGCCCCGAGCGTGTAGTCGTGGGAGTGGCGGACGGGCGCCTCGGGCTCGTAGACGATCACGTAGCCCGCCAGGAGCACCCGCCGGCACCAGTCCTGGTCCTCGCTCATGATGATGTCCTCGACGAACGGGAAGCGCTCCCAGAGTTCCCGGCGGATCGCGGAGTTGACGTTGGAGAAGAGCGTCGTGTCCATCGTCAGCTCGCCGGGGCCCGACGCCCGCTGGCGACGCGCCCGGGGGCCGTAGAGGAAGTCGAGGAAGTAGCGCTCGGGCGGCCGGGCCCCGTGATGGGGCAGCTGGCGCCCGTAGACGCCGGCGACCTCCGGGGCGGCGCGAAGGGGCGCGGTCAGCCGCGCCAGCCACGTCTCGTCGACCGGGTAGGCGTCCTGACTGACGAAGACGAGCAGCTCGCCTCCGGCCAGGCTCGCGCCGAGGTTGCGGGCGGCCCCGTGGCTGAACTCCTGCGGGGCGATCTGGCGCAGCACAGCGCCGTGAGCCCGAGCCTGCTCGAGGCTGTCGTCCGTCGAGCCCGAGTCGACGATGACGGTCTCCACCTCCTCGGAGACGACCTGCTCGCGGATCCCCTGCAGGCAGCGGCGAAGGTCGCTCCCGCCGTCCTTCACGGGGATCACGATCGAGATCACGGGGCGACACGATAGGGCCCGCGTTAGGCTGGCGGGTCCATGGACGAGCCGGCGATATCGGTGGTGATCGTCGCCTACCGTCAACGCGAGGCGCTCGTCGAAGCGCTCGAATCGGTCCATTCGGCGGCCGCCGCGGTCCCCGGCGGGGCCGAGCTGATCGTCGTCGACAACGGCGACCTGGCCGCCCTGGTTCGCGAACTGGCGCCCGAAGCCCAGCTGATCGAGCCGGGCGAGAACCTGGGCTTCGCGGGCGGGGTGCAGCGCGGTCTCGCCGCGGCGCGCGGACGGTGGGTCGCCCTGGTCAACGACGACGCCCGCGTCGAGCGTGACTGCCTGGCGCGGCTGCTGGCGGCGGGGGAGGCCGACAGTCGGGTCGGAGCCGTCGCCGCCCAGATCCGCTTCGCGGCCGACCCGCTGCGGATCAACTCGGCCGGCATCTGCGTCGACTCGCTGGGGATCGCCAGCGAGCGCCTGGCGGGGCGGGATGCGGCCGAGGCGGCGCAGCCGTGCGAGGTGTTCGGCGCGACGGCCTGCGTCGCGCTCTACCGCCGGGCGATGATCGAGTCGGTCGGCGGCCTCGACGCGCGCTTCTTCGCCTACCTGGAGGATGTCGACCTGGCCTGGCGGGCGCGCGCGGGAGGCTGGCGGGCCGTCTATGAACCGGGCGCCGTCGCCTACCATCGCGGCTCGGCGAGCTCGGGCGAGGGCTCGGCGCGCAAGTACTTCCTCGTCGGTCGCAACCGGATGCGGCTGCTGGCACGCAACGCGACGACCGGCCAGCTCATCCGCGCGCTGCCCGGAATCGTCGTCTACGACCTCGCCTACGTCCTCTACGTAGCGGCCGGCGATCGCACGCTGGCCCCGCTGAGGGGCCGCCTGGCCGGGCTGCGCGAGTGGCGCAGCTTCCGGCGCGAGGGACGGGACGGGCGCCGGCCGGTGCAGCTCTCCTCGGCCACGCGCGGCTGGCTGGGGTCGCTGCGCCAGCATCGCGCCTACCGCCGGCTGGGGGCGTAGGCGCCGCCTCCGCTCAGACGGCGCCGCGGGCGCGAGCGCGCCGCTCGATCGCCGTCTCGAGGAGTGCCGTCATCCGCTCGGCGAGGGCCGGGTATGCGTAGGCCTCGATCCCGCGCGGCGCATAGCTGCGCTGCAGTTCGCCGTCGAGCGCCCGGAGCAGCACGGCGGCGATCGCCTCGGCGTCCTCGGGCGGGACCGCGACGCCGATGTTCGTCTCCCGGACGATCCGCGCGGCCTCGTTGCCCTCGGCGAGCGCGAGCACCGGCCGCGCCGCCGCCATGTACTCGTACAGCTTGCCCGTCGCCTCGCCGCGGTTGCGTGAGGTGATCAGCACCAGCAGGTCGGCGGCGCGCTGCAGGGCGAGGGCCTGCTCGCGCGGGATGTAGCCGAGGTGGCAGATGACTCCTTCGAGATCGGCGAACTCGTCGAGCAGCGCGCGGTCAGCCGGTTCGAGGTTTCCGGCCAGCACCAGCTCGATGCGCCCGGCCGCCTCCGGTCGCTCGGCGAGCAGCCGCCGCAGCGCGATGAGCAGGGCGCGCGGATTCCGCCCCCAGGCCCCGCTCATCGCCCCGGCGTGCAGCAGCCTCAGGTGCCCCTCCGGCCGAGCCGGTGCGGGCGGGGGCGCCACCGTCTGCTCGGGGTCCCAGCCGTTGGGCAGGTGCTCGGCGGCGACGCCCAGGCGCACCCCGAGGTCCTCGGCGATCGGCCGCGTGACCGCGACGACGACGTCGGCGCCCTGCACGACGCGGCGCTCGAGGCTCCGGTCCAGCGCCCGTTGGGGCGGCGTCGGAAAGGGGGGCAGCAACGGCTCGAATCCCCAGCCGTCGCGGAAGTCGGCGATCCAGGCGGGCCTGTCGCGCCCGAACCACAGGCCGAGCAGGTGGGTCGAGTGGGCGGGGCTGCTGGTGATCAGCGCGTCGTAGGGGCGCTCGGCGTGCAGCCGGCGGATCGCCCGCCAGGCGGTCGGGTTCCAGGTGACCAGCCAGGGGTCGGGCACGATCCCCTTCCACAGCAGCGGCGGCAAAGTCCCGCCGGCCGCGGGCACCCCGGCGGTGGCTCCGGCCGCCGGCTTGGAGCGCAGCAGCACCCGCCGCAGCAGCGGGCTCGAGTTGAGGTTGGCCGTACGGAGCACGTCCCCCTCGCGGCCGGGCCGGTGGCCGGGGGGAGCGGCCGTCACAACCGTCACCTGGTGACCGGCCCTGCGCAGGTGGGAGACCATCGCCGCCCAGCGGCTCGAGCCCGAGCCGGGCTGCGGCGGGTAGTAGTAGGTCGCGACCAGTACTCGCCGGGGGCTCACCCCGCCAGGACCTCGACGGAGGCCCGGCGGGGCGCGGCGAAGGCAGCCAGCCAAAGCTCGACGTTCATCGCCCGCCACAGCGCCGCAGCGTCGCGCCAGCTGCCGGCCCTCGCGTCGGCCTCGATCGCCCCATGGTCGTAGAGGCCGCGGGCGCGGCAGGCCGGGTCGAGCAGCACCTCGCGCGCGCGCTGCACAAAGGCGGGCGTCGCGAACCACTGCTGCTCGGGGGTTTCGAAGCGGAGCTTCTCGCGCTTGTCCAGCACGGCGGCCGGCACGAGCCCGGCGACGGCGTCGCGCAGCACGCTCTTCGTGCGGCCGTCGCGGTAGAGGAAGTCGGCGGGCAGCGAGAGGGCGAACTCGGCCACGCGGCGGTCGAGGAACGGCAGACGGACCTCCCGCGAGTGGGCCATCGAGTCGCGGTCGGCGAACCGCAGCAGCCCGGGCAGGCTCGTGTGGAGGGTCTCGCGCAGCAGCTCACGACGCATCGGCGAGCTCTCCGCGACCTCCGGCGGCTCGACCTCGGCGGCCTGCGCGACCGCGGCCGGCGAGGCGTAGGGGCTGGCGGTGGAGCGGCGGTAGCGGCGGGCGAGGTAGCGGGGCAGGGACTCGTAGCCGAGCGCCATGGCCCGCTCGAGGCGGGCCGGCCCCGCGAGCAGGCCGCGGACGATTGCCAGCGGCCCCATCGACTGCAGCGCCCATCCGCCGCTGACGTCATAGCCGCCGAACAGCTCGTCGGCGCCCTGGCCGTCGAGCAGGACCGTGACGCCCGCCTCGCGGGCCGCCGCCATGACGCGCCACTGGGCGTAGATGCTGGTTGTCACGAACGGCTCCTCCTGGTCGAGGACGAGCCGGTCGAGGTCGCGCATCAGCTCCCCGGCGCTCGGGGTAACGCGGTGGTGATGGGCGACGTGGGCGGCCTCCGCGACCGCATGGGCGAGCTCCCACTCGTCCCGGGCGAAGCCGGGGAAGGACGCGGTGAATGCGTGCCTGGTGTGCTCGCCCGCGATCTGCGAGGAGAGCGAGACGATCGCCGAGGAGTCGACGCCGCCGCTGAGCGAGGTGCCGACGGGGACGTCGGCGCGCAGGCGCAGGCGGATCGAGTCCGTCAGCAGCTCACGCAGACGCTCGACGGCCTCGCGGTAGCTGCCCGGAGCCTCGATCGGTCGCGGCCACCAGTAGCGGTGCGTCTCGACCCGCCCGTCGCGCCAGCGCAGCAGGTGGGCGGCGGGCAGGCGTGAGATCCCGGCGAAGAAGCTGCGCTCGACCGGGGGCAGCAGCCCGCGCGCGAGGAAGGGCGCCAGGATCTCGCCGTCGGGGGCACCAAGGCCCGGCTCGGCCTGCAAGATCGCGCGGACGTCGGATGCGAAGACGAGGCGCCCGCCGCTGGCCGTCCAGTACAGCGGCTTCTCGCCGAACGGGTCGTCGGCGAGCGTCAGCGAGCGCTCCCGCGAGTCCCAGATGCCGAAGGCGAACATGCCGTTGAGGCGGTCCAGCGCCCCCTCGCCCCACTGCGCCCAGGCGTGCAGCAGCACCTCCCCGTCGCCCTCGGTCACGAACCGGTGCCCCAGGTTCGAGAGCTCCGCGCGAAGCTCGACGTAGTTGTAGATCTCGCCGTTGAAGACCAGATGCCAGTGCTCGAAGTGCAGGGGCTGGTTGGAGCGCTCCTCGAGGTCGATGATCGCCAGCCGCCGGAAGGCGAGCCCGATCGCATCCTCCTGCCAGATCCCCTGGCCGTCGGGCCCGCGGCTCCTCATCGCGGCGGCCATCCGCTCGAGCACCGCCCGCTCGGGGGCCGGTCCGCCTGCGATGCCCGCTATCCCGCACATGGGGCCGAAGGATAGGTGCGACCGGCGCCGGCGCCGGCCACTGCGCCGTCAGCCCGGCAGCGAGGCGGGCACACCCGAGCGCAGCGCGTCCTCGAGGGCGAGGGCGATCGTCTCGAGATCCTCCTCGGCCAGGTGCTCGTGCAGCGGCAGGGCGAGCGTCCGCTGCGCCAGGGCGCCGCTGTGCGCCAGGCCCGTGGCGGGAGCGCAGCGCCGCTCGGCGAAGGCCGGCTCGAGATGCAGCGCGTAGGTTCCGAGCGTCGACTCGACGCCACGCTCGCGCAGCGCGGCGATCGTGGCGTCCCGGTCGATGCCCTCGGCGAGCACGACCACGTAGGCCTGGAAGGGATGGAGGTGACCGGCGGGAATCCGCTGTGGGCGCACCGAGTCGAGGCCCTCGAGTCGTCGCGTGAGCCGGTCGGCCAGCGCCCGCCGGCGCGCCAGCACGGCCCCGTAGCCGGGCACCTGGACCAGGCCGAGGGCCGCGTTGATGTCGCTCATGCGGTAGTTGAAGCCGGGCTCGACGAACGTCGAGCGCCAGCCGCTGCGCTCGGTGCCGTGGTTGCGGAGCCGGCGCAGGCGGGCCGCGAGCTCGCCGTCGCCGGTCATCACCATCCCCCCCTCGCCGGTCGTCAGTGACTTGCGGGGGTGGAAGCTGAAGCACGAGGCAGCCCCGAACGTGCCGACCCGCCGCCCGTCGACCTCGCCGCCGAGCGAGCATGCGGCGTCGCAGATCAGCGTGACGCCCCGCCGGGCCAGCATCGGCTCGATCGCACCGTAGTCGGCCGGAAGGCCGAAGACGTCGACCGCGATGACCGCCCTGGGGCGCTCCTCGAGCGCCTGCTCGAGGGCCGCGGTGTCGAGCAGGTAGGTCTCCGGGTCCACCTCCAGCAGGCGCAGGTCGGCGCCGCGCTGGAGCACGGCGTTGCCGGTCGCCGGGTAGGTGAAGTCGGGCGCGAGCACCAGGTCGCCGGGGCCGATGTCGTGAGCCGCCAGCGCCAGCTCGATCGCGGTCGTCGCCGAGGTCGTCGCGACCGCATGTTCGACGCCGCAGAACTCGGCCAGCGCCTGCTCGAACTCCGCGACGACGGGCCCCTGCGTCAGCTGGCCACTGGTCAGCACGCGCCCGATCGCGCCCAGCGCGTCGTCGCCGAAGGTCGGATGTGCGAGGCGCAACACGATGGGCTCCGCCCGCCATGTTCGCAGGTTCCGCCCTGCGAGCCGCCGGGCGGCGGCGGGCTATGCTGGCGCCGATGCCGAGCGACCGCTCTCCACGCGTGCTGCACGCACCCGTGGAGATCGCCGGCCAGATGATGCTGTCGGTGCTGGGACAGCGCGAGCTCGGCGTGAAGGCGACGGGCTTCGCCCCGCTCCATTCCTTCGACTACGAGCCGCGACCCGACATCGTGCCGCCCCGCAACCGCCTCGGCTACCTGCGCGCAGCCGCCCGGGCGGTCGGTGGGCACGACCTGATCCATTTCTACTTTGGTCAGAGCTTCCTGCCCCGCCAGCTGGACGCGCCGTGGCTGGCGCGCGCCGGCAAGCGGATCGCGGTCGAGTTCCTGGGCAGCGATGTGCGGATGCCGTCCGTGGAAGCGCTTCGCAACCCCCATTACGTGCGCATCGAGATGGAGGACGACGCGCGCGCCACCCGTGTGATGCGCCATTGGAGCCGGGTCACCGAAGGGCACGTGATCGTCGGCGACCACAGCCTGGATGTGACCCTCGCCCCCCACTTTCCTCATATCCACGTGGTCGGGCAACGCGTCGACGTGCGGCAGCTGATCCCCGCGCCGCCGGATCCCGCGGCCCGGCGCGTGCGGGTGCTCCACTCCCCGACCGATATCGCCGCCAAGGGTACGGAGTTCGTTCGGCGGGCCACCACCGAATTGATCGACGAGGGCGCACCGATCGACTACATCGAGGTTCAAGGTCTCTCCCACCGGGCGGCACTGGAGGTCTACCGCAGCGCCGATCTGGTGGTCGACCAGCTGTGCGCGGGCAGCTACGGAGTCTTTGCGGCCGAGGCGATGAGCCTCGCCAAGCCAGTCATGTGCCATCTGCTCCCGGAGATCGAGGCGACCTACCCCCCGGGCATGCCGGTCATCAACGCGAACCCCGACACGATCAAGCGGGTTCTGGGCGACTGGGTCGATCAGCCGGGCGAGCGCCACGAGCGCGGGCTCGCCTCGCGTGCCTACGCGGAGCGGATCCATGATCACCGCGTGGTCGCCGGGCGGCTGCTGGACGTCTACGAGATGCTTCCCTGAGGCCCCGGGCGGCTCCGACGCAGCAGGCTCAACGTGTTGGTCAGCTCGACGCGGGGAACGAGCAGCGACCCGATCATCGCGGCCCCCAGAACGGAGAGACCGGCTTTCGCGGCGAGCGGCCCGGCGGCCAGCGCGTGTGCCCCGCCGGTCGGAATCACCGCACGACCCAGGACGACGGTGCCGATCGCCACCCCCAGCGCGCCCACGAGACGCGCCCAGTCGTGCGCCACCGGGTAGTGGCGCTGGCTGAAGCACATCGTGAGCACGATGAACCAGGCCGACGATGCCAGGGTGGCGATTCCCGCTCCGCGAATCCCGTATGGGGGCACCAGCGCGAGCGCCAGGCCCAGATTCAACACCCCCGAGGAAACGCTGATCAACGCGAAGGTCCCCGTCCGCTTCACGATCGTGAGGCCGGGGGCGAAGATGTAGATGCCGAAGAGCAGGGCCGACATGAACAGGTAGGGCACCAGGATGTCAGCGCCCGCGTAGGCCGCCGAGGCGAGCAGGTGAACCTCGGTGTCCGAGAACAGGGACACAACCAGGAACGCCGTCAGCGCGACGGCGCTGAAGAGCTGAAAGATGCGCGCGAGCTCGGCCCGTGTTGAGGGCTCCTCGTGCCGTGTGAGGATCAGCGGCATGGCGGCTCCCTGGAAGCCCGCCAACACCAGGCTCACGATCGTCGCGACGCGAAACGCGACACCGTAGACGCCGATGGCGGCGAGCGAGCGAGCGTGCTGCAGCACGAGCCGATCGGCAAAGCCGTTGAGGAACACGCCAACGCTCGACGGCACCAGAGGCAGGGAGAACGCGAGCATCAGGGCGAGCTTTCGGCGGTCGAAACGCAGCGCGTAGGCGCGGTGGGAAAGGAGGATCAGGACGACGGCCGCTGCGAGCGCGCCGGCGAGCTGGCCGATGAGCGCACCGATCACGCCGACGTTGAAGCCCAGAACCAGCAGGGCCGTCGTACCCGCCGTCACCGTCGCGGTCGTGACCGCAACCAGCCCGAAGGCCCGCGGCCGCAGGCGCCAGCGCAGCTGATCCTGAGCCAGATAGACGATCCCTGCAACCCAGATCCAGGCGACCGCGACACGCGTGATCCAGGGATCGACGCCTCGGGCGAGGAGCGCATGGGTGAGCGGCACGGCCAGCGGAAGCGCGATCGCCGCGAAGACCGTGTAGGCGCCGACCGTGAACCACAGGGCGGTCGAGGCGTAGTCCACCCGCTCGCGCTCCTGCGATGCGTCGACATAGTGCCGCCCCAGTCCCTGGTTGATCTCGAGAGCAACCGTGAGGTTGGTGATGATCGCCACCAGCGTGAGGATGTCGATGATGCCGTACTGCCGGGGCGAGAAATGGTGCGCCAGGAAGGGGAACAGCAGCAGACCGATGCCCTGGCTCAGCAGCGCGGCACCCCCGTACACGGCGCTGTCAGCGAAGAATCGTCGAATCACCTCCCGAGGACTCTAGCCCCCGCTTCCGTCGGCGCACCCGGGTGATCGGCGCGGGGGACGCGGTACTCTGCCGTCGCCATGTCGAGCGAAAAGCCTGACCGCCGAGGCCCTCAGGCCGACAGCTGGGACCTTGGGATGCTCCCGTTCCAGGTTGGTCACAGACCGACCTCGAGCAACGCGCCGCTTCCGGACGCGCTGCCGTTCACGGTGGCGGCGGACCATCTCACGGGAGGCATCGTGCAGGCTCCCTGCGCGGAGGTCTCCCGCTCGCTCACGGACGCCTATCGACTCGGCTCGCAGATGGGTACCCCGCTCTGCGGGGAGGGCATGGGCAGCTCCCAGCTCGAGGACGTTCTCGAGTTCATCTGCGAATCGGTGGGTGAGGGCGATCTCCACGGCCTGACCGTGCTCGAGATCGGCTGCGGTGAGGGCGCTCTCCTGGAGCGTCTGGCGAGCATCGGGGCCGTCGTCGTCGGCGTCGAGCCGGGCGAGGCCGCGGCCAGAGCTGCGCGGGACCGTGGTCTTCGCGTCCATTGCGAGCTGTTCACGCCCGACCGATTCGACGTCGAGCGCTTCGACGTCATCGTCCACCACTGCGTGCTCGAGCACATCGAGCAGCCCGGCGAGTTCATCGCAGAACAGCTGCGGCTGCTCACCGGGACGGGTCGGATCGTCTGCTGCGTGCCGGATTGCGCGCCGGCGCTGGCACACGGAGACCTGTCGATCCTCGTGCACGAGCACTGGAGCTACTTCGACGCCACCACCCTGGGACACGTTGCCGCACGCGCCGGGGCGGGCACGGAGAACTGGCGCTACGCGAAGTCGGAGGGAGCGATCTTCGCCACCTGGAGGCCCGCACCGAAGGCCGCATCGCACCCGGTCGCTCCCCCGCCCTACCTCGCACGTGGCCGGGACGCGCTGCTCGCGATCGAGACCTACCTCGCCACGGCGGCGCAGGCCGGGTCGAGCGTCGGGATCTTCCCAGGGGGGCGTTTCATCAACTACCTGGCCCTGCTGGCGGATCGGCCCGGGGGGCCGCCCGTGCGCTGGTTCGACGACGACCCTGCCCTGAAGGGCCGGTTCTACCCGCCGATCCCGATCCCGATCGAGGCGCGCTCACAGCTCCTGGCCGACCCCGTGGACGAGCTGCTGATCGCGTCGTGGACGTTCGGCGCGATGCTCCGCGAGCAGCTCCTGGCGGAGCCCTCCCTGGCAACCACCCGAATCCGCGCTCTCCCGGAGCTCCTCGAGAGCCGCTGACGGCGCGATGCGTCTACTGGTGACCGGTGGCGGGGGCCTGCTCGGCGGCGCCGCGGCAAGACGTCTCAGCGAGGCCGGGGTCGACGTGGTGGCGACCCGCCGCACTGCGGGTTCCACCGTCGAAGGGGACCTGGATTGGCTGATCGCCGATCTGACTCAGCCGGACGCGCTGCGCGACGCCGGGCCCTTCGATGTCGTCGTCCATGCCGCTGCGCTGCTCCCGCGCTCGCACGCCGACAGCGACACCGCGGCAACGGCCAATTCGCAAATCGACGGCGTCGTGCTCGCGGCGGCGCAGCGCTGGTCGGCCGCCGTCGTCTACCTCTCGAGCACGGCGGTCTACGGATCGACGAGCGCACCGCCGAACGGAATGGGTGAGGATCAGCCGCTGCGCCCTCCCGGCGCCTATGCAGCCCAGAAGGCGCGCAGCGAGGAGGCGGGTCGCAGGCAGGCCGATTCGACCGGCCGGCCATTCACCGCGCTGCGCATCAGCGCGCCCTACGGGCCCGGCCAGAGAAACCGGACGGTGCTCCGCGCGTTCGTCGAGCAAGCCGTCAGCGGGGAGCCGCTTCGCTACTGGGGGCACGGGACACGACAGCAGAGCTTCGTGCATGCCCGCGACGTGGCCAGGGCGTGCGAGCTGGCGGCTGGATGCGACGGCGGCACGTTCAACATCGCCGGAGCTCACACGGTGACGATGCGCGAGCTGGCCGAGATCGTCGCCGTCGCCGGCGGGCTGGGGCTCACGGCCGTGCAGCCCTCCGGGGAGCTCGATCCGGGGGAGGATGTAAGGGTCTCGTATCGGATCGACCGCGCTCGGGAGCAGCTCGGATGGAAGCCGGAGATCTCTCTGCAGCAGGGCGTCACGGAGTGGATCAGGCACCTGCGAGCCACCGCACCCCGATGAGAATCGCGCTGCTCGCCGATGTTCACGGCAACGCGATAGCTCTCGAGCGATGTCTGGCAGTCCTGGAGTCCTGCGAGCCGGACGCGACCTACTTCCTCGGCGACTGCGTCGGCTACATACCCGGAGAGCAGGAGTGCCTGGAGATGCTGAAGGCCGCGACGATCTCCTGCCAAAGGGGCAACCACGAGCAGATGCTGCTGTGCCCGACCGCGGAGTCGGGGGCCCGCGAGGACGTCTACGGCCTGGCCGCCGTCGCCCGGCGGACGACCGCGGCCGCATCCGAGTTCATCGACTCGTGGCCGCTGCAGCGCGAGCTTGAGGTTGACGGTCGGACGATCCTGCTGGTCCACGGGTCGCCCGAGCACCCACTCGACGGATACATCTATCCCGACGCGGACCTCAACGGATTCGGAGATCTTGCCTATGATGCGGTGCTGATGGCGCACACCCACCGACCGTTCGCCGGACGAGTGGGTGAGAAGCTGATCGCAAACGTGGGCTCCGTGGGCCTTCCCCGCGACGTTGGCGCCCTCTCGTCCGCGGCGATCTACGACACGCGGACAAACGAGATCCGCATCCTGCGGCCCCGGCTCGACGTCGATGCCGTCCTCCGGCGTTGGGGGAGTGAGATGCACGAGCTGACGCGAGCCTGTTTGCGGCGAACCGCGCCTGAATTTGTGGGCGAGGTGATCGAGTGACGAGCACGCGGGCCGTGAGAGCCCTTGTGACCGGCGTCGGCGGCGGCGGTCAGGGGGAGCAGGTGTTGAAGGCCCTGCGACTCGCCGAGACGCCCTATCTGATCGTGGGTACCGACATCACCCCCTACTCGAGCGGATTGACCGAGGTGGATCACCCCCTGATCGTCCCTCCGGCGACGGCGCCGGAGTACATCGACGTGCTGCTCGGCGTTGCCGATGCGTATGACGTCGAGGTGGTCTTCCACGGCTCCGAGCCGGAGCTGCGCCAGATGAGCGCCCACCGGAGCCGCTTCCTGGACGCCGGGCTGTTTCTGCCGATCAACCCGGCCGAGGTGATCGATGTCTGCATGGACAAGCTGCGCACGATGCGTGCCCTGCAAGAGGCCGGCTTCCTCGTCCCCCCCTACCGGGCGGTTCGATCATTGGCGGACCTCGAGGGGTTCGATGAGCTTCCCGTGGTGCTCAAGCCGTCCGTAGGAGGAGGAGGCTCGGCCCATCTCTATCTCGCCCAGGATCGCCACGAGCTGATCGCCTGTGCGGAACAGATACTGAGCGTCCACGAGGAGTTCATCGCCCAGGCCTATGTGGGCAGACCCGAGGAGGAGTACACGGTCGGGGTGCTGCTCGACATGGACGGTGAATTGCTGAACTCGATCGCGGTGCGCCGCGAGATAATGTCGGCGCTGAGCAACCGCATCAAGGTGGTCAACCGGACCGGACGAGATTCACTCGGCCCCATGCTGGCAATCTCGAGCGGCATCTCCCAGGGCAGGGTGGGGCACTTCGAGGAGGTGTGTCGGCAGTGCGAGGAGATCGCGCTGGCGATCGGCGCCAGGGGGCCCCTGAACATCCAGTGCAGGCTCGTCGAGGGCCGTGTCGTCGTGTTCGAGATAAACCCGAGGTTCTCCGGGACGACCTCGCTGAGGGCGATGGCGGGCTACAACGAGCCGGATATTCTCGTGCGCAGACACGTTCTCGGCGAGGTCATCGCGCCGCGCTTTCCCTACCGCGATTGCACGATCGTCCGTGGCCTGGCCGAGACGCTGATCGAGGACGTGGACATACCCCGGGCCGAGACACGCCCCTCGATCGATGCTCCACGGGACGGCTGATCACCCGGCCGGGATCGATCAGCCCGCGCGCTCGAGGTACCAGTCGACCGTCCGCCGGATGCCGACATCGAGGCCTGTCGAGGGCGCGTAGCCGAGGCGCTCGCGGGCGAGCTGCATGTCGGCGATCAGTCGTCGCACGTCGCCCGGGCGCGGCGGTCCGTGGACGACGGGATGGCCGGGACGACCGAGTGCCTGCAGGAGCAGGCGCACCAGATCGTTGACGGAGGCCTCCTGGCCGGCCCCCAGGTTGAAGGTCGCCCCGCAGACATCGCCGGCCACCGCCGCCAGCAACGTCCCTCGCACTGTGTCGCCGACGTATGCCATGTCGCGGGTCTGCTCACCGTCGCCATGAATCGTGACCGGCTCCTCGGCGAGCACGGCACGGACGACCGCCGGAATCAGGCCGGCATAGGCGCCGTCGTTCTGGCGCTCGCCATACGTGTTGAACGGCCGCACGACCACGACCTCGAGGTCGAAGGTGGTCGCGTAGCTCAGCGCGATGAGGTCGGTGGCCGCCTTGGCGGCCGCATAGGGGGTGTGCGGATGCAGCGGGTGGCGCTCGTCCATCGGCGCCGTCAGGGCCGTTCCGTAGACCTCCGATGAGGAGAACTGCACGAGCCGCCGGTAACCCCCCGCTCGGCCGAGCTCGCAGACCGCCGTCGTCATCGCCACGTTGTGATCGACGTTCTCGCGGGGGTGCTCCAGCGAGTGGGGCAGGGGGATGACGGCCAGGTTGTAGCAGTGGTCGAACCGCCCCGCCTCGGCGCAGATCCGCCGGAGCTCCGAGGCGTCGGCGGCGTCACCCACCGTCAGCTCGACCTCGCGCCGCCCGAGCACGCCGGCGAGATTCTCGCGCCGGCCGAGCGAGAGATCGTCGAGGACGTGCACACGGCTCGCGCCGGCAGCGAGCAGCGCCTCGACGAGGTGGCTGCCGATGAAGCCGGCGCCGCCGGTGACGAGCGCGCTGGAACCGGCGAGCTCGACGCCGGGCGCCCGCGGCCCCTCTCGCCCGGCCTCAGGCACCACTCGCCTCGCGGTAGCCGGGCGTCGCCAGCCGGTCCTCGCTGCCCGCGGCGCGGATCGCGCGGGCGATCGACAGCGCCGCCAGTCCGTCACCGCCGTCGACGGGCGCCGGTCCGCCGCGGCGGACCGCATCGATGAACGCCTCCCACTGCACCCGCAGGGGCTCGCGGCGCTCGAGCGCGTAGCGGATCATGTCGCCCTCGCCGCCGCCGTACATGCCGGCGAGCTG
>Ga0075017_100000778_pt1 | contig 18482 bp, 14 predicted proteins | sample AleBraG_ABR_2012_FD_71475 | JGI IMG/M metagenome (GOLD analysis project Ga0075017, IMG submission 71475) | Freshwater sediment microbial communities in response to fracking from Pennsylvania, USA - Alex Branch Run_MetaG_ABR_2012 | ecosystem: Environmental > Aquatic > Freshwater > Creek >... | reverse complement strand
TCTTCTTCCAGGTCCGCGAGACGATCAACCCGTTCTACGCCGCCGCACCCGACATCACGCAGAAAGTGATGGACAAGTTCCACGAGATCACAGGCCGCGCCTATCACCTCTTCGATTACGTCGGCGCACCGGATGCCGAGCGCGTCATCGTGATGATGGGTTCCGGAGCCGAAGCCGCCGATGAAGCCGTCCACTACCTGAACGCCCGCGGCGCCAAACTCGGCCTCGTGAAGGTCCGCCTCTATCGCCCCTTCTCAGTGAAGCACTTCCTCGAAATCCTGCCACCAACGGTCCGTGCCATCGCCGTTCTCGATCGCACCAAGGAACCTGGTGCCGCCGGCGAACCTCTCTTCGTGGATTGCGTGAACGCCCTGAAAGAAGGTCTCGACCTCGGCTACGGCAAACTCAAGTCCATGCCCAAGATCGTCGGCGGACGTTACGGCCTCTCTTCCAAGGAATTCACACCCGCCATGGTAAGAGCCGTCTACGAGAACTTGGCGTCCCCCTCTCCCAAGGATCACTTCACCATTGGCATCAACGACGACGTAACTCACACCAGCTTGTCCTACGACGCCGAATTCTCCACCGAGCCCGACGACGTAGTCCGCGCCATGTTCTACGGTCTCGGCTCCGACGGCACCGTCAGCGCCAACAAGAATTCCATCAAGATCATCGCCGAGAACACCAGCAACTGGGCTCAGGGATACTTCGTCTACGACTCGAAAAAAGCCGGCGCCATGACCGTCTCGCACCTCCGTTTCGGCCCGCGCCCCATCCAGTCCACCTATCTCGTCTCCAGGGCCAACTTCGTCGCCTGTCACCAGTGGGTCTTCCTCGAGCGTTACGACATGATCCAGCCGTTGACTCCCGGAGGCACCTTCCTCCTCAACAGCCCCTTCGGCCCCGACGAGGTCTGGGACAAGTTGCCCCGCGAAGTGCAGGAGGGCCTTATCGCCAAGAAGGCCCGCTTCTTCGTCATTGACGGTTACACCGTCGCCCGCGATACCGGCATGGGCGGCCGCATGAACACCATCCTGCAGGTCTGCTTCTTCGCCATCTCACAAGTTCTACCTCGAGAACAAGCTATCGAAGCCATCCGCCAATCTATTCGCGACACCTACGGCCGCAAGGGCGATGAAGTCGTCCGCCGCAACCTCGAAGCCGTCGACGCCACCCTGCAGCACCTGCACGAGGTGAAGCTCCCCGAAAAAGCCACCAGCGCCCTCACCGTGCCTCCGCCGTTCTCCGACGAAGCCCCCGCCTTCGTCCGCAATGTTCTCGGCACCATTTACGGCAGCCACGGCGATGACCTCCCCGTGAGCGCCTTCCCCTGCGACGGCACCTTCCCCACCGGCACCGCCAAGTGGGAGAAGCGCAACATCGCTCTCGAAATTCCCGTCTGGGATACCAAGATCTGCATCCAGTGCAGCAAGTGCGCGATTGTTTGTCCGCACGCCTCCATCCGCATCAAGGTCTACGATCCCAAGCATCTGGAAAAAGCCCCAGCCACCTTCAAAGCGATGGATGCGAAAGAGAAAGACTGGACCGGCCAGAAATACACCATCCAGGTCGCGCCCGAAGACTGCACCGGCTGCGGTATCTGCGTCGACATCTGCCCAGTAAAGAACAAGCAGGAAACCCGTCTCAAAGCCATCAACATGCAAGCGCAGCCTCCGCTGCGCGCCACTGAGCGCGAGAACTGGGAGTACTTCCTCCAGCTTCCCGAGCTCGACCGGCGCCGTGTCAAATCGGCGTCCATTCGTACGCAGCAGGTGCAGGAGCCATTGTTCGAATTCTCCGGCGCCTGTGCCGGCTGCGGCGAAACTCCTTACATCAAGCTCCTCACCCAGCTCTTCGGCGACCGCTCCATCGTCGCCAACGCCACAGGTTGTTCCTCCATCTACGGCGGCAACCTGCCCACCACCCCATACACCAAGAACGCCGAAGGCCGCGGCCCCGCCTGGTCCAACTCGCTCTTCGAAGACAACGCCGAGTTCGGCCTCGGATTCCGTCTCTCCATCGACAAGCAGAGTGAGTTCGCCCGCGAACTCGCGAAACAGCTTGCCGGCAAGATCGGCGACGACTTGGCCACCGCCATCGTCGAATGCAAACAGAAAGACGAAGCAGAAATCTTCGAACAGCGTCAGCGCGTCGACATCCTCAAAGAGCGCCTGCAGAAACTGAACACCCCCGACGCCAAGCGCCTCCTCGCTGTCGCCGACATGTTGGTCAAGAAGAGCATCTGGATCGTCGGCGGCGACGGCTGGGCCTACGACATCGGCTACGGCGGTCTCGATCACGTCCTCGCCAGCGGCAAGAACGTGAACTTGCTCGTCCTGGACACCGAGGTCTACTCCAACACCGGCGGCCAGATGTCGAAGTCCACGCCTCGCGGCGCCGTCGCCAAGTTCGCCGCCGGAGGCAAGCCCGGCACCAAGAAAGATCTCGGCATGATGGCCATGACCTACGGCAACGTGTATGTCGCCAGCGTCGCCATGGGCGCCAAAGACGAGCACACGCTGAAAGCTTTCTTGGAAGCCGAAGCCTACGACGGTCCCAGCATCATCATCGCCTACAGTCACTGCATCGCTCACGGTATCGACATGACGACAGCCATGTCAGCGCACAAGCTGCTCGTGGACTCGGGCCAGTGGCTGCTCTATCGTTACAACCCCGAGCGCACCGCCGCGGGCGAGAATCCGCTCGTCCTCGACTCGCGCCCGCCAACCGCGAAAGTGAAGGACTACCTGCAGTCGCAAACTCGCTTCCAGATGCTCACCAAGAGCCATCCCGAAGCCGCGCGCCAACTCTGGGAGCAAGCGCAAAAAGACGTCGAAGCCCGTTGGCGCTTCTACGAGTATCTGGCCCAGCGCAAGCTCACGCCCGAACCGGTAAAACACTAAGGCTCACAAGAACGACAAACTCGACAGGGAGAAGAACCCAATGGCAGTCATCGATCTGAGCACGCAATACCTGGGCCTGAACCTGCGCACGCCGCTGGTCCCCTCCGCCTCTCCGTTGTCGCAGGACCTCGATACCATTCGCCGCCTCGAAGATGCCGGGGCATCGGCCATCGTCCTCTACTCCCTGTTCGAGGAACAGCTCCGCATGGAGAGCATGGAGCTCGACTACCATCTCAACAACTGGGCCAACGGCTCCGCCGAAGCCCTCAACTATTTCCCCCAACCCGAAGAATTCCACCTCGGCCCCGAAGGCTACCTCAAGCACGTTCGCCACGTGAAAGAATCCGTGCGCATTCCTGTCATCGCCAGCCTCAACGGCATGACCGTTGGCGGCTGGACCGACTACGCCCGCCTCATCGAAGAAGCCGGCGCCGACGCCCTCGAGTGCAACATCTACTGGATCCCTTCCGACCCGCGCCAATCCGCCGCCGAGATCGAGCAAACCTATCTCGACATCGTCAAAGCCGTGAAGAGCGCCGTGAAGATCCCCGTCGCCGTCAAACTCTCACCGTACTTCACCAACCTCGCCGGCATAGCCAAGCGCCTGGACGAAGCCGCCGTGGACGGCCTGGTCCTCTTCAACCGCTTCTACCAGCCCGATCTCGATCTGGAACACCTCGAGGTTAAGCCCAACGTCCTGTTGAGCACCCCGCAGGATCTCCGCCTCCCACTGACCTGGATCGGCATGCTCTACGGCCGCATCCGCCCCTGCCTCGCCGCCAGCAGCGGCGTCTATCAGGCCGAAGACGCGCTCAAACTCCTCATGGTCGGCGCCAGCGTCACTATGCTTTGCTCTTCCCTGCTGCGCAACGGCGTAGACCACCTTCGCACCGTAGAACAGGGCCTCACCGAGTGGATGGAAAAGCACGAGTACGAGTCTGTGAAACAAATGCGCGGCAGCATGAGCCAGAAACACTGCCCCAACCCCGCCGAATACGAACGCGCCCAATACATGCGCGCCGTCAAAGGTCCCGACTATGTCAGTGGCCTTCGCCGCAACTAGAGCGTGGTGAAGAGGTTGGGCTTCCGCCGCATGTAAGCCTTGTCACTCGTCTGCCTTGACACTTCAGGCAGTCGTGCCGCTCCCGTGAACCTTCGCTCGGTACACCGTAAGGCATCCCGCAGGCGTAGGAATTCCTCAGCGTGTCTGAGAACAACTCTATTCCGCGTGGCTCAGAAGAACTGAGATCATGGCCGCAAGCATGCCGGCAAACACTGTAAATGCGAGGCCAAAAGCCAGCCATTCAATCGGACGGCTGAGCAGTTTTTCCTTTGAGTGTCCTGAAACACTTCTTGGTGCGTGAGTCCCCATGCGGCACGCTCCTGTGCGGGGCCCGGGGTAGTTCGGACCGGCAGATTGTATCTCAGTTTCGCTAACTTAGAGCCACGTCATCGCGCCTACCGCACACCCTGCCCAACTGACCCCCCCGCGCACACACGTTTGTCACGCCCTCACCCCCGGTGCTACCATCCAACGATCAGCCATTCTCCTGGAGGTTCTATGTCCGATCGCAGTGGTGGCAGCAGTTTCTTCTGGTTCCTCGCCGGACTGGGAGTCGGCGCCCTGGTAGGCGTTCTCTACGCTCCGCGCTCCGGCGCCGAAACCCGCGAGTCCCTGCGCTCCCGCGCCGAAGAGGGCCGCGACCAGTTGCGCGAGCAGACCAAACGCGCCAAAGACCAGGCCAACGATTGGATCGACCGCGGCCGCAGCGCCATGGGCGAGCACCGCGACAAGTTCCGCGCCGCCTACGAAGCCGGACGCCAGGCCTATCGCGAGAAGACCGCCGAGCCAGCTGAGAATCTTTAGGACTTAAGGCCGCACCCAACACCCGCTTTCACGGACTAACTCGATGGACAAAACGCTCACAATCTTCGTCGCCGTCACCTCAGTCGCCGTCGTTCTGCAAATGGTGATCCTCGCGGCGCTCTACTTCGCCGTCCGCCAAAGCACCCAGCGCATGGATGCCCTCGCGACCGAGGTTAAGGACAAAGCCATTCCCGCCGTCGAGAAAGCTCACGAAATCCTTACTGAGCTCCGTCCGCAGATTGCGACCATCGCCGGCAACGTTGCCCACTCGACGACTCTCGTCCGCGGCCACATGACGCGCCTCGACGCCACCGTCCACGACATCCTCGACCGCACTCGCCTGCAGGTCATCCGCGCCGACGAACTGGTTGGCCGCACCATGGATCGCGTAGAAGAAACGACCGACGTCGTCCACAAAACCGTCATGTCGCCCGTCCGCCAGCTGGCCGGAATCATGCACGGCATCTCCGTCGGCCTCGACATGTTTCTCGGCCGAGGCCGCAAATCCGGCCGCGAACACGTCGGCGTCCCGCAAGACGAGATGTTCATCTAGGCAACTCAGCGGGAACAGAACAAAGGGCAGCGTCCACCGCTGCCCCTTTTTGTTCCGAACTTTTCGTCTCGCAACGCTGCCCGGCAAAATAGTGGGAAAAGCTTTGAAAGGGCGCGGCTTCAGCCGCGCCGATACACACAGCTCAAGAACCGGGCTTTCGCCCCTGAAGTGCAGTGCGCCGCACCTCACACAATCCACCCGCCCCCCACCACCACATCCCCATCATAGAAAACCGCCGCCTGCCCCGGCGTAACCGCCCGCTGCACCTCGTCAAACGTCGCCGTCACTTCATCCGCGCCACTCATCACAATCAACGCCGGCGCCGCCTCATGCCGATGCCGGATCTTCACCTCCACCTGCATCTCCCCATCCAGCCGCTCCACCGCAATCCAGTTCAACTGCCGCGCCCGCAAGGTCCGCGAATACAACGCCGACTCTCCCCCCACCACCACTTCCTGCGAATCGTTCTTGATCTGGATCACATACAAAGGAGTCCCCGTCGCCACACCCAACCCCCTCCGCTGCCCCACGGTAAAGTTGTGCACGCCGCCATGCTCGCCCACCACTTCCCCTGCTGGTGTAACCAACTGCCCCGCTGCCTCCGGCACCCCACCCTGCTCCGCCAGATAAGCCTCAATGAACCGCTTATAATCCCCGCCCGGAACAAAGCAAATCTCCTGCGACTCCGGCTTCTCCGCCGACCGAATCCCGAACTCCCGCGCTGCCTGCCGCACCTCCGCCTTCGTCATGTTCCCCAAGGGAAACAGCGTCCGGCTCAACTGCTCCTGCGTCAACCCAAACAAAAAGTAAGTCTGATCCTTCGCCCGGTCCGCCGGACGCTTCAGCAACCATCGCCCTCGCCCCTCGTCAAACTCCACCCGCGCATAATGCCCGGTCGCGATCTTCTCCGCCCCAATTTGCCGCGCCACAATCAGCAACTGATCGAACTTCAAATGGTTATTGCATAAGCTGCACGGAATCGGCGTCCGCCCCGCCAGGTACTCCGCCACAAATGGCCGCACCACGTCCTGCTCAAACCGCTGCTCATGATTCACTACGTAATAAGGAAACCCCAGCTGCTCTGCCACCCGCCGCGCATCGTAGACATCGTCGATCGAGCAACACCTACCCTGCACCGACTCCGGCATACCCTCGTGCCCCGCCAGCCGCCGCTGATTCCACAACTGCATCGTCAGTCCAATAACAGCGTGTCCCTCCGCCCGCAGCATGGCCGCGACGGTCGAAGAATCCACCCCGCCCGACATAGCCACCGCAATCGTAGGCTCACCCATCACTGAACCTTCACTTCCCGCTTGTTCCACAGCGGCGACAACTCCCGCAACCGCCCCACCGTCTCCGGCACCAACCCCAGCGCAAACTCCACTTCTTCCGTCGTATTTTGCTTTCCTAGACTGAACCGAATGCTTGCCCGCGCCCGATCCGCCCGCAGTCCCATCGCCGTCAACACATGCGAAGGCTCAATCGCCCCCGACGAACACGCAGCCCCGGTCGAAACCGCCAGACCCTTCAAGTCCAGCGCAATAATCAGCGCCTCTCCCTCAATGTGATCGAAATAAATATTAGTCGTGTTCGGCACCCGCGGCGCCCCGTCTCCATTTACGCCCGCCGCCTCGATCCCAGCCAGGAGTGTCTGCTGTAACCGATCCCGCATCGCACCCATCTTCTGATTATCCCTGCGTTCCAATCCCGCTACCGCAATCTCCGCCGCCTTCCCCAAGCCGACGATCCCCGGGACATTCTCCGTCCCCGCCCGTCGCGATCGCTCATGCCGCCCGCCATAAAACAGCGGTTGCAGCACCGTTCCCTTCCTCACATAAAGCGCCCCAATCCCCTGCGGCGCATGCATCTTGTGTCCCGATATCGAAAGCGCATCGCAACCGATCCGCTCCACATTCAGTCCAACCTTCCCCGCTGCCTGCACCGCGTCCGTATGGAAGTAAACATCAGCCTCGGCGGCAACCTTTCCAATCTCCTCCACCGGCTGCACCACACCCGTCTCATTGTTTGCCATCATCACCGAGATGAGCTTCGTGTTCCTCCGCAGCGCCCGCCGCACATCCTCCGAATCCACCACGCCCGCTCCGTTCACCGGCACATAGCTGACCTCGCACCCCATCTCCTCCAGCCGATGACACGCATTGAGCACCGCATGATGCTCAATCGTCGACGTAATCACATGATCCCCAGCCCGCACCAACCCAAACAGCGCCAGGTTGTCCGCCTCTGTTCCACCGCTGGTAAACACTACTTCCGCCGGACGGCACCCGAGCAACTTCGCCACCGGCTCCCGCGCCCGCTCCACCGCTCCCCGCGTTTCCTGTCCGTGATGGTGAATCGACGAAGCATTCCCAAAGTGCTCCCCAAAGTAAGGCTGCATCGCAGCCATCACCTCAGGCAGCACCGGCGTCGTCGCGTTGTTGTCGAAGTAAACCCGCCGCATAGACACCCCACCAACCAACAGTCTTTAGATGATTGTATGCGGTTGCCGGCTTCCGCAGGCTGGAAAGCTTTGGCGGTTACGGGTCCCCGCAAGCCAGAACGCGCATTGGCTATGGCAGATTGGAAAGCGCTTTGAAGGGGCGCGGCTTCAGCCGCGCCGAAACCGCGTCCTGAAAAACCCGGGGCTTTAGCCCCTGAGGCTCATAACGCGCGGTCACTTCTTCCCGCGCCCGTCCACCGGCCACTGAAAGCACAGGTTGTACCCATCCGGGTCGTGCACATACAACTGCTTCATCCCGTAGGGCGCCACTTTCGGCGGCTCAACCTGAATTCCCTTGGCACAAAGATGCCCATACACCGCGTCCACCTCCGGCGCCCCAAAGTACAAACAAGTATCATCGTGCGCCGCAACCCGCTTCGGATCTGCCGTCGCCGGCCGCTGGTCGCTCTCGTAGGCGGTATTCAGCATCAACTCCACACCATTCAATCGGAGCAGCGCCCAATCGAACACCGGTCCCGGCCGCGAAGTGCTCACCACCTCACACCCCAGCACATCGCGGTAAAACGCGATCGATGTCGGCATATCAAAAACCTGGAATAGCGGCGCCACCCCCCGAACATCAATCGCCATCGGATCTCCCCGCCTGCAACCACTTAGACCTACCGCTGCCCCATCGCCACATACGCCGCCGGACACGTCGCCCCCACATACTCCGCTCGCGGCCGGATCAACCGGTTGTCATCCATCTGCTCAATCACGTGCGCGCTCCACCCGCTGATCCGCGACACGGCAAAAATCGGCGTAAACAAATCCACCGCAATCCCCAGCACGTGATACGTCGAAGCAGAATAAAAATCCACGTTCGCGTTCAGCTTCTTTTCCGCCTGGATGAACAGCTCAATCTTCCGCGACATCTCAAACCACTTCGCGTTCCCGCTCGACTTGCATAAATCCTCCGACATCCGCCGCAAGTGCGTCGCCCGCGGATCCTCCGTGTGATACACGCGGTGCCCGAATCCCGAAACCTTCTGCTTCGCCGCCAGCATCCCCTTCACGTGCTCCACTGGATCCTCGCCCTTCGCATCGCACTCCTGCAAAATCTTGAACACGGCTTCGTTCGCGCCCCCATGCAACGGCCCCTTCAGCGCCCCAATCCCCGAAGTCACCGCCGCGTGCATATCCGCCAACGTCGCCGCCGTCACCCGCGCCGCAAACGTCGAAGCATTCAGCTCATGATCCGCATGCAGAATCAGAGCAATGTCAAACGCCTTCTCCGCCGTAGCCGACGGCTTCACCCCCGTCAGCATCCACAAGAAATTCGCCGCATGCGACAGCGTCTTATCCGCCGCCACAATTTCCTTACCCTTCCGCACCCGATCGTAAATCGCCACGATCACGGCAATCTGCGACGTCAGCCGGATCGCCTTCCGCACATTGGCCGCATGATCATTGTTCTTCGTATCCGGATCGTAGAACGCCAGCGCCGAGACCGCCGTCCGCAGCACATCCATCGGCTGCGCCCCGCGCGGAAACTCCCGCAGCAACGCAACAATCCCCCCATCAATCTCCCGCGCCCCGGCCAATTCCCGTCGCGTTTCCTCCAGTTCCGCCTTCTTCGGCAACCGCCCATGCCACAACAAATAACAGGTCTCTTCAAAATTCGACTTCTCCGCCAACTCGTGAATATCAATCCCGCGGTAGGCCAGCACTCCTTCATCTCCGTCAATAAAGCAAATACCGGAATTCGTTGCGACTACACCTTCCAGGCCGCGTGGCCGAACCGAGGTCCCACTGGACATAGGTTTCATTCTCCAGGAATGCAAACGCTCACTTGTTCTGTTTAGATGCTGCCCGAGCCCAGCGGGCTTTCTGGCGGACTGCGCGGCAACTCCCTTTTTTTATACGCTAACAATACCGCCCACGCCAACCGCTCCAATTGCCCCCTCCCGTCGCGCGGCGTATATTACAGGGTTTGGCAACTCCCCATTTTGTTCACCGCTTTCCATCACTCGCATCGGAGTCATTCCCTATGAAAATCTTTAGCAGCCGCGCCCTTCTGTTCGTCCTTCTGCTCTCCACCTTCGCCCTGGCCGACGAAGGCATGTGGCTCTTCAACGCCTTTCCCAAAGCCACCGTCAAAGCCCGCTACGGCTTCGATCCCACGCAAGCCTGGCTCGACCACATCCGCCTCGCCTCCGTCCGTTTCAACAACGGAGGCTCCGGCTCCTTCGTCTCTGCCGATGGCCTCGCCTTCACCAACCATCACGTCGGCGCCACCTGCATCCACCAGATCTCCACCGGCGGCAAAGACTACCTCAAGACCGGTTTCTACGCCGCCACCCGTGAACAGGAAGCCAAGTGCCCCGACCTCGAACTCAACGTCCTCGTCGACATCTCTGACGTGACCAACGAAGTCAAAGGCGCCACCACCCCCGGAGCCCCTGCCGCCGACGTCGCTCGTCTCCAGCGCTCCGCCATGTCCAAGATCGAAAAAGATTGCGCCACCTCCACCGGCTTGCGCTGCGATGTCGTCACCTTCTACTCCGGCCAGGTCTACAACCTCTATAAATACAAGAAGTACACCGACGTCCGCCTCGTCTTCGCTCCCGAATACGAAGCCGCTTTTTTCGGCGGCGATCCCGACAACTTCACCTACCCCCGCTACGACCTCGACATCACCTTCTTCCGCATCTACGAAAACGACAAACCCGTCCATCTCGAGCACTACCTGCGCTGGTCGCCCAACGGAGTGAAAGACGGCGAGCTGATCTTCCTCTCCGGCAACCCCGGCAACACCAGCCGTCTCCGCACCGTCGCCCAACTCGAGTACCTGCGTGACGTGGCTTATCCCAACGCCCTGCTGACTTACCGCCGCCGCATCGACGTCCTCAAGAAATTCGCCGCCGAATCAGAAGAAAATGCCCGCATCGCCCAGGAAAACATCTTCGGCCTGGAAAATTCCTTCAAGGCCATCACCGGCTATGAAGGCGGCTTGAAAGAACCGGCCATGTTCCAAATCAAGGTCGAAGAAGAAAAGAAGCTGCGCCAGGCCGTCGCCTCTGACCCCAAGAAGAAAGAAGTAGCCGGCGACCCCTGGACCGCCGTCGAGCATTCCACAGCCGTCAACCGCGAAATCTACCAGCCTCTGATTCTCGTCGAACGCATGCGCGGTTTCAGTTCCGAGCTAGCTGGCTTCGCTCGCACCCTCGTCCGCGTCACGCAGGAAAAAACCAAGCCCAATGAAGTCCGCCTGCGCGAGTATCGTGACTCGGCCCTTCCCTCCCTCGAGCAACAGCTCTTCTCCACCGCCCCCATCTACAAGTCACTCGACATCGTCCTGCTCACCGATTCTCTCTCGCAGCTGAAAGAAACTCTGGGCGCCGACAATCCAGTGGTCCAAAAAGTCCTCGCCGGACGCGCCCCAGCCGATGTCGCGAAAGACCTCATCACCAACACCAAGCTCGATGACGTAGCCGTCCGCAAGCAGCTCTATGAAGGAGGCACCGCCACCATCGAAGCCAGCACCGACCCGCTGATCGTCCTCATGCGCGCCATTGATCCCGATGCTCGCGCCCTGCGCAAGCGCGCCGACGACGAAATCGATGCCGTCGAGCGCACGGCCGGTGCCGCCATCGCCAAAGCCCGCTTCGCCGAAGCCGGCTTCAACTCCCCACCCGACGCCACTTTCACCCTCCGCCTCAACTTCGGCTCCGTCAAAGGCTTCGTCGAGAACGGCAAGAACATCCCCTACATCACCAATTTCGACGGCGCCTTCCAACACTCCGCCGAGCACAACAACAAAGATCCCTATCACCTGCCCGACAGCTGGACCAAAGCGAAGGACAAGATCAACCTCAAGACCCCTGTCAACTTCGTCTCCACCGCCGACAGCATCGGCGGCAATTCCGGCAGCCCGACCGTCAACAAGGCCGGAGAAGTCGTAGGCATCCTCTTCGACGGCAACCTGCAGTCGCTACCCTGGAACTTCATCTTCGACGATAAGATCGGCCGCTCCGTCCACGTCGACTCCCGCGGCATCCAGGAAGCCCTCCGCAAAATCTACGCCGCCCCCGCCCTCGCCGACGAACTCATGGGAACCCAAAAACCCGCCGCCAAGGCGAAAGACCCAAACTGAAACCTCGCGGGTGCCCCACCCAAGCGCCTTTTGCTTGGGTGGGGATTTTTCTGCAGCGCGTTCAGTTCTCTTGACCCCTGTGTATCATTGACTTCACCCGAAACAACCCTGTGGGGATTCCAATGAAACTGCTATCGTTTCTCTGCTCCACCCTCCTCCTCACCACCATCGCCGCCCAAATCACCACCTCGCAATATGACAACCAGCGCACCGGTGCCACTCTCACCGAGCGCACTCTCACTCCGCAAAACGTCAACCCCAAAACCTTCGGCAAGCTGGGCGCCTTCAAAGTCGACGGTGCCGTCTACGCCCAACCTCTCTTCCTCCCCGCCCTCGACATCCCCGGCAAAGGACGCCACGACGTCCTCTTCGTCGCTACGGAGCACGACAGCGTCTACGCCTTCGACGCCGACCGTCCCGCCGATCCGCCCCTCTGGCACGTCAGCTTCCTCGACCAAGCCCGAGGCATCACCACTGTCCCCGCGAGCGACACCCAGTGCCCCTTCATCCAGCCCGAGGTCGGCATCACTTCCACTCCCGTTCTCGATCTGAAAACCGGCACTCTCTATGCTCTCGCTCGCACCATGGCCGCCCACACCCTTACCAGCAATGATTATTCTCAGCACTTGCACGCCCTGGCCATCACCACCGGCGTAGAAAAATTCGGTGGCCCCAGACTCATCTCCGCCACCGTTCCCGGCAAGGGCGAGGGTAGTTCCAACGGAAAAATCTCCTTCGAGCCCCTCCGCCAGAACCCCCGCGCCGCGCTCCTCCTGGTCAACGACACCGTCTACATCACCTGGGCCTCGTCCTGCGACATTGGCCCCTATCACGGCTGGGTCATGGCCTACGACGCGCAAACCCTCGCCAAGAAAGCGGGCCTTAACGTCACGCCCGACGGCGATGAGGGTGGCATCTGGGCCGCCGACACCGGCCCAGCCGCCGACGCCGCCGGCAACATCTACGTCCCCACCGGCAACGGCACCTTCAACGCCGCCTCCCCCGGAGGCCGCGACTATGGCGACACGGTCCTCAAACTCGCCCTCGAAGGCTCCTCCCTAGCCATCCGCGACTACTTCACGCCCCACGATCAGAAGCGCCTCAGCGATGACGACGCCGACCTCGGTTCGAGCGGTCCGACCCTCTTGCCCGATCAGCCCGGCCCACACCCGCATCTTCTCGTACAGCCCACCAAGGGGTCTCAGATTTATGTGATTGACCGCGACCACATGGGAAAGTTCCAACCCGCCACCGATGCCCTCGTGCAATCCGTTTCCATGACCGGAGGCGGCTACGGCGCCATGGCCTACTGGAACCAGCACCTCTATTTCGCCTGTGAGAATGATTCTCTGCGCGACTACGCCATCCAGAACGGCAAGCTCACCCCGAACGCTCGCTCGCGCACCACCTTCCACAATCCCGGCGCCACGCCTTCGGTTTCCGCTAACGGAACAAGTAACGCCATCGTCTGGGCTGTCGCCACCAGAACCTGGAACGGCCGTGACACCCACGCCGTCCTCTACGCCTTCGACGCCACCCACATCCAGCAACCGATCTACAGCTCAGAAGACAACAGCCAACGCGACCGCGCCGCCCTCGCCACCCGCTTCGTCATCCCCGTGGTCGCGAACGGCCGCGTCTACTTCGCCGCCAGAGGCGAAGTCGAAGTTTTCGGCCTGTTGAAATAAAGGAGGGGTTTTACGAAATGGCGCTAGGAATCCGGCAGCCTGAGGCCCAGACCGCTTCCAGGGTGCCCCGTCCAAGCTCCGCTTGGGCGGGGCTTCTCTTACTCGTGCAGCACGACACTCAGCAGCGAACTGTTAACCTTCAACCCCCCGTTGTAGTCAATCAACCCCAGCTTGCGGAATTTATTCATGAAGAAATTCACCCGCGACCGCGTAGTCCCAATCATTTCCGCCAGCGTCTCCTGGTTGACATGCGGGCTCACCTCTTCCGACGTAGCTTCCTTCCCGAAGCGCGCCAGCAACAAAAGCGCCCGCGCTAGCCGCTTTTCACTGGAGTTGAACAGTTGATCCACCAGGTCCGCCTGCGTGCGGTTGTGCCGTTCCACCAGGTACGCCACAAACAGGTCGGAAAAGCGGTGCTCCTCGTGCAGCGTGCGCAACATTTCCGCTTTCTCAATTCTCAATACCGAGCAGTCTGTGACCGCTGTCGCCGTGGCCAGCCGCAGCGGTTCATCTGACGCCAGGCAACCTTCCCCGAGGAAATCAGTGGGATTCAGCAGAGCAATCGTAGCCTCTTTGCCCTGCTTCGACAGGACCGTAAGTTTGGCCTGCCCTTTCTGAATGTAGAACACCACCCCGGCCGGTTCGCCCTGCCGGAAAATCGTCTGCTTCTTTGGAAATTGCTCGACGGTCCGTCCTACCCCACTCTGCGCCAGGAACGTCTTAGGGTCAAAACGTTGTAGCTTGCCGCGCGCCATACCTATCCCCCAGAAAACGCCCGGCCCTGTGCCCCAAACGCGCTCGGGCGCGTTGTCCATCGCCAAGTACTTGGCGGTTACAACAGAATTGTGGCACAACTGCGTCCACTTTTGCACTGGTCCTGAGGTGTTTAGTTTTTGAACAGTAGACCGCTGTTCAATTCAGAACAGACAAGTTTGGCCAAACCCATCACACTCTTCCCCAGGGATTGCGGGTACTGTACCTCGACCTTGCTGGGCCTTTGGCGTGCGGAAAGCGAAAGGGCAGTTCGGTCTCGCTTCTGAGACCAGATCGTTGCTCCCCCAGGGGCCGGGCTGCCCGCGCTTCCCTGGGGTTCCCTTGATTCGACGACATCGAAGATCGTACAAAATGCTGCTCTGTGTCGATGACAATGCGGCCATGCGCGAATACGTGCGAGCGCTGCTGGAAGAGTCGGGATACATTGTCGTGACCTCCGCCTCGGCCCGGCTTGGGTTGCGATTTGCAACCGTGTCCAGGTTCGACGCCGTGCTCCTCGATTACCACATGCAGGAATTGAACGGCCACCACTTCGTGCAGGAAATAAGACGCGCCCGGCCAGAAACCGTGGTCATCATGCTCTCCGCCGCCGACATCCCGGAGGAAACCTCTGGCCTCGTGGATGCCGTCGTACGCAAGCCGGAGGTCGTCACCCAACTGCTACCGACGGTCGAACGCCTCTGTGACGGCCCGCCCCTCGCCGAAACGCGCCCGCGGCCCGGCTAGTGGCGCCGGATTTCTTCTTTCACGAAGCGCAGGTGCCCAAGCGCTCTCTGCCGGGCTGGGGAGGGTCTGGGTGAGGATCTTCTCGGCTCCACAGCAACGCGAAGGTGCCGGTACATGAATTAGAAGGAATCCGCGAGATCTGCGTGATCCGCGGAAAAGAAGTTTGTCTTTCTAGCCATGGTTGCCCCACCCTGGTCGCGTTCTTCGCGACAGGGTAGGATCAGTGCTCACTCCCCTACTAACCACTTCCACTGAGTCGCCGTCAGCGGCACCACCGAAAGTCTCCCCTGCCGCACCAGCGGCGAATCCGCGAATAGCTTATTAGCCTTAACTTCCGCCAAGGTGACCGGCTTCACGGCCTTCCCCACCCTAATCTTCACCCGCGGATTCTTTGGATCCGTCGCATCCACCGACACCACCGTCGCCGTCCCCACCGCTGACTTCCGTTCCCCGGTCTCATAAATCACCAGCCGCGTCCCCGCCGTCATCGCCCGCAGGTTCTTCAGCGCTACCGGATTCGACACCCCATCCCACACCGTCTCCCGCTCCCGTTCCAAATCCGCAAACGAATACTCGCCCGGTTCCGTCTTGAGTAGATAATCCATGGAATAAATCTCAGACCTCACATTATTGCATTCCAGAATCCCAGTAATTGCCAGGCTTGTCATGCTGGGCGCCGCGAAGCATCCCTATCGCCAGAACACCTCTCACGTCGCGCGTCCAGGGGAGCGCCGACTCCCAACCTACTCCGGCTTCTTGTCTTTCTCTTCCGACTGCGGCTTGTTCTTGTCCTCGCTCTTGTCGCCGCCCTTCTCATCCTTGTAAATGCTGAACTGTTCCGCCGGACGCTTGATCCGGATCGTGATATCCATCTCCGGCTTGTTCACTTCGTACGTCTCCCCCGTCGTCTGGTAGCCCTGCGCAATCACTTGGATCGCCAGTTTCCCATACGGCACCCCGTCATACATCGTCTTTCCGTCTGCATCTGTTTTCAACTGAATCCCGTTGCGCGAAATTTTCCCGCTCTTCGCAATCGGATGCATCACCACCGCGCAGTTCCGCACCGGCTTCCCATTGTGGTCTTTCAACACCACAAACCGCACCGTCGCCAGCTCATCTGCCGCCAGCCCGGCCACCGCCAGCACCACCCAAATCCCAATCACACCAAGAATCTTCTTCATAATTCTTCTGCCGGATTCCCATTGTATGACATCACTTGTCCCCCACAACGTTGCTCCGTACCCCGCGCCTATGGCCCCTCTCCGGCACCCCCTTGACATCAACCCACTCATATTCGTACAATTAGCACTCGACCAAGGTTAGTGCTAACGAGACCATCAACAACTCTGTTTTCAATGGCTTACTGAAATACTCAACCCAAACAATCCAGCTCACGAAAGGAGTTTCCACACATGGCAACAAAGTTCACCCCACTCCACGACCGGATTCTCATCCGGCGCGTCGAGGAAGCAGAGTCCACCCGTGGCGGCATCATCATCCCCGATACGGCGAAGGACAAGCCGCAAGAGGGCGAAGTGATCTCCGTCGGCCGGGGCAAGGCGAACGACGAAGGCAAGGTCATGCCGCTGCAAGTAAAGTCGGGCGACCGCATTCTGTTCGGCAAGTACGCCGGCACGGAAATCAAGATTGATGGCGAAGACTTCGTCATCATGCGCGAGGAAGAAGTCCTCGGCATTCTCGAAGGCGCCCACAAGAAGGAACTGGCGGGCAGCCGCAGGTAAGTTGGGTCCAACCCGCAGGCAGCGTCCTGCAACACGAAATTCTGAACATCCGATAGGAGATTTTCGCTATGGCAAAGATGATTATTCACGGCGAGGAATCGCGGCAGGCGATTCTTCGTGGCGTTAACCTGCTCGCCGACGTGGTGAAGGTAACGCTCGGGCCCAAAGGCCGCAATGTTGTGATCGAGAAGAAGTTCGGTGCGCCGACCATCACTAAGGACGGCGTCACCGTCGCAAAAGAAATCGAGCTGAAAGACGGCCTCGAGAACATGGGCGCGCAGATGGTGCGCGAAGTCGCTTCCAAGACTTCCGACGTCGCCGGTGACGGCACCACCACGGCCACCGTTCTCGCGCAGGCTATTTACCGCGAGGGCGTCAAGACCGTCGCTGCCGGCGCCAACCCGATGGCCATGAAGCGCGGCATCGAGAAATCAATTAGCGTGATCTGCGGTGAAATCGACAAGAAGACGGGCGAGCGCGGCAAGGGCGAGCTCGACAAACTGTCGAAGCCGGTCACCGGCGACATGATCGCCCAGGTCGGCACCATCTCCGCCAACAACGACGAGACCATCGGCAATATCATTGCCGCCGCCATGAAGAAGGTGGGCAAGGATGGCGTCATCACCGTGGAAGAAGCCAAGACCATGGAGACGCAGCTCGACGTGGTCGAAGGCATGCAGTTTGACCGCGGCTACCTCTCTCCCTACATGGTCACCGACCCCGAGCGGATGGAAGCCGTCATGGAGAACGCCTACATCCTGATCCACGAAAAGAAGATCAGCTCGATGAAGGACTTGCTTCCGCTTCTGGAACAGATCGCCAAGGCGGGCAAGCCGCTGCTCATCATCGCCGAAGACGTCGAGGGTGAGGCACTGGCCACGCTGGTCGTCAACAAACTGCGCGGCACGCTGCAGGTCTGCGCCGTGAAAGCGCCCGGCTTCGGCGATCGCCGCAAAGCCATGTTGCAGGACATCGCGACCCTCACCGGCGGCAAGGCCATCACCGAAGATCTCGGCATCAAGCTCGAGAACGTTCAGATGAGCGACCTCGGCCAGTCCAAGAAGCTCACCATCGACAAGGACAACACCACCATTGTCGAAGGCAAGGGTAAGCACTCGGAGATCGAAGGCCGGGTGAAGGAAATCCGCAGCCAGATCGACAAGACCACTTCCGACTACGACCGCGAGAAACTCCAGGAGCGCCTGGCGAAACTCGTGGGCGGAGTCGCCGTGATCAAAGTCGGCGCGGCCACCGAAACCGAAATGAAGGAAAAGAAAGCCCGCGTGGAAGACGCGATGCACGCAACGCGCGCGGCCGTGGAAGAAGGCATCGTCCCGGGCGGCGGTGTCGCCCTGGTCCGTTGCATTCCCGCGCTGGACAAGCTCAAGCTGGAAGGCGACGAACAGATCGGCGTCAACATCGTGAAGCGCGCTCTGGAAGAACCTCTGCGCCAGATCGCCGGCAACGCCGGTGAAGAAGGCGCGATCGTTCTCGGCAAGGTCGAAGACTCGAAGGAAATGAACTACGGCTACAACGCGCAATCCGACGTGTACGAAGACCTGGTCAAGGCCGGCGTGCTCGACCCGACCAAGGTCGTTCGCACCGCGCTGCAGAACGCCGGTTCCATCGCCTC